>Ga0209756_1002812_pt1 | contig 14605 bp, 9 predicted proteins | sample ETNvirenome_6_85_FD_184071 | JGI IMG/M metagenome (GOLD analysis project Ga0209756, IMG submission 184071) | Marine viral communities from the Pacific Ocean - ETNP_6_85 (SPAdes) (version 3) | ecosystem: Environmental > Aquatic > Marine > Oceanic | place: Pacific Ocean | collected 2013-06-19
AAAAACCCTCCGGACGATCGGAGTCAGTCAACCTTTTGTCAAAAGGGTTCTGATCGCAGCATCTGATAATTTTTTCGACGAAGTGGAAATGAGAAAGAAGAGTTCTTGATCACCCTCAATCAACTTTGACCATAGCCTACTTACATTTGCCGGCGTTTACAAACAGTGAAGCCGCAATATAGTAGTACCATCAGATGGGAGAATCAATAGTGAGTAATAGAGACGCAAATCAAATTTTCAATGCACAGAAAGCAGAAATGGCGGGCATGCAGTCACGCAACGTGATGAAGGAAGACTTTGGGATGGAGATTCCAGTTGAGTCAGTTCCACTACCCTCCCAGGGACTGCTCTATCCGGAAGGAACCTCGATTCATAATTGTGAGACACTTGAAATCAAAGCGATGACGGCAAGGGAAGAGGATATTCTTACCAGCCGTGCGCTCATCAAGAAAGGAACCGTCATTTCAGAACTACTTCGATCTTGCTTGATTGACAAGAGCATCGATGTTGATGCAATGATTAGTGGCGACAGGAACGCCCTAATGACAGCAATTCGAATCACGGGCTACGGCGCTGACTATCAGGTTGAAGTGACTTGTCCTGAGTGTGGGGAAGGCTCGAAGCAAGAGTTCAACCTGGCCGAGCTTCCCATCAAGAGGCTTGAAATTCCGCCAGTCGAAGAGGGAAGCAATCGATTTAGTTTTACCTTACCCGTTTCTAAAAAGGAAGTAGTCTTTAGGTTTTTGACAGGAACAGATGAGAAAAACATCTCAATTGAACAAGACCGAAAGAAGAAGAAAAAACTAAGTGGCGATGTTGATAGCCTGGTAACAAATCGACTCTTATACTCAATCGTTTCAGTGGGTGGTATTGAAGATCGCAACAAGATTTCGATGTTTGTTCGGAATATGCCTGCTCGAGATTCCCGCATGCTAAGAAAGTTCATGGATGACAATGAGCCGGGCGTTGATATGAAGGCATGGATGGAATGTTCCAGCTGCCTCGAGTCCTCAGAGGTGGGACTGCCGATCGGCGTTTCGTTTTTTTGGCCTGACGCCTAGTGACAAAGAGGTCTACTTAGAGCCGGTTTTTGTGCTAATGTACTATATGGGTTTTGGGAATCGAGAAGCCATGTCCCTCCCTATTTGGCAACGCACATGGTTTGTTGATCGATTCGTTAAAGAGATGAAAGACTCTCAAGGCGCAGACAAGTCACCTCACAATAACTCAGCAGATGATCGGGCCATGATGGGTCGGTCAAGAGCACAGGTTCCAGCCAAGCTTCGACGATTCACCTAACTTGAGTGTGATCATATTTATATGTCAGGAACAAGGAATCTTTCATGGCTAATGATCTCTCACCGCAGTTAGCAATTCAACAACAGATCAACGCGGTTCTTGTTGAAAGAACTGCACTTTACAATTCTCATACGAAGATTCTTGTTACACAGCTTGATCTGGTTGTCAAGATAAGAAATGCGCTAAAGGGTGAAGGACTAAAAGAGGCTGAGAAGACAGTTAGGGATTTGTCAACTGCACTTAATGAAGCAACCAATAATGCTGAGAGTGCAGCAGGGGGAATGGGAGATGCAAAAGCAGCCATTGAAGAAATGGGTGAAGAAGCTGACAAAACTAACGAGAAGTTATTCACCGGAAAAAAGGTTTTCAAGGCATTCACATCAGCAATGGGTTCAGGAATCTCAACAGTAACAAATGTTGCTTCTGCCATATTCAACATTGTTGCCTCTCTTGGCAAACTGGGAATTGCACTTCTGTCGGTGCCCTTTAAGATATTTGACTCGTTTGTTCAGACAGCCCAGACACTTCCTAGGAATACAGCCATTGTTGATGCACTAGAAGAAATCAGGGATGTGTTCGGTGATATCGAATCAAGTTCCGGAAAAGCAGTTGCCAGTCAGCTCAAAACAATCAGTCATGAATCATCTAACTTGGCAGGAACTGGACTAAGTGTTGCTCAGGTTTTCGGCTTCGGCGCTGAAGGTATTGCTGGAGCTCTGAAAGCTGTCAATGAGCTTGCCAAGGGAACTGGTGAGGCTTTTACTCGACTAAAAGGGATTTTCAAAAAATCGGGTGTTGAACTTGCCATGATGCAGAAAGGCCTTGGGCTATCTGCTGAAAGCATGGGCAAGCTAATGAATCTTGCCGAGATTCGAGGAAAAGATGTTGCTGGTACAATGACTGAGTTTGCTAAGATCGCAATTCAAACAGGAAAGTCATTTGGCATCGATGTTAAGGCAATGGCTCATGGAATGGAAGAGCTAAATGCTGATGTTAGTACCTTTGGCCACTTAGGGCCCAAGGCATTTGCACCCATGGTTGTGTTTGCTAAGAAGCTCGGTGTCGAAGTCAAGCAGCTTGCAGGAACCATGAAGAAGTTCTCGGGCTTCTCAGATACTGCAAAGGCAGCGTCAGAGTTGGCACAAGGCTTTGGGATGAATATCGATGCCATGAAACTGATGGCTGAGCAAAACCCTGCCAAGAAGATTGATATGTTGCGTAAGGCATTTTTCCGCACTGGAAAAGATATTTCAAAAATGACATATCAGCAAAAGCAATATCTGGCTCAAACTACTGGACTTGAGGGGACAGCTTTGGAGGCTGCATTCTCTTTGGACAAACAAGGAATTTCTTATGAGAACATTGAAAAACAGGCAAAACTAGCAGCCAAGCAACAGAAAACCCAGAGACAGGTAATGGCCGATCTGGGCAAGCAGATCAAGAAGCTCAATAAGCTAATGGAGGTAGAGAAGTACTCAGGATTCTTTGATGCGTTTATCAAGGGGTTCGGCGTAGGAGTCTTCAAGGCCGAGGACATGAAGGAAATGCTGAAGGACCTTCGTGCTGCTCTTTACAAGATTCACAGAGCCGGACGTGATATTGGAAGGGTTTTTGTTGATACGTTTCCAGGTGTGAAAGACATGATTACGGCACTTAGGGATTTCTTCAAGGCTGAGGAATTCGACAAGTTTACCGAGAAAATCAAGGCAGCGTTTAAGACATTATTTGAGGCGGGCCCGAACTCCTGGGAGAAGTTTTTTGAACAAATCTCGGATATCGTAAATGACCAGATGTCGTCCGGAGGAAAACTGTACGCTTCTCTCAGCAAGGGATTTGAGAAGTTTGCAAAATTTCTTTTGGAAGGTGTAGCTAAAGCAATCGAATTTGGTGTCGATATTCTTAGCAAGGAAGTCTTGCCGGCGATACAAAACTTTCTAGATGACCTCGTCAAGGAGCTTGCAAGTGAAAAAAACAAAGACAAAAATATCATTGAAGTTTTGTTTGGAATGGCATCGAAGTCGGAAATGTCTACATCTTTTGGAAAGATCCTTGAACCATTGATGACCGCATTACAAGAAGCAGCAACAAAACTGGGTCCACAGATCGGAAAGATATTTGATATTTTATGGGAAATTGCCATCAAGCCTGCGATCGACAAGATGATAGAGTATGCTGCGTATTCTTTTGCTATTGGGTTTGCCAAGTCGCTTCTTGCACAGGCTGCAGGCGCCGGATTGAAGAAGGCGGGAACGGCGTTCTTCAAAAAATTCGTCAGCCAGAACGCCGCCACGGATGCTATCAATAGTCCCGGGACCACTTCGGCCATAAAAAAATTCGGCACGGGATTTAAGTCAAAAGCTGGCAAAATTCTTAATAGCAGCTTCAAGGGCGGCGGTCTGGCCACAAAGGCGGGTATTATTGGTGTTGGTATTACAGTTGCTGCAGGACTTTACAATGGAATAACAGCAGGCATGAATTCTCCAAAGAGCGGTTCTGGCGCATTCCAGGATGGCGCTCAAGAGTTTGGAGCAACAGTACTCAACACATTGACATTTGGCGTGTTTGGTAAGGAAGGAATCAAAAAGGCAGGTGAATCGGTTGGAGATAGTATTAATGATTTCTTCGACTGGGCCGCCGACGGCATCGGTGGCACAGATAAGTTTAGCAAAGCGACAGCTGAGGCCAGGAAGAAACTCGTCGAGGCTGACCGCCTGATCAAAGAGGCAAAAGAATGGTCGGCAAAAGGTCGTCTAAATGAGATGTCAACCGCGGCTGCGCTTCTCAAAAAAGAATACCAGAAAGCCGTCATAGCTGGTAGTAAGGACGCACAATCATATTATGCTCAAATGAAAGCGACAGAAGCAGCATATGCTGGCGGCTTCGACAGTTCAGACCCCCGATTCAAAGTTCTCAAGGAAAAATTCAGAAGGGAGTTTCTTCGTGTAGGTGAAGCTGACGCCGCCAAGATAATAGCGGCAGCAGAAAAAAAGAAACTGACCGACGCAGAAAAGAAAAGGGTTGAAAAGATGGCGACAGCCCAGAGAATGATTTCACAAATCGAAGACATTGGATCACTACAGAAAAAACTTGCAACAGCTGTAACAAAGCTGGATGCCATCAATGTTGATCAGATCAAAAAGAATCTGTCTGCCGTGTCGGAAAAACTTGTTGGCGCACTTCTTGCTATTCCGGATGCTCTGGACGAAACAAAGCTGTCAGCAGTAAAGAGTGAAATGTTGACGAAGATAACGAAATACTCAGATACACTCAATACAACATTTAAGCCAATGATCAAGTTGGCAGGCACTCTTTCGAGCCTGGGAGACAAGTTCAAAAGCGTTGAAACTGCCACCATTGAGATTTCTACCTCAATGCGAAAGGCACCCTTTACGAAAGTGACAAAGGAAATGCCCAACCTGGAGACAATGATCGCAAACTTAGAAAAATTGACATTCATATTAGCACGAGCCGATCTTGCTAATTTGGATCCATGGCTGGTCGGCATGGTAAAACTATTTGAGTTTGATGGCAATTTCCGATTTGTGATGCGTCAAATAGGGCAGGTCGCTCTAGACATGGTTTCAAATGAGGGTGCTCTGGCTGCTTCAGATGAAATGATTAACATGCATATCATTCCAATGGTTGAAGGTTTTGGAAAACTGGCAGGTGTGTTAGCCACAGGTGGAATAGCAAAACTAAATGCATGGATGCCTCAACTGGCAAATTTATTCCATCCGAATGGCGTATTTCGTTTTATGTTGGGCCAATTACGACAAGTCGCCCTGGTTTTGATTGATGGCTCAGGCGCCATGGCCGCTAGCAAGGAAATGGTCGAAACTTATATGGGACCGATGATTGATTCCATCTCCGGCCTCGGTGGGGTAAGAATAAATCTCAAGTCTATTGAGAATGTTCCGAAAGCATTGACAATGCTTTTTGACACCATGTCCAATGGTACGTTGATTGACAATGAGGGGACCGATTATGGACTCGCGAGTTTGAGCGTTCTGGGCACTGCCCTGATGGATATATCCACAGCAACAGGTAAGTTGAGTCCGAAAAGAATAGCCCAGGTAAAGCCAGTGCTTGACGCTCTAGCAAACTTCAAGGGAGGAAAGCTGGAGGTCGCCCACAATCTGCCCAATACAAAGATCGAGCTCACAGTTAATATCGACAGCAAGGAATTGGGTAAGGAACTTCTGTCTGTCAATTTAGGCCCAGATCCCACCAAGGCCAATCCAAATACACAATTCTTCGTGCAAGGTGGAGGAGTCAAGTCGGAGATGCCGGGCTCCTCAAAGTCCTAAGCAAAGAGATAAGAACAAATGATAAATGACGACAAAAAAATTGAAGAATCAAAGAGGTTGATTGAGAAAGAAATAGGTTCTGGAAATGTCTTGGCTACTGCATTGAATTCAATTCTTAGTGGAGCCAACTCAGAAGTCAAGAAGAAACATCATCTTGTTCTATATGATTTGATGCAGGTAGGAAATCACATCTCAAAATTGATGGAGGTCCACAATGACAAAAACAACTGACGATTTGCCCAAGCCTCTGTCAGATCTGGACGGCGATGAAAATGAAAAGAAGTTAGGACGGATTCTTGGTGACCCTTCATGGGTGCCGGGAAAGAATCCGTTCGTGAATGACCCTAGTCTTGATAAAGAACTAGATGATTTATTGGCCGTTGATCCAACTGAGTCAGATCAAGCTGACCTTGCGCCAAGTGGAATTGCCAAACTTGGAGCTTTTTTGACATCTTACGTTAAGACAGGCCGAAGAGGAAACAATCAAAATAACGAATTCATTCCAGGTGAGGAGACAAAATTCACCAAGCAGCATGATGAGATAAAACTTAAAGCCACAAACTTTTTTGAACCTGCAGATCTGAAGGAGCTCTTGGATAAGTCTGGCGAGAACCCTCAAAAATCCGGACATGATTTGCTTAGAGATGTAACAGACGACGGAACATCAATTATCCAGGCCCCTGGGATCAAGACAAACTATGTTGTTGCCCCGCCGGCCAAGGGAAAATCTGCTGATTCATATCAGCAGTTTGTAGTGAAGAATCTGATTAAGTCCAACCTGTATCATCCATCAAAGGAGTCACCGTTTGTTCCTCATCCAGGCGCTGCGAATGAGGAGGTCGCAACAAAGGGCCTCTTCACAATTCAGCGTGACTTGGGAGAATTTGTTTTGAAGCCTGGCACTGGAAAAGATCCGGCATCCGGACAGCGTGTCAAAGTATCAGACATGTCTCGCATAGCGCTGGCTCTTCTTGCTCAATCTGCTGGAGAAAAAAACGAAGCGAGCACAATTCTTGATGGAGGAGAGCTTCTTGGTCTCGGTCACCTCTTTCACACAACAGAACAGCTTGGCCTAGGAAGGATTCCGGTTGCAAGTCTTCGAATCAAAAGTCTAGAATCAAACGTCCAGGATATTCAAAATCTTGTCGCTGCTGCTCGAGGATCGGATAGTTTTTTTGATGCCGGCGCAGGACCCAAAAATCAATCGACAAACAATGATGAGTCATATTCGCAGCTCAATTCATTCTTGGAGCCTTTTGGATCTCTGGCTGGGTCCGGAGGAATGTTGGTTATTGCTATTGAGGGTGTTTTAGCTCTTTTGGCAGTTTCCTTTATCATTTCTTTGATAAGCGGATCAGTTGGAAAAGATTCATCATATGTGGATGCTAAGTCCCCATACCAATTTGCATACGGATCTCGAAGTAAAGATGAGTCTACATCTTTGGTGAATGTCATTTTCAATCTTCTGAGAATAACAGACACAGACTGGGATTTTGGAAATTGTGTGGAGTCAGGAATTATGCTGCTCCTGGGATTCAATCCAGAACTGGGATTGGTTGGATTTACTTCTGCTCTGACATCACCTGGAAGCTTGGCTGCTTTTGCCCTCAATTTGGTTCTAAGCCCATCATACTATGCCAATCTATTCCGACAAATTTCTCGAGATGCGGGTGATGTGATTAAAAAGTTTAGTGAGATAGGTGGATCATTTACTAGCTCTCTGACATCGATTGTGGCTGCGATTGAGAAACTAACAAGCTCAAAAGCATATCAGTTCATAATGATAGCTGCGGCAGTAGGTGATGCTGCTATCAAATCATCAAGGGGACAACTTAGCAAAACTAGTGAATCTACTCTTCTAAAAGATCAAAGTATCAATCCGGATCCAATAAGTCTGAGAAGTTCGGGTTTTTTGCGACAACATGTTTCAAGATGGTCCGCTGGAAGAAATCCCTTGTCATTGCACACGTTTTTAGCTTCAACAGTTGCACAATATGAAACGGCTGGATCGATGTCATCTTTTAGATCAATTGTGCCAAGCAGCGCCGAGGTCAAAAAAATCGAACAAGACTTGGAAGCAGAGTACATGCCCTTCTATTTTCATGACCTTCGAACACATGAAGTGATTTCATTGCCGGCATTCATCACACAGTTTGATGAGGCATTTAACGTAAACTATACGTCAACCCCTGGGTATGGCCGACAAGATGCTGTTAAGACCTATGAAAGCACTGAGAGGTCAATGACATTCGGGTTCAGGATGGTGGCATTTAACAAGCAGGATTTTGATGAAATGTGGTTCATGGTCAATAAGCTGGTTGCGATGTGCTATCCACAATATTCCAAGGGCCGCCAGCGGTCCTTTAAGGACGGAAAAACAGAATACAAATTTATCCAACCATTCTCACAGATTCCTGCAGCCTCTCCTGTTATAAGGCTTCGTTTGGGTGATGTTCTCAAGTCTAACTATAGTCAAGAAAGCTTGCAGAAGAAATTTGGAATAACTCAATCGAGCAAGATAGTCGAGAAACTCAACAAGCTAAAGTCAGAGGTAGCCAAAGAGTGGAGAGAAAAGTTTGACAGAAATCCTGGCGTCTATGCAGAGCTTCTGGGTAAACTTCGTACTCCTGATGCTCATTATGAAAGGGTGGTGCCCTTACCAGGCCAGGCCAAGACAGTGGACTGGGGACCCGGGGCAGCTGTTAGCATTAATTTATACTCTTCTATTGCCGGCACCGCACAGGTCAAAGCTAAAGGAGATATCGGCATTGGCGACGTCATCAAGCTAGATAACCCAAGTCAAATCGCATTTGATGAATCGAAAGCAAAGTTGGTTGTCGAGCTTGACCCACGTGTAGTATCAGTCAAGGCTGAGCTCAGGGCGGCACTGATGGCAGATAGCGAGCTATCTCCTGAACAAATTGCGGACTTCTTTAAACCAGAAAACAACGCCATCGTTCGTTCTTTCAACTCTACTCGAGGAAAAGGCATGGCTGGTGTTATTACATCTTTGAATCTCGATTACGGAGAGTATCCTTATGAGACTATTCCTGGAAGTAAAGCACCAAAAATGATTGATGTTTCACTTGGCTTCTCTCCGATTCATGACCTGCCACTCGGTTTGGATTACGAGGGCAAGCTTCGTGCGCCTTCACACCCAGTTGGGTCCATCATGAAAGGGTTTGGCAGTGTGTATGGAGATGAGGATGAGATAGAGTCATCTCGAATTGCTGAGAACGACAAAGATCTAAAAATTCGGGTTACATATGAAAGACTCAAAGGTGTTGCAAAAAGCGCAAACGATAAGTCAAAAGGATAACTAGTCATGGCGACAATTGACAGATACGAAAATGATAATCTTGTTCAGTCCGGACGAATTTTGGGGACTAACAGCGCTATCACAAGACTTCGAGACGGAATTAGCTCCGGTGAGGTTAGAATCACTATCGACGTTTTGAAAGGTGCGCAGAGGCTTGATATTTTAGCTCATCGGCAGTATGGCGATGGAAGACTTTGGTGGGTAATTGCTGCAGCATCAGGAATTGGGTGGTGGCTCCAAGCACCGGCAGGAACTCGATTGGTCATTCCGGTCGATATCAATGAAGTTGGGGCGGTGATCTAATGGCTATTAGAGATGCCCGCAAAATCTATAACGATCTATCAAGATACTTTGGTCTTCGGTCAAAGGATGCATACATGTCAGCAATAGATTCATCTCCTGCTAAAGGAAGCGGAGGGGACTCTAAGGTCATAAGCAGCAAAGCTAAGTTTTTGAATGAAATTTTTGGAGATGGATCCACGTTTAAGACGGACAAACAGCTGTCTGAGTGGCTTACAAGCTATAATGAAAACAATGTTGAAAAAGATGTCTGTGTAACGCCGGGTGGGAAGTCTGATGTTCCGGCCGCTATTCTCAACAAGATAAAGGATGATCAAGGATGGGGCGCCCCAGAATCAGGAGCCGCCGGAAATTATCAACTCCTTCGGGATCTGCAGATCAAAGGAGATGTTCCTGAAAATAACATAACTGCATATCAGATTTTTCCTGCAACGGGCGGTGTCGACATCACTGATACAGAGATAATTACCCTCTTTTTAAGCAGCCTGACGACACTCGAAATGACAAGAGCAGTTCCCTATATTGATATCGGGATATCAGTTGGTGTTGGCGCCGGGCAGGATAAAAAGACCGGAAATTTCACTAAAAACGCACCTGTCTCTTTGGGAAGATTTTTAGCTGCCGGTGACACCGAAAAAGCACTTCGAGGAAAGTTTGGAGGAACGTCAGAATCTGCTGCAACTTTTGCGTCAGACAAGAAGGCAAACTTACAAACAGTGGCTTCAATGGAGGTCTTTACAACTCCTCAAACTCTTGTAGATGCTAGCGATGTGTCATATAACGAAGCGGCGGGCGGACGAATCGATGCTTTTCGACCATTTTTGAATCTAGAGGGAATAGACATAACGACCACAGCATCAGGATTTGGAACTATTGCCTACAAAACTGCTAGCATGACACTTAAGCTTTTTGATCGAGGTCGACTCGCAGATATTGCTCCGCTGGTTTCACCTCAACGGAAGGGAAACATTCAATTCTATATCACTTACGGATGGGCACATCCGGATGGAACTCTAATTCAAAGGCCGTCTAGTTCTGAGTCGGGGTCTCGAATAGGTGAGCTAATTGATGCAATGAGGATATCAGAGGCGTATATCGTCACCAATAGTTCATTTTCGTTTGGCGGTGAGGGAATCGTTTCAATAAATGTAGAGCTGGCCATGGTAGGATCAGATGTTGGTGCAGCATCAAATATTTTGTCAATGGGATCTGACGACAGCATTGAAAGCTTAGTAACACTTATTGAAGGGATTCAAAAAAAACTTCGAGATATTCGAGGATCAGCTCCAGGCATCGATATTTCCCAGGTGGCATCCGCTAGCTCGCTAGAAGGTTCGTTATCCCTAAGTGACAAGGACAAGAAGTCGATGCGTAAAGTAGCCCAACAACTAAAAGGGGCAGGAGGAAACTTAAGCGCACTTGGCACTGATTTGTCAAAGCTTTTAAAGCCTGACGAAGATGGCAAACTACAAAAAGCTCAAAACTCAATTGTTGGAAAGGTCACTGAGATGACTGATATTTTGAAGTCAACACCTGATCCGTTTTTAAGACCCACAGCAACTCTAACAAAGAAAAAGCTGGGCCAGCACGGCGTAAAAGCAGACACAGAGCTGGTCTTCGCCAACATAGGAAAAAAGCAAAGATATGTGTCACTTGGAAAGCTTATGATGTATTGGATAACAAAAGGGATGACTGATAAAAACACAGACATTCAGGTAGTTTTCACTCCATTCAATGCGTCAGCCGGCGGAATGTATGATCACAACATAGCCCAGTTCCCAATTGAAATATCAGACTTGGACAAGTTTTTGAAAGCAGAGGCCAAGAAAAATCCCAAGCTTTCTCTGAATGAAGCGCTTCAGTTTCTTGAGAAATATTTCCTTAGCTTCCAGGGAAACAGTGCGTATGGGTTGGACAAGATCTATGTGCCTGACAAAAGAGACGACAAGACAAAAGCTGCAAAATATCAAAATGCAGCAAAAAAGGCAATGAAAGCAAAAGGAATAAAGTTCAACTATAACAACCTCATGAAGAAAAATCTCGGAAATATCTATCGCAGCAAGAGATTTAATCCGACGTTTGTTATGCCCAATGTTACAATGAGTATTTCTACACGACTCGCAGGAGATAAATCCGGAAAAAATATAACCCGGATCACGTTTTTCGATGCTGCTGGTGGTCAAATCATGCCTTTGATAGATACATTCAACAAAGCAGCCCGCCAAGGGCACTTTATTGAAGAGGATCTGTCTGGCCCACCAGGGGTTAGAGGGGCACGCCACGGAGAAGCAATAAAGTCGGCATACAAGGTCCTAAGGCAGCGTAAGCTTGTCACGACACTCGCAGAATCTCTTGATGACGACCCAAATCTAGACAAGTTTATTGAAAAGTTTCCGGAAAAAAAGAGAGAGTCAATAAAGGAAAAACTGATGGCAACGCGAGTCTTTAGTAAGGATACGGCTCGCAGTAAGTTAAAAGAGATATTTTTTGAATTTGCCCCAAGCTTGATTTATGGAACAGCGGGATCAGGAATACTAACTGCTGATTTGTCATCACAACAAAATGATGCACTGACATCGATTGCACTTGCGGGGGCATTTTCTGGGAAGGATGGCGGCGAGGCACGAAAAAATATAGATCTCCCACTAATGATTCATCCTACAACTCTGAAACTGACGACATTTGGCTGTCCATTCTTTCGATTTTCCCAGAAGTTTTTTGTTGACTTGGGAACAAATACGTCGGCAGATAATTTTTATGCCGTTGTTGGGATAAGTCATTCGATCAAACAGGGAGATTTCAAAACAAGCCTGGATATGATTCAAACTGATGCCTATGGATCATTCGTGAGCGGTGATGAGGAGATCCAGAACGCCATCACTACAATTGAGCTAGCGCTGGCAAGCCCGAAAAAGAAGAAGAAGAAGAAGAATTGATCCCTGTAAAAGTGTCGACGTTTTCATAGAATTGTCCCATGGATCTCTGCCTGCATGTCAAAAATACACTACTCCGATCAGGTCAGTTTCTTAATGACACACCGGGCGTAATAACACTTGAAATGTTGGAAGAGTTTTTGACAATCTTGAGCAACGAACCCGTCTGCTTTCTTGATGAGAATGTCAAAAAGATGGCAAAGTCAGTTTCACATGATGGGTCTCTGTGGCCACTTCTGATAACAAAATCAAAATTATCCAACATTACATCCATGGCTACACAGATTGCCAAAAGTAGTGTGACTGATCCTGAAAATCGAAGGTATTTCTTGACTTGGATGGAGATTCGAAAGTTTCTTGATAATTTGGGACCGGTGTATACGAAAGCGAAGCCCTGGAGTCAAATTAGGGAAAAGTTTCCGGCTCTGTCCGGCCCATCATTCAAAGCATCGATCATGACCGGTCGGCTTGGAAAGACAGTTTATTCAACCGCTGGATCATCCACGGGAAGAATGACAGTTAAGAAAGGTCCCAACTTTTTGATTGCGCCGGCAGAAGCTCGTCATGCACTGACACCGCACAATATGGGGTCCGATCTTGTTATCATCGATTTCCTGTCAATGGAGCCCAGAACAGTTTTGGCTGCAGCTAACAGAGGTGACCAGTGCACCAACGACATTTATGAGATGATTATGAACCTTTGTGAAATTCCAGATCGTGCAACTGCAAAATTGGCAACCATCTCTGCCTTGTATGGAGCCTCTGCAGCAAGACTAATTGAAACTGTTGGCTCCAGATCTCGGGCAACGAAGATAATTGAAAGGGTTCGAGAGGTTTTTGCTGTAACAGATCTTGAAAATCACCTTGAGTTCCAGGCAGAGGACAGTGTGGTTCGAAATTTCTTTGGTCGTCCGCTTCACAATGCCACCAAGAACCCAAGGATTCGCGTCAATCATTATGCACAATCGACGGCAGCCGAATTGGCAGCTCTCTTGTTTAGGGACCTATGTGATTCCTTGCCTACTTTAACACCTCTTCTTGTTATTCATGATGCTTTAATCGCAGAGATTCCAAAATCCGACTTTGAGAAATTGAGTGGATGTCTGGATGAGCTTTCTTTCGAAGGTGTTAAGTTTCCGACATCAGTGAAAGTTCTCTGATATTTAAGAGAAAGGACATGAACCCATGCAAAACAAACTTGATAGATTGATTTTTGAGGCAGCCCGTGAATTACTTCGCGAAAAGGAAGAGGAGAAGGAAAAAGCTCCCAAAGAAAAAAAGGACAAGAAGTCCGGGTCAAAGTACAAAAAGGAAAAGGGAAGCAAAATTAGCGTGGGTCCTTTAGGCGCCGGCAGATGGAAAAAAGAGATTGGACTCGCGCGAAGCCGAGCTATTGGAGATTCAATGGGTCTTGTAAAAGATCTCGGCATAAAGACACAAGGAAAAGGATCTAGCGACATAGCCAAGGCAGCCTCAGTTTTTATGCAAGCTGTCAACGGAAACAGTGTGATGGGTGAGGCGTTTGGGGACTTTTCCAAAGTCAGTGTTGATGATGAAAATGATGTCAAAAAGACAGGATATTCTGTCAAGTACTCAGACATGATTACCAAGCGAAATGCCACTATGTATTTCTACATCACATTGCTTGCTGCTGAAAATTCTGGTCTTCTTACACTTGATAAAGGAATTGTTATTGCTGATTGGCATTATGTGAAAAATCCAACTATTTACCCTGATAGTTGAACATTGACAGACATTTTTCTACTATCAGGGTATGAATACTATTACAGACGACGAAGGCTTTGATGCCATCAAGAAAAATTACGACAAGTACATGAATCTTCTTAAGAAGTTTTTCCCCAACTCCGGTTCTGCTATTAAGCAGCTGGAAAAGGAAATGGGAGAACGACTCTTCATGTCTCCTCGTGATCAGGTTCCAAGTCTGGGCGGGACATCAGGGGGATTGATTGCATTTGCGGTGGAAACTGCCAAGAATGCCAAAACCTTTCAGCATTTGATTGACCAAAAGAAGCTGGTTCGAGTTGCTTTGATTCACGAACTGGGAAAGCTCGGCGCCGTCCAAGAAGGGCATGATTTGTATGTGGTAGAAACATCGGATTGGCACCGTGAAAAACTTGGGCGTCATTTCAAGTATAACGAGGACTGTCCCAAGATGTCTTTCGCGCACCGGACGCTCTTTTACGTTGCCCGATATGGTTTTCTTTTGGATGAAGACGAGTGGCTGGCTCTTGTTACAGCAGCTGGATTTCAGTATGATGAGAACCGGTTTTACGCAAATGAAGTGCTTCCGCTGGCAACAGCTTTGCAGGCATGCCGGACTTTTGCTCTTCAAAAAATGAAGAAATAGTTGGTTCGTTTTTGAGTGTCGAAGATACTTATATCCATGAGAAAGAAGCTTTGGGAACACGTGAAATGGATGTTGGAAA
>Ga0209756_1002818_pt1 | contig 14594 bp, 6 predicted proteins | sample ETNvirenome_6_85_FD_184071 | JGI IMG/M metagenome (GOLD analysis project Ga0209756, IMG submission 184071) | Marine viral communities from the Pacific Ocean - ETNP_6_85 (SPAdes) (version 3) | ecosystem: Environmental > Aquatic > Marine > Oceanic | place: Pacific Ocean | collected 2013-06-19
ATTTCCCTCATAACGGTCCTGAGAGATTTTTTCTTCTTTTTCCGTCAAGAAGTTGCGCCACTTTTTAAATTCCTTTTTCATCACTTATAAATAGAACCTTATTATATCAAAAATCTAGCTTTAATTTGAATGTAAAATCATCTTGGTCGCGCTTTCTCACCGGATTTGCCATTTTTGCAATACCAATAAGATTTCTTTTCTCATCATAGATTCCAACGTAGTTTATATATACCGTTCTTTTAAAGGCTGGATTAGGATCACTCCAACTACTCGATACTATATTCTTGATCTGTTTTTTGTTATATTCAACATAGGAAGTGCCACCATTTGATGAAGTAGGCGTCATAGCATAAGAATGTTGAAGGGCTGTTGGATTATTGGAATAATTAATTGTTGAAAGTGGAGCTTGAGCGAGCATTGTTAGAGTGGGCACATAATTTGTGCCACTAAAGTTTAAGGCGAAGCTGGATGAAGGAATTCCCGAACCAGTCGTGGAAAAATCCATCCAACGTGGCGTTGCAGCACCACCTCCATAATAATCTTCTGTGTGGGAAGACAGCGGCCAACTTCCAGTTAAAATTAAAAACCCCTCATCATACAAGACAACACCCGCCACAGAACCACTTGCGGTTTCGGTGGAACCGTCTGTACTGGAAGAAACCTGACGCAATTCACCATTTTGCATGGTATCTTTCAGTTCTCCCACAAGAGTTCCTGAAACATAAAATTTACAAGACACTGTTCCTTTCTGGATAGACGACCCATAAAAAATAGAAGGAATACTTACAAGTCGCATTTCTTGTATCGCTTTATTCCCAAGACTTGAGCTATATGCATAAGCTGGACTTAAAATTTCATAATCTTTTAAAGCAGTTCTTAATGCACTAATGCGAGGGCGAGTGGAACTTAGGGCATAGCGATCTGATGAAATGCTGGTAGACATAGGGTAGCTTCCCGTTATCTTATCACCATATAAAAAATCACTATTAAACTTTGTTGTGGTGATGGTTCTAAATGAATCCAGGCTTCCATTTTTAACCACAAAAGGGTAAATTAAATTGCCGCTTTTTCTATCGACATTTAATTCATATAAGTTGACATATCCTGTCGGGACCATTCCCGCATTGTGGACAAAGCTTCCGGTTTGTCGTGGAGTGTTATTATAATAGATATTCCTATCATAAATAATAAAATTTATTTGAGGGTGTGTCTCAATCCGATTATAGAAAACATCATTTTGATCAAACTTGTAAAAAGGCATGACTACCTGTAATTAGTTTAAATTTAATAATCAAGCCTAACGCGGATTGTCATTTCATTGGTAGGATCTTTCTTTAGAGCCTCGGATAGTTTAGCAACCGCTAAAAGCTCATTATCCGAAGAATAAAGCCCAACTGTTGTAATATATGAAATTGGAGCATCAAGTGTATTGTTCTTTACCACAATTTTGCTTGAACTAAGATAAGTGGGATTTGAACTATAATTAAAATCATTATGATTAATGCGGCAGAAATGAATTGTTGAATTTAATTCTGTCGTATTGTTAAATGATATGTCTTGAATTCGATTGCGGAAATAATTGCAAGAAGAACTTATTGCAGAACCTGTAAGCGAAGCAGAGATATATGTGCCATTGGGTCGGAAAGGGGTGCTGGACCCACCACCTGCTGTCGCACCACCAATTCCCCCATTTTGACCAGGCAAACTACTACCACTTTGGAAAACTGAACTACTAAGAACAACGATTCCTGCTTGATAAAAAATTAAACCGCAAGCTGGTGGGGCGGTCCAGCCTGCGCCAGCTCCTGCTGTTGCAGATAAAATAGCATACTCACCAGCGGGTGAGTTTACACGATAATCATTTTCTTTTCCAGAATCTGAAATGGTTATGACAGAGTCTTCGGCGAACGGCGCAGCATAAGAACCAGTTCCAACTTTGAGAGTAAATGAACCTTTTTTGATTTCATCCTTGGCCAATAACCTTGCAAAATTAATAAAAATACACTCTTTTGCTTTCGTGCCGCCGCCAGCATCCACTAGGTTTCCGTCTTCGTCAAAGTTCCTAATATCTCCTGTCGTGTCATAACCAACCAAAACTTGTGCCATTTGGTTATAAATGTTAAACTTTTTAGACTGCATATTTAGAAGAACTTCGTTTCCAGAAAGAGCTGATCCCGTAGCATACCCCACAGTCAAATCAAAAATATGGTTTGCTGAAGAACTGAGATAAGGATAGTCATAGACACTTTGAAACATGCCATGAGCATAATTTTTAATATTAGTCCCATTGTATGTGTCATCGGTTGCTCCCGCGAGATTATATGTACCAGAAGCAATCGTACCAGTAAGTGGAATAGCTTCATGTAATAACGTCTTCGTTGAGGTTATGTCGTTGTTTAGAAAAGTTTTAAAAGTTGTTGCCATTGTTTATTCCTTCTGGGTTTACGTCCTCTTAATGAATCTAAGAGGGAGATTTATGCTGTACCCTGTGGTTGCTCCTGTTATCTTGACATTTGTATCAATATATTTCACAGACACGTTCCTAGTCGTCCCAGTTTCAGCAGCAACACGGGTCATAGTCGTTTCGGCTCCAAGCTGATTAAATAAATAATAACTTGTTTGCAACTCAATCGATGCCTGAATCTTAAAAAAGATCGATGTGCCAGCTGGTCCGGCCAGGGCGGTTTTTGTTGGATCTGTGATGGGGGACATAAATGTACCCCGGTCGGAGGTAAGAGAAAAATAATAACTTGCGATGTTGTCATCATCAACAAATGAGATTTGGGCGGTGGCGTGATCGGTGTTGCCCTTAACAATCGTACCTAATCGATTATCCATCTCAATAATGAATTGGGTTTCTAATAAATCAGCGTCAATGGTACTAGTTGCAGAAATTTCATTAGTGTTCAGACCTTGATCTGCCCCCATGAAGTTTCCACCGTTTGCGGGCTGGAAGCCATTCATTAATCCGCTCGGGGCATCGGTCTGATTACCAGCAGTATTTATAATAAAACCTGGTTTGCCTGATTTGCCAACTGTATCTTCATCGACACACACAACATGAATCTCGCTGCTTCCTGATGGTTTGCTATTATCCCATACAGTATTCTGAATCATAACTGGCAAATAGAGCAAGTTTGTCCTCGGAATAGAAAGCAACTTAGACCTCATCGTTGAAGTATTATTTGTAAATGCCTCCAGTACGGGGGTTTGTAAGATTTCTAAATCATAATAAGCACTACCGCTGAGATTGTTCTTGTTATAAGAACCATAATTTATTTCATCATCTCCTAACGCGAATTTTGTGATTTTAAAAGAGCCGTTGCCCTGTGCTAGACGGTATCGGCCCGTATCTGTCAGTACCGCGTCTAAAATAATGTCACCACTATTATCTAAAAATGCCATATATATCTCCTATCTTCATATAAATAGTTTGTTTTTTCAGTTCTAACATAAATTATTATTTCCTGTTTTTTCTATTTTCGTATGCTTTTTTGTAAATTTTATATTAAAATCAATCTTTTTTCCAGTTTTTCTTGATCTTACGCGAATCTTTATTAACTTATTCCAGAGGGTTTGGTCGGCTGTGCCCAAGCGAATCCAATTTCCTTCGTCTCCAAGGGCAGTTAAACATCCAGTGCTATTGACCTTTTTACTTCCATCAGCGTCGATAAGTCCGGAAGCTTTCTCATCTATCACCCTTTGTGTTAATGCAGGCTTTATGTGGATATATTTGGTAAATTTCTTAGCTGGTTTTTGGGGTGGTGGTGGATTATCATCCAAAGAATAAACATTACGCAAAAGATACGGAGCATATCCATCATAGACCATCTGCAACTCATAGACTGGTGATGGATTTGAAAAGTGCCCATGATTGTCGATAGTTCTAAAAATATAATAATAAGTTTTATTTGGTGAAATGGTTTTATCTATCCACTCTCCACTGGTAGAAAATTGACATTGTTGGCCAAGGTCAATACTTGTATCAATATGTGCAACCTTTTTGCCAATAAAATCAGAATAGTGCGATGGCTTAGTATCAGTTCTAAACACTTCAAAAAATCGAGCATGATCATCACTCTTAAACCTTATTGGGTCAAGACTCCCAACTTCTTGCGACATTCTTAACTCACTGATAGCTGCGGCATCTGTTGGTTGAATAGCAATTGGATTTAATTCATATTCTCCTGAATTCCCAGTCATCCAAAAAACAAGTTGATCACGAACATTTTGATATGTAATGACTTCAATATCTGGCCAAACGGGTGGATCATCCATCATTATAACTTGTTTTTGATAATAAGGAACCTTCACCATTTTTAAAGTTGGTTCAGACAAAACACAAATGCGTGCTTGGTTGGGTTCAATCACCTGTTGCCAATGAAGATCATCTGGGTGAGCGGTCGGTGCTGCATCTAGTTTATACCAATATTTGGTTCCAAACACCATTTCCATGGCATAGATCCTGTAGATGTATTTTTTGCCATACTTAACTTGTGTATCGGAGAATTTGTAATTCGTAGATGTTGAAGAATTCGGAAAATAAAAATTTTGCAAAATATCATCAGGAGTTCCATCGGCTTTCACTGACCACTTCTCAACAACATAAAAAACAGTTTCATGATAAGCGGTTTGAGGATTTATCGCGGTTTCACCGTTAAAACTTCCCCCAACTATTTGTTTCCAAGTTCGAGTTTTATTTTGGATCATGCCCTTCATCTTGGCTATAAAAACAGTTTCCATCAACCTCTGCGTCATGAGATTCGCAGCTGGATTTGCCGCTTGCTCAACTTCTTGATCAAATTTGCCCAAAAATACACCCTTTTCAACTTGTCCATACGGCAAGTATGATGAATTCTCAATTTTGGTTAACCATCCATCTTGCGAAAATAAATCCCAACATTCTAATGAGCTTGATGGAACAAGTTGTGCGGATTGCCCAGAGTAGGGTTTAAAAGCTGTTTCGGTATAAGTTGTTGGATCGGGAATAAAAGGCAAGCCACCGGAAGAAATAAGATTATATCCCATTGTTGATTTTGTGCCCCACTTGTCGTCAACAAAATCCTTGATAAACATAGCCGACATTTCTGTATCTTCAAACAACCGCACGACTTCATTGGTCGCAGTTTGCGCAGTAGAAAACTCAACATTACAACACATTGGAAATCGTTGTGATACATCGCTAAACTCAGTGAACATTTGATTGTTAGAAGAAGGCACAATTTGATGTTTAAATCTGTCAGACAGAGAATTCGGACCAACACGCCATGCAGGGTCTGTTGTACCTTTTACACCTTCTACAAAAGCATAGGCATATTTGTCAAAATAATCCCCTTTACTAACGTCAGCTTCAACTGTTTGGGCTCTTCCGCCCGCATTATAAGTTACTGTTGTAGCAATCCGCGTTTCCTTAAGTTGACCTTCTAAAGTAATGTGTTTTTCAAAAATAGTATTGATGGTCGAAGGATCATATTCTGTGGATCTTAGGTCGCGCCTTCTTTTATCATTCTCGTTCTCCATTACACTTAAAAACGAATAAAGACTTGGCAACATACTTTCGTGAGGTTCTTTGGTTGGATCTTCTTGAGTAAGAATAGACTCATAAGTTTGTATGTAAAAATTATAATTGGGAGTTACAGATGCTTCAGAAATTGATAATGATCCATAAAAATTATCTCCAACTTCTTTTGAGTCGAATGGGGTGTTATATTGAAAGACTTGATCATAAAAATTAATAGGGGTTGAACCAGATTGTAATTTAGAAAAAGTAGAAATAATATTGTGTGGGCCGACGTTTCCGCCACCAGCATTTCTTTGTTCAGTGGTTAGAGGGGTTCCATCCTCTAAAACTTTTAACCATTTATCACCGATGGCGGTGATTCCTGGTGTTGGTAAAGTGCCAGCGCCCGCTAGAGTCCACGGATCATAAGTGATTGTTATTTTTTCTTCTTTCCTAAAACTAAATCCAGTTTGGGATACCGGTAAAATTGTATATCCGGGTAAGCTATTTGAACCATTCTCACTAATTCGAATGGCCGGTGGACCTCCGTAATACCCGTCAAGATACTGAGCGCTATTTTCGCTAAATTTATTCCAAATGCGGTTCATTCTATACCGCATAAAATCAATTGGGCCAGCTGGATCATATTCAAAAAATGGAGAATTTGTGGGAGCATTACTGCCGAATGATGTCGCATTATAAAGAGACACCGAGTTAGATGGATTTTTAATTTTATTTTTAACTTCAGTACCCATTGGTTCCTCCTCCTCTCACCAATCCTGTTAATGGATTTGTTGATGTGGTTGATTGTTGACCGCTATTGCCACCAGTTGTGCCGGGGCCAGCGGTTGTGTCTGATGTGGTTGGAGGGGTCGCAAGATCACCTGCCGTCGTTATTTCTTTCACAGCCCAATTTGTTGTAACAGTATAAGTCGGCGGAATACTGGATTGGGGCGGTGGAGGAGGGGGTGTGGTATACTCCTCATCTCCCGAATGAATTGAGGCTAACGGGGCTGACCCAGCATTTAAAATAAAATATTCTTCATAGGTTGGCAAATCATTTCCAGGATGTCTTTTTATTTTAAACACGTCGCTTTCCCATGATCGGATTCGGCACAACAATGCTTTGGAATTTTCTCCACCTCCAATATCGTTATATGCACGTCTATCTAAAGTTTTCCAAATTGGCATTCCGGCTGAAAACTCCATCACATCGTTCTTATTTAAAGAATATTCAGTTTGTCCATATCCATCCAAATATTGAATTTCTCCAATAGTTTCAAATAATATCCTAGCTTTCGAACTCAATAAAGGATTTTCAAACGGTTCACTTTTTAAGAAATCATCTATTTGAGATTTTAATGCGCCGCCACCGTAATCTCGACCGGCAGTTAAGGCAGCATTTTCATAATTATATCTAATCAAAGCTTTTATAGGATTGGGTAATTTGTCCATCGCCGCTTTGATCAAGGCTGCTCTATCTGATTCAGTTGATAACACAGAAGCGTCCAATGCATTATAAAAACCATTCGGTTCTTGAGGGTTATAATATTTTATACTTTTTTGATTTGATCCTTCTGGTAACGATACTCCTGCTCGATTGCCCTCATTTACAACTCCATTGGAAATTAAACCCCAAAAAACATTAAATGCCATTCGATTTTCCCTAGCTTGAGCATTAGAACCGCCAACATAATCCCAATTGGGTGTTGCGCTGGGGCCATCGGGTAAAGTCCCAGGTGCATTGATCCGTATAGCTGGACTAGGAACAGGAATGGCAGTTAAATTATAATTATAAGAAAGAAAATCCGCCACTGTCTCTTGAAGTGTGTTCGTATCAGCAAAGCCGTTGGCCATGACTGCGAGCGAGTTGGCTGCCATATTCATAAAATCGCGACTACTAATATTGGGAGGATCTCCCATATTTTGGCCGATCATTGGAAGGGTAACATTATGCCCACCATAAACGACAGCAGGAGTTAGATATGAAAAATCTGTTCTTCGTAAGGTATTATCAGGAACAATTCCAGGAACAATTCCAGGACTTAAGAACTCAGGCAAATCAATTCTGCTATTGATTCCATTAAATATTTTTGTCAACTCTTTAGAAACAATACTTGTTTTCCACCTATCGTTGCTTATAACCCTCAATCCTGTCTCTGTTGGGATTTTGGGGAAACCGTTATAATCCGCGCCGAGGAAATCAAAACCAGTATTTAATGGTAAATTTGCATCGTAATAATCCGAAAAAGTATGAGTGATTGTAAATGTGTTCATCGATGGCTGGGCTGATGAGCCAACATCACTTTCAAAAACATTATTAGAAGTTCCGGTAGCGTTCATAGCATCATCGGCTTTTGGCAAATTTGTGCCGCGTTCTTTCTGAACGCCGATGGCTTGGTTAATAAAACTAATAAGATTATCATATAAGTTCATTACAGCCAAACACCCTTGAGGATTACCAGCGATTGGGCTGACATATAAATTGAGGGTGTTCATGATATTCACCTTCTCTGAACCAGTTAAATCTACAAAAATCTGTAATATTTGAACATACTTCATTCCAACGCCGCCCATTCGAGCTGATCTACCCCAGGCGATTCCCATGGCTGAATTTTGAAATGCCTGAGTAAATCGATTAGTTGTTGGATCATAATTGGCTGCTTGTTTGGTTCCTGAAGCAAATCTTGCGCTGGTTTTTGAACCATCATTATAATATTGCTTCAAATTTTTTAATTCAATTAAAAGTTCTGCTCGCTTGTCATTTAGAAATTCAACGACACCATCTTCAATTTTCAATTCTACCTTATACTGATAATAACCATCTGACTTTGCAGACATTTTTGCATCAGTGCCAGTATAATAATAAATTCCTTGAGCACTATTATTATAAATATTTTTAATCTGTCTCATGGTTGATACACCATCCATAGACGCTGATCCAGAACCTATAAATCCTAAACTTCCATCTGCTAATCTTATTTCGCCGCCATCGATTATTACTTCTTCGGTTGGATCATATGAAACATATTTTGGTTCTGTGGGTGTTCCAATATTTCTCTGTGATCGTGCAAGACCGCTGTCGAACGCACGCAGTTTGGACGGAGGATCAAATATACCATTATTAGGAAAATAATAAGGAGTTGTTCCAGTTTCTGAGCTGCCTGCCACTCTTTTTCTATAAATTTTCATAGAAAGGATGCGGACGCGATTCATTACTTCTCGAAGCCATGGCGGATTTTCTTGTTGTGAAACAGCAAATAATTTAGAATAAGGCGTATTTTCTCTAACAACTTTTCTTAAATCTAAACCGAACATGAAGCGGCAATTATTATCCTGATCTCGTGAAAGGTTTATATCAGTAAAATAAGAAAACTTCATATTCTCATTATCAATAATCCTTTTATTTTTAGTAATAGCTTGTAAGATTTCATTCTGAAAAGTAGAAAAATTTAATTCTAACTTATCCAGACGAGAAACAATCCGAAAGTCCTGTATCTTATTGTTTGGAACTGTCTGCCTTATCAAATATGGTTGTTGTGAGCGAGGAACTGTTGGATCGTGTGATTTCCCGCCCATATAATGACCATCAGATCCGCCCGCGCCGCGAAGATAATGAACTGGACCTACCCAAAGCTTATCTGTTTTGGTTAAATTATTTCCGTTTTGAACAGCTTCCAAAAAGATATAACCTTCTTTGACCATTTTATTGTTACGATAAACAACATCAGAATTGATTTTACTAGTTGTTTGAGAACCGTCAGGATAAGCTGCTGGTCCGAAACCAAAATGTTGTGCTAGATCATCCAAGTTAATACTGGTCCAAACAAAATATGCTAAATCAGTTGGTTCGGACGGCAAGTCAATGGACTGACCAGCAACGCCTGGGGTCCAGGCGTCGTCGGAAGATAAAATTATTTTACTTACATTTTTAATTGCGTTTCCATTTTTATCAAATTCTGTGATATAACGACTTAATTCTGGGACTGACCCAAATTCTGTTAATGATAAAGAAATGCTAGATGCGCCTGGTCCAGCAATAAGTTCTCCGCTATTAAAATCATAAGTAAAATCAGAAGACGCAACTTTAGTAGACCATTCCTTTATTGCATCTAAAGTATATGCTTGAACAATATTCACCATTACATAATCTTTTAAGGTTTCACCGTTTGGAAGTGCGCCAGCAGAAAACCATCGCGAAGATCCGCCTGCGCCTAAAATATCCTTAATTGTTAGCGCTAGCTCTACTTGAAGGCTACCATCGCCTCGGCTTGTTGTACCCTCACCTGGATAATCAATATGAGGATTCGTCCTTTTAGTTGTATATCCAGTATCACTTCGTAAAGTGATCTTATCAATATAAACGTTTGGCAGGAATTCGCCAACAACTTGGACTGGATTTATAGCATAGTTTGTCATGAACAGTTACCCTTGAGATCTTCTTCCGTTATATCTGTATTATAAATATTACGGGCTTCGATTTCTTTCTTTTTATCGACATCTTCACACTCTAAAAATCGTGTAGAATAAATTCCCAACGTTCTATCTGAGGTTCTTTCGCAAATAATATCTTTTTCAATTTCATGATCCACATCAATTTCTAAAAAATATTCAACATAGCGGGGATCTAATTCATATTCTGAAATGCCTGGGATATCTAATTCATTTATAGGAGAATCATTATCCAATAAAATTCCATCTTTAATTTGTTCAGGATACTTTATAAAATAAAGAGGCGTAAGAATTTCTCTTGTCCCTGCTTTGCCGTTGCAAATTTGTTCTTCACCCACCTCATAAACTTCTATCTCATATCCTTCTTTTTCAAAATCTATATTTTCTTCGCCAATATCCAATAATATGCCATCGTAATCAGAATAAACATCGATATATTCGTTACCATATACGTCAGAATCGGCATCATCAAGGATTTGACTCGTATCAATAACTTGCTTAATAGAGGTCTTATAAACAGTATCTTTAACCCTAACCTGTGGAGTGTTTAGGGCACTGCCTGTTTGCTCTTTAGTCCAAGAAGTTGTTTTAGAAGAACTGCTTATCTGGCCAATTAAAAATTGAACATTCCAAGCAGGTGCATATTCAGAATTTAAATCTGAGGAACCTATGATGTTTTGCAACGCATATTGGTTATCTGCGGTTGTGTCTGGTGGTCGAATTGAAAGATCTTCAAAATATTTCTTTTGCCATTCGGCATCCGAACGAATTGATTTATTCGCTTTTCGAACTTCAGATTCAACACCTCGGAAATTATATTGACCCTCTAATTGGGGGGTGTCTGTTTTTATGCGATTTTGTATATCATTTTGATCTTGTGGTCCATAACCATACTCAGGGTCATAAAGAATGCCATCGTCGAAAAAAGCGTAATAAACTGGCTTAAATTTGCCATTGGAGAGCAAGTATTTGCCGTACTGTGTCAGCTGTATGTCGATGACCTGTTCTTGTTTATTAAAAAATTTCATTTAGCTTCGACCTCATGTTGGATCTACAAAATCTCCTTCGTTGTATTCTTCGGACTGTCTTGTCCGGGCTTCATTGGCACGGTTTCCGGGTTCGGTGCCAGTGGCTTGTTCGCCTGCTGCTTGTGAAGATTGTTGCTCCTCTCGCAGCGCTTGGTTATCTTCCCCGCTACCAATCATCGGTCCCGATGGGACGGACTCCTTCTTAACAAAATTATTATCTACTTCCAATTGTGCTAATTCTACCAAAGAAAAATAATCATAAGGCCAATTATAACTATATGGTAACTTAACATTACCAACACTAAATTTAAGATCAAATTTTATGTCATCCGTTACATCGGCAGTAGTTTTAAAATAATTCCAATTGGCTTTTCGCTTTACTTTAAAAACCATCCATCTAACCTTATCAGGCATCGGCTTGGAGTGAAAAAATTCATTTGGACCCGTGGGGTGAGAAAAAATTCCTTCTCCGTTGTTAGGATCTGATAATTCTGCTACTCGTGAGATGTCAGGCATTACTCCTTGCCAGATATCAGACAACTCCTGGGCACTTAAAGTATGAGAAAACTCCATTATATACATCGCAAATGGCTTAACCCTTTTCGAACCACGATCAAAAGTTAAGAAATCTAATTCGGGAGGAATTATATATTTATCCATCGCCCGTAACATTTTTTGTATGGAGATACTTGGTCGAGCGGGTGACGAACTCGTATCAGATGCCTTGTCTTTCATCAACCACTCTCGGTAATAATTAAAAACATTTGCATTAATACTAAAAAAGTTTTTATTCATAATTTTAGTAGTTGGCGCTTTGGTGGATCGAGAATTGTAAGATGTTTCCGAAAATGGAATAGCAATAATTGCTTCTGAAATTTGTTTTGCTTCCGCAATTTTACCGACTTGTTGGGACAAACCTTGCAGTTCAGCATTGGCTGTTCCTGGGCTGCCTCCAAAACATATATTTCTTAAAGAACCTGTTTTTGAAGGGTCGTTAATTTGGTTGGGGGAAAGAGATTCTTCAATTGAGTAATTAACGCCCAGCGATGATGTCAAAAGTTCTCCGTACCCACTCCACATTCCACGAGAATATAATCCTCCACCAGAATTTGGTTGCGAATTAAAGTTCAACACAGGAACTTCCATTTGTGGGCTAATGACCCACTGGTTTGTCGCTGAATCGGGAATATCAACCGCTTCGATCAATTGACCCGTATTACCATCATAGCGAGATTGTTTTGGCGAGAAAAGCCCAAACACTTCCATGGAGGCGGTTAATTGCATCGCAGATGCGGACGCAGCCACAGTCGGGTGTGTTTCGAGTGACGCACTTAAAGCCGTGAATAACGCCGCCAACTGAGGATTGCGATAAGACGCAGAAATGCTACTAAACATCCTATCATAAGTAAAATTAGTATCGTCATCGCTTTTAGCCACATATTTAAGAGTCATGTGTGAGTCACCATAATAATATGGGGGAGTAAAGGGTGCATAGGCTGGCTTTTGTTGAGTATAATCAAAATACGCTGTTGTTGAACCTGCTAATAATGGCGGACCAAAGCTCTTTCCATTAAATAGATATGCCCACACATTTGATCCATCTTCAAACATCTTAACTTCAGGATCTTTTCTCAAAACAACATCCATATAATATGTATTGCCGGGTGTTATCTGGGGTCGTACCTCATGGGCGGGTTTAGAAACAATTCGACTAAGTTGGCTACCCTCTAAAAAGAAGTGTGGTATTTCGGCTAGAAAATTATTAATGGCTAATCTATAAAGTAAATATTTATCACTTCCTGCGCTTCGATTTCGGTCTTCAGTTTCCAAAAACACATACGGCTTTCGAGAATTGTCATAATCAAATTTGCGCTGGGCATCGGGATTTACTGTTCCAGTTTGATAAGTGGGATATAGTAATTGCAATCTATCCTCTACACTCTTATAAATCGGCAAGCCTTCATCACCTAAAGGATCAAGGATACTTTTAAATGGAACCCTAAAATTCAATGATTGGCTGAAGACTGTACCACCATAAGAAGTACCGACATTCCCTTCTGCATAGGCAGATCCGGTAAAACATCCCCAATCAACGGCAATACCAGATTTAATAGTATTATAAAGAATTCCAGGGGCATAATAAGGTTGAAGCAATGATTGAACCGCCAAAGCGCCCGACGATTCATTGGCACTATATCCGTCTTTTGCTGCACCTGCGCTCCAGCTTAAACCGCTAATATGTGGCGCAATAGACTGTGAAAACAAAGAAGCGATTTGAAGGGAGCGGTGGACAGGATAAAACCCATAATAAGGTAATAATTTTTTCACCGCATTACATTTTAGTGTAATATTACCAACTTCATAATCAGTCACGAATTTGCCAAAATATTTTTGAAAATCCGAATTGGAATAATCAGTAAAGAATGCCTCATCAAATCCCCGAGATGAGTTAGCCTGAGATTCAGTGTCTGCGCTGCTGGTGATTGTCGCGCCGGGTAAGGATAAAAATTTATCATTTCGTTTTTTAAAACGTTTATCCGCATAATATTCCATGTGATCAGAAATTTTAAATTCTGGTATAATTGTATAACTCTTTGCCAAACCACGTATATCTTCAGCATACTCTTCGTATGAATCGAACCAAGGATTTTTACCAGACAATTTAGCAACTTCCCACTTCATTCCTTGATTAAGGTTTTGTATATCACCATAATCATATCTACTAGAGCCCGCGCAACTCGCACCGTCACCGAGTATCTCAGTGAAGACCAAATAAGGCATATGATAATAATATGCGGAAGCTGTTGGGAAGGTTGTACATTGATAAGACGGCAAGTTGAACGCACTAACTGAAGAAGAATTAGAAGTACCAGCATACCCCGCGATTGTTTGATAATTTGCAGAGTTCAATTCCCCCGTATCTGGAAAATCAGTGGGATTGCTATATACCCCCACAGATCTAGTAGCAGGGTAAAAAACCATATTGTTATCCGACTGGGCTACCTTGCTAAAGTTGCAAATGCCAGAGGGGAAGTTTGATGGCGCAAAATAATAAAATTTTTGTGACCAGCCGATTGGCGTTTCCCCAAGACCATAAATACTAGTAGCATACCCGTCTTTATGACCTTGTGAGTTTGGAAGTGTGGTGCTTATAATATAACTGGCAGATTCTGCACCTACGCCAGAAGACGCAGTGAAACTTGAACCTGAAACCCAACCACTTCTTCGATTCCTTAAAAGTGTGCTATTCCTCCAAAAAGATCGGCGAGATAATGGTCCTCTATCAACTCCATTGGTTCCGTCTGATAAAGAAGCTGAAAAAGTTTGAATAGTCTGCCAAATATTATAGCTTCCAGATGCTACTTCTGCATATTGGGTTCGTGCGCGAGTTCGGGCAAGACCTGTGTTTGCTGCGCGAGGATAAACCACCTCAGAATATATTAAACTCTGAAAAGTTGCTTGATATTCTGTTGTGCTTCTTAATTTGTCATAAATCTGTTTATCAGTTTTATAATTTAGACCATTTAAATATTCACCAATCGACTTAGCAGGATCGTTAAGCGGCAAACCTTGTTGGCTCCACAAGCACTTATTATTCGCATATGAGTGTTGCA
>Ga0209756_1002822_pt1 | contig 14586 bp, 4 predicted proteins | sample ETNvirenome_6_85_FD_184071 | JGI IMG/M metagenome (GOLD analysis project Ga0209756, IMG submission 184071) | Marine viral communities from the Pacific Ocean - ETNP_6_85 (SPAdes) (version 3) | ecosystem: Environmental > Aquatic > Marine > Oceanic | place: Pacific Ocean | collected 2013-06-19
TAATGCCATCAATGAAGAAGCACCTTCTAATTTTTTAGGTATTTCTATAAAATATGTTATAACGCCACTAGAAGCAGTTGACAATATTAGTTTATCTTTACCAGAAGACTAATTATTTGTTGAGGAGGGACAAGGAAGTTGCCAAAGAATAAAAAATATCCAACTATCAAATACACCTCCCGTGATTTTAATTCTATTAGAAGCGATTTAATAGATTACGCTCAAAAACATTATTCAAATACTTTTAAAGATTTTAGTGAAGCTGGATTTGGCTCATTGATGTTAGATACGACCGCTTACATTGGAGATATTTTATCGTTTTATCTTGATTATAGCGTAAATGAGTCCTTTTTGGATACAGCAATTGAATATGATAATGTATTAAAATTGGGAAGACAAATGGGATACAAGTTTAATCCCAACCCTTCCTCCTATGGAGTAGCGACTTTTTATATTATTGTTCCAGCGCCCACCACCGGAACAGGCCCCGACACAGATTATGTACCAATATTGAAAAGAGGAACTCAAGTTTCTTCTATCGATGGTGTTGGATTTACTTTAAACGAAGAAGTTAATTTTGCGAATCCAAATAATGAAATTGTTGTTGCCAAGGTTAATGAAACAACGGGAGTTCCTACTTTTTATGCCATAAAAGCTAAAGGGCAAGTTGTTTCTGGGGAGATACAATCCACACAATTTAATTTAGGGAAATTTCAAAAGTTTTTAAAATTAAGATTGAATGTTGATAATGTTACAGAAGTCGTATCAGTTTTTGACGGGGAAGGGCACGAATATTTTGAGGTAGATTATTTATCACAAGATGTAGTTTACAGATCTACTAAAAATCGTGGAACTGATAATAAAACCGTTCAATCAACACTTAGACCATTTGTAGTTCCAAGGAGATTTACAATTGAAAGAACAAGAACTGAATTATTTTTACAATTTGGATTTGGAACTGAGATAGAAGATACATCGGTTGATCCGGCTGTTGATCCGAGTCGCGTTGTGTTAGATGTACATGGAAAAAATTACACAAGCGACACATCTTTTGATCCTACAAATTTTTTGAAAACTGATAAACTTGGGGTGGCTCCAAGCGACACAACTTTAACGGTATCATATCGCGTTAATGATGCTAAAAATACTAATGTTGGAGCCGATTCTATAATTAATGTTGACGCACCTTTCTTTGAATTTGCTGATTCGTCTATATTAAATAACGCAAAACTTAATAATGTTATAAATTCGCTTGAAGTAACAAATGAAGAATCAATAACAGGCGATGTAACTTTGCCAAATTCAGAAGAACTTAAAAAGAGGATTTATAATGTATTTTCTTCACAAAATCGCGCCGTGACACTACAAGACTATAAAAGTCTTTGTTATTCGATGCCCCCACAATTTGGAGCGATTAAGCGCGTTAATATAGTTAGAGACCCAGATTCTTTTCGTAGAAATTTAAATTTGTATGTCATTTCAGAAGATGAAGATGGTAATCTTGTAAAAACAAGTCAAGCAATAAAAGATAATTTAAAATTATGGCTTAATCAAAGTAGAATGATTAATGATACGATCGATATTTTAGATGCTAAAATTGTAAATATAGGGTTTGAATTTACAGCAATTTCTTCTTTAAATGCGAATAAGTTTGATGTTTTGAGTGACGCTATTACTCAATTAGTTTCATATTATAATCAAAAGTTCGAAATAGGAGATCCTTTTTATGTTACAGATATCTATAATCAAGTTAACAAGATGGACGGAATAATTGATGTTTCTAGAGTTAAAGTTATTAGAAAAGATGGAGAAGCTTATTCTAGTTTGTGGTTTGATATGGATGATAATTTTTCAGAAGATGGAAGGTATATAAGAGTTCCAAATAATGTAATTTTTGAAATTAAATATCCTGACGTGGATATTAAAGGTTCTATTGAATAATGCCAATTAAAAGATATACAGCTATAAAAGATAATACTATTACGAATGCTTATAGGGCTAACCTTATCCATAGGGGCACTGGTAGTAATATGGGTCGTGCTGACTCTCTTGAAGTATTTTCAATCTATGCCCAAGCAAATAGCTCTTCTTTAGAGGCTTCTCGAATTTTGGTTCAATTTCCTGTTGTTACTGGTGATATTACTAGCAATACGACAGGTTCAGTTGAGGCAGATCGAAATTCTGGAAAAATACCTGCTAGTGGTAGTGTTGATTTTTATTTGCGACTTTTTAATGTAAAACATAGTGAAACTTTGTCAAGAAATTATACTCTTGTCGTATCACCTGTTTCTCAATCATGGCAAGAGGGTAGTGGTTTGGATATGGATGAGTATAAAGATTTTACTTATGATGGTACAGGATCCAACTGGTTAAATTCAATTGCTCATACAAATTGGGCAAATGACGAGGGAGAAACTTTACAGGGTGGCAGCTACTTAACTGCTTCTTGGCATGGCGCAAAAGCAACAACTTATAATGAATTTAATTATAGGCAAACAATTGGAGAAGCTGGCACCGAGGATTTAGAAGTTAAAATCACTGGTCTTGTCGAACAGTGGATTAAAGGAACTGGCAATTCTGGATATTCTAATTATGGGGTTGGCATTTTTATAACCGGAAGTGAAGAGAGCGGCAGTCGTTCATATTATACTAAAAAATTCTCTTCTCGTAGTAGTGAATATTTTTTTAAGCGACCAGTTATTGAAGCTCGTTGGGATGACACCAGAAAAGATCATAGAGGCAATTTATATGTTTCAAGTTCAGCATTAAGCGCAAATGATAATAAACATACTTTATATCTTTATAATTATTTTAGAGGTCAACCGAAAGATCTTGTAGGGCTTACTAATAATGTAATTTATGTTCAATGCTATACGAGCGCAACTTTAGGTGATGTTGAGTCTGTAAGCGGTCTTGGACATACCAGAAATTATGTTGTTACTGGTGGTAAAACAACAGATACGGGTGTATATACCGCCTCTTTTGCTCTTTATACAACTCGTAGTGTTGTTTACGATAGATGGGCAAGCGGTTGGCCAATAACGGGGTCTTCATATGTAGCACATACAGGGTCTTTTAAACCAAAACCAGTTGATACTTCTACGGGATATTTTATCCCCAGTTATGTTACAAATATCACCAATTTACGATCTGAATACAATATAAACAGTACAGCGAGATTGAAAACATTTACTCGCTTAAAAGATTGGAGTCCAACTATTTACAAGGTAGCTTCTACGGAAATTGAAAATTCATTTGTAGAAAATTCATTTTATAAGGTTTTTAGAGTAGTTGATGAATATGATGTTGTTAGGTATGGCACAGGCAGTTTCAATCATACACGTTTATCATATGATGTAAGTGGGAGTTATTTTGATTTGGATATTTCCTTATTGGAGCCAGGATATCAATACGGCATTAAATTTGTTTATTACATTAATGGTGTTTATGAAGAACAGCCAGAAGTTTTTAAATTTCGAGTAATAGAGTAAAAAATGTCAAACATTAAAGATCTTTTTAAATATCAACAATCGCAAAAACTTCTTGGAAATGCGACATTAAACAAAATTGGAAGAGGTGTCGAGTCTCCTGATTATGTTAGATCTAATATAAAAGATAAAAGAAGATTTCTTCCTCATGTTGATTTTACTTCGGCTTCTAATTTTGCTATATATGGTTCTGCGCAAAGTTATTTTGAAGATTCTATAAATTATATTATAAATGAATATCCTTATGATGGTTCGCAAAAGGAAAAAATTAATTGGAGTCTATCTGGAACATATCTTGATAAGTGGATTTTTGAAAATGAATATCCTCGTACTAATGGTTTTGTTACTATAGGTCTGAATTATGGAACATCAACTCCCAGACCAAGTCATGGTTATTATGCTAGTTCAACTGATGAATATATTTCTTTTAAGGGTGGACCACATAAGTCTGATAAGTCTGGTTCTATACGCGAAACTTTTTCAACAGCAAACATTTACAACACAGCAAGCAAAGGGCTTTCTAATTTAGAGGTCAATGGAGACAAGGGCATTTCTCTTGAATTTTGGCTAAATAAAAAAGATTGGGATAAAGAAAATGAGTCAAAACGTCAAGTTATTTTCGATCTTTGGAACAACACTGGTTTTAATGAGGATGCCTATGGACGATTTCGTGTTGAGCTTGTAGGAAATCCAGATACAGAACTCATTGAAAAATATTTCGACATTGAGCTTTATTCCGGTTCTCATGCGGCAGGAAACGGATCAGGCTGGTCTTATACTCCTACAAAAACATTAACAACATTTGCTTTGTCATCTAGTGTTCCATTTTCTGGCTCTTGGAATCATTTTGCTCTTACTTTCGCCAACACAGGGAGTGAAATGGTTGGTAAACTTTATAGAAATGGTGTTCTTGAATCTACAATTGTAAGAGGCTCTTCTATGGGTCAAATTACTGGTTCTATGCTGGGGTATGTGGGAGCACTTACAGCTCCCGTTAGTGGCGTACTTGGAACAAGCGGATCAGCAAAATTATCAGCATCTTTAGATGATTTAAGATATTGGAAAGTTGATAGAACCTCCGAACAAATTGGAAGAAATTGGTTTACAAATGTAGATGGAGGCACTAATACGGATATTACTTTAGCTGCTACTGCTTCAACGAAATATAGTTATGAGAATCCTGCCGATCTCGGTCTTTATTATAAATTCAATGAAGGGGTTGTTAATAGTACTAGTACAAATAATGTGGATTCTACCGTATTAGATTATGCTGGTAGTATTACAAATGGAGAATGGACAGGATATGCTATTACTGCTCGGTCTACTGGTTCTGCGATGGTTCTTTCTGGAAAAGCAAAAGCCGAATTTAAAGATCCTATTCTTTATTCGAATCACCCGGACGTTTCTAGATATGTAACTTACAAGAATCAAATTGGAAAACTTTATGATTCTCAAAATAATTCATCAATTTATTCAAGTTTGCCATCTTGGATCACGTCAGATGATAAAAATATAGGATCAGGTGATCTTAAAAAGCTTACTCAAATTGTTGCTAGCTATTTTGATACGTTACAATTACAAATAGGAGCTTTGCCAAATCTAAAAAATAAAGAATATGTAAGCGGTAGTGATAAACCTATACCTTTTGTTAGTAGATTTTTGGACTCTTCGGGCTTAATTTCTTCTGAAATATTTTCAAAAGCTAAAGATTTGGAATATCTTGCTTCTAGAGATGACACAAAAAATTATTCTGATAAGATAGATGAAGCCAAAAATTTTATTTATCAAAACATTTATAATAATTTGATTTACATATATAAATCAAAGGGTACAGAAAAGGCATTTAGAAATCTTATAAGATGTTTTGGTGTTGGAAGAGAACTTGTTAATATTAATTTGTATGCGGACAATGCTGAATATGAAATACAAAACAATGTTGATTATTCTGTAGTACGAAAAAAGTATGCTGATTTTTATAGTTCCAATAGAGTAAGCGCAAGTGTATTTCAAAATTCTTCCAGTATTAATTCTGATAGTAGATCTTCTATTAGTGCTAATTCAAGTTCTATATTATATAGAGGGAACACATATGAATGTGAAGCAATATTCCCCAAGGATCAGTCAAAAGAAGCGATTTATTATTTCCCAGCGAATTTTCAATCAGCTTCTATTTTTGGCGTTCATACATCTGGTTCTGATAATTTAAATCACACAACATGGGGACATCCAGATTATGGTAATTTTCAAGTTCATGCTATTCGAAAAGATACAAGCACACCCGATGCTTATTTCCAACTATCTGGTACTAATAATTTTCAACTTACTAGATTAACAAGCAGTTTATTTAAAGATGTTTATGACGATACAAAATGGAATTTTGCTGTAAAAATTAAACCTTCTACTTATCCGTGGGTTGATGGTGTTAGTGGTAGCGCTTTAGTTGCTAATAAATATGATTTGCATTTTGAGGGATATAATTATGTTCTTGATTATTTGGTAAATAGTTTTGTTTTAACAGCTTCTATAGAAAAATCAAATGCCCAAAATTTCTTATCATCTAGTAAAAGATTTTTTGTTGGTGCTCACACTCAAGATTTTACCGGAACTGTACTACAACACAGCAATGTAAAGGCATCTTCATTACGTGTTTGGATGGATTATTTAACTGGTTCTGTTATCGAAGCCCATGCCAAAGATGTATTAAATTTTGGAACTTTAAATCCATACAAGAGCGCTTATATTACTGAACAAGGAAAACCATTTGGTGGCAATTTTGGTGGAAATATAACTAGCATTCCACAGATGGAAACTTTAGCTTTGAATTGGGATTTCGGAACACTTACCAGTTCTAATGCTAGTGGGCAATTTGTGGTGGAAGATATTTCATCAGGTTCAATTTCTAGCCCTAATTTAACTTCACGTTGGGATTGGCTAGGAAACATAACAAAATATCAGCATACTGGCTTAGGTTATAATTTTCCAGCAAATGATACTGGATCTATTGACCGAAGATATGTTCACACAGCAAAACAACAATTACCTGAAGTTATTAATAGTTCAGATATGATTTCCTCTATTGGCGAAAATAGAGATAAATTGTTTACAAGAGACACCAGACCAGAACAATATTATTTTGCTTTTGAGAAGAGTATGTATAACGTCATTTCAGAAGAAATGCTCAAAATTTTTGCTACCATTGTTGATTTTAACAATATCATTGGAGAGCCGGTCAATAGATATAGGCAAGAATATAAAGACATGGAAAAGTTAAGGTCCCTTTGGTTTGAGAGGGTCCGTAAAGTCGCAAGTTTAGAAAAGTTTGTGGAATTTTATAAATGGATTGATTCTGCGCTTTCAATAATGTTACAGCAGATCACCCCAGCAAGCGCGAGATTTTCAGAAAATCTTCGTACAATGGTTGAGAGTCATGTGCTCGAAAGAAACAAGTATTGGACAAAATTTCCAACCTTGGAAATGAAAGTCTCTGATCCAGAAGCTGGATTATTTGGAATAACGGAATTGCTTTACCCTTGGAAGTTAGGAACCAGTCCGGTTCCCAATTCATCAACAGGTTCTAATTGTTTTTGGTGGAAAAATAGAACCGAAAGGGGTGGATTAAATATAACCTCTGGTGATTCAACTATTGATAACCAAAGAGACACAATTAAAAAAATAAGTTGGTTTAGAAGTGGTAGTGGTCCAAGACTTGCCACCTCTAGGGATTCAACCTCTAGCACTACAACATATGAAGGTTCAACTTATGCTGTAAGAAATTTTACAAAACATTATAGATTTACAATTAAAAAACCTCTTGTAATCCACGGAGGAGATAACTATTCAGAAAATAAAAAATCACGCCTAATAATAAATGATATGGCTACTCATTACGGGCAACCATCTTCAGTTACACCAAGATTTCAAATTACTGATAAAAAATTAGAAACATTTGGGGAAGGAATAGGAACAGAAAATAAAAATAAAGCAGAATCTTGTGTGGATATTATTGTTCCAAATGAAAAGAAGAGGGTAGATTTTAAATTAGAGAGAGACACTTCGAATGGAGGAGCATCAGAACATAGAGATTACATTTCTTCAAAAGGTTCTATTATAGCTCCTTTTTCGATGTATAGTTCTTCAGTAGTAAATGGATATCAATCTAGTTTTACATTTGGAAAATTTGATTTAACAAATTATCATAATGATTCTTACGGTATTGATAATGAAATTCCAATTCAAGGTCCATTTACGAATGAACATGTTGGCGGTCGCCAATATCGACATCAAGGAATTGTTACTTCTTCTGAAGATAAAGGATCTCTTCAAAGAGCGGAAGGTTGGGAAACAAAAATAGAATCAAATAAAATTATCCTTCAACCAACTCCATCAAATAACAATAATAGTTGGCCTTTCGCAATTTATTTGAGGGATGAGACGGCAAAACGACCTGTAAATATTCGAAATATTAAATGGGGAACATCATCGGCTGTAGCTGGAAACTTTCGTAAAAATTATGAAGTGATTCAAACTTCCGGTCGAAAAGCTAATAATAGGTTTTTTGTTAAAAACAGTGGATTTATTCCATTTACAGCTTCATCAACTTTTATTACTGGTATTGTTGATTATGCTATTCCTAGAAATGATTTAACAGGTACAGATATTGTTTTTGTTGAAAGATTTTCAGCCCCCGGTGGACCTGAAATTATGGGTCGAGGTGCGTTAGATATTTATTCTGGGGAATATTCTGCTTATAATGCATTACCTTGGAGAAATTATCTTGTAAGAAGTACTTTACGTGATTTACATACATTACATTGTGGGCAATTTGGAATTAATCCTACTGGAGTTTTAGGGGATACAACAACAGCAGATGAGCATAAAATTCATGAATTGAAATATAAAGATTCTATTGGAAATTATCATAAAGTAAATCGAAATTCAAGAAAAATTGCTTTATTGTCGAAAGAAGGTACTCTTGGCTCGCCAGCTCGCAGTAGTAGTTTTGATAATTGGTTTGTTCAACATCCAATTCCTCAAAGTGCGTTTCAATATGCTTGGATAACTGCTTCTGTTTCCCAATCTACTCATAATACGTTTGGATATGTTTCAAACTTTTCAACTCCATCTGGAGCTACATCACAAACTCAATCATCTCTACCATTTGCTACTAACAGTGTCCATGCTGCTGGGGGAATAAATGTGGATTTTGTTGGGATTAACACTTTAATTTATGATCCAATAGATTATTCTAAACTTCTTTTAACTTCATCAAATGGAGAATATAAAAATACTAAAATAGCAACCGTAGAAGATGAATTTAATTCTTTATTACTTCATCGCAATGGACCATATCAATATCCTTCCTGGAAACAAGTTAGAACGGGTGAACATCCAATCGCAAGGTTTCAAAAGAAAAGAAATCTTATGTCTGTTGGAAAATATAATCAGTCGATTGAATTAAGTGCTCCTCCTCCAGCAGAGTCTAATAAAAAATTAAAAATTCAATATTTAAGAAAAAAACCAGATCCAAACAAAATTTTTAATTGGATTGAACCGCCAGTTACTTTCAATAAACCTCTTGAAAGTACGTTTGTGATTGATGGAACAAAAAGAGTAACATTACGACATACATATGCGAATAATAAATGTACATTCACCCAGCGAGGTTTGGTCTCTGAATCTATTGGATCATTCCTTGGAATTGGAGAACAAAAAAGTGATTTTCAAATTTATGATAAATTTCAAAAATCTAATGTAAGTGATCAAATATATCGCACATCTTATAGTGAAATTGTTTACCCACGGTCATCAAATGTTTTACTAGCACGAACTCGTGGAAGAATTAATTATGCTGAAAAAGATGATGGTAGGAATTTTAACGGCACAGAAAATCGTGATCCAACTTTATCTAATGATTATACAAAAAATCTTGGAAGCAATGGAATTGATCGTGGACCGCTTTCATCTCGTGGAGCTACAACAGCAAGAGGTCGTCGTACTTTTTGGAGGAATTCCATTAAGGATAGAAACAGAAGACAAGGTGCGAATGAGCCCGCACCTACAAAAGCGCCTAATGTTTCTGCCAGTTTGTACAATTCGCAAGGACACATAGATCAATTTGCCACAAGTCTTTATTGTCTCGGAAACACACCTATGGTGTTTGGTGGAGGTACTCAACATGGCACACCACCAAGTCGTGGTACAGCCACGACATATACGATGTGGAATGACACATCAGAAATTAAGTTATCAAGTTCTTTTATAGATTTTGGGGAACTAAATTCAGCAAATTATGTAACAATTAGTGGTTTACACGCAAGTACATCTGGTTCTTCTGCCGAACCTTACCTTGTTTCCCAATCAGCTTTTCTTCCAACTGCTTCTTGTTATTATTATCATTTTGACATTTCCACGGAAACAAGCGGATTTTCTAATTTTTCATTTTTTAATCCAGGTATTTTAAGATGGGTTACTGCGGTAAGTTCTGGCGTAAATCCATGGTTTGATTCTTACGATGATTATGCTAATGACATTCGAGGTCTCGCAAAAGATTATACAATTATTCCCGAATTTAATGTTTCAGAGCATATGGAGTATTATTCTGATAGTCAAAATGGCGCTTTCAATTTCCAAAAACAAAATGATAAATTTTTATCTTTAGATGGAGGCGTTATGACGAGTAGCGCAACTGATGTTACTGGAACACAGCGCAATGTTCGCACATTTAATTCTAATTTTTTCAATGAATACTCAAATACAGATTTCCAGAAATATTTTGGCAAGTTTGAAACAGAAAATCAGTTTCTTAATAAAATAAGTTTAAGGTGTGATGGTGTTAAAAAATTGCTTCCTTATATGGGGTTTTACCCACAACATCGTACTTTACAATTAGCTTCACTTTTTTCACAATCAATTGGACCTCATATTGGTGGAATCGCTTTCCGATCTGGGTCAAAGGATTCTCGCGATGGAAATTATTTAGGTGCTCCACATGCGCCATCTTCCGGCGCACTTGCCGTACAATCCTTGCTACAACCATATTATGCGCCTGGAATTATGTATAATACAATTAAATCTGGTCTTGCTTGTGATTGGGCAGCATATACTGGCTCAACCGCTTTTTCTTCATCTTATGGACCAGCTTATATTAAATGGGTTCCAGATTATAAAATTCCTTTTGAAAGTATTTTGAATCCAATATCAGAGGGTGGCAAAAACTCAGCAGGTATTATGGTATCTCGATCTGATGGAAAAGGAAAATTAACTCTTCTGTACCCAACATTTCAGAGCGAATTAAAGCCAAATTCAGTTCCTGGTTTTAGCCAGCCAAGAGTGCCATTTGTAGATATAGATTCAGTTGGTGTGAGAAATTGTGTTGCTAGTCGTAAATATTCTCTTTATAAAAAGGCAATTAATAATTTCTTTGCTGAAATTCCAAATTTTTATTTATCAACTAGTAAATTAAAAACAATTACATCAGATGCCGAAGAAGGTAATGTCATTTTGGCTAGTGGAAGTTCATATTATATGGATATTGTTTTATATAAAGATCCTGATTTGGTAATGATAGAAGATTACTATAATGGAAAACAAACACTTTCAAGTGTTAGTGTGGTTGGGTATGAAGCTGGACCAGTCGCGGGACAGGGTCTTAGACCTGGTGATGTAGCAAGATCTTATAATGGAAGATATTTTGGACCAGCTCTTAAATCTGGAAAACCGCATAGGGATGATGGTAATACCTATAAATGGGGTGATTCTCCTAATAGAGTTTCTGATCCTTGTTGGGCTCCTTATACACCTCCTTATTTTTATGGAAAATCAAAAGTAACAATTAAATATAAAGCAGATGCGGATGATGAAGAAGGGTTGTTTAGTTATCAAAAAATGTTTAATAAATGTTTACGTGGTAATGTAAGTGATGGAAAAAATGGACCTACTGAATGCTTTATGACATCTTCTAATCCAGAGATGTTAGAGATGTTCAAACAATTAAGTGGACCTTACACTGATCGTAAAGTAGATGCCCCTGCTTTATCTGGGGCAATGTCAATTTCTTCTTCTATAAATTTATTTGGTTTAGAGATTCCCCCTCAATTACGACTTAATGAGAATCTAGGAATAGAACAAGTTGTTGACGACCAGAATAGGGCAAGAACTAAATGGGTTATAAGTCCAAAAATGGAAACTCCAGTTTTAGATTTTAGTAATCAGGATAACGATTTCCGTACTAGCGATAATCCGTATATAACACCACCAGATGCTGGAGGTCAGCGTATACTTTGTGGTCGTGGTATGTGGAGTGGTTATGGAAAGCAGCCTAAAGGTAGGGGAATTGTTTTGGGAATTGAAGAAACAGAACACGGATCTCGTGGTTATGATGAGAAAATAACAGGTTCTCTTATCCAACAATGTTTTGGCAATAATCCAAGAAGTGTTAAGATTGGTGAGTTAGCAAATTCTAAAGTGATTTCTGAAGCAATTATAGCAATTCCATTTGTTCGCTCTAAACCATCTAGTAAGTTTGCAAAGACAACCAGGGTTCTTGATAGGCTTTTCTTTGGAATTGAGCAACTAGTGTTCAATAAATATTATGAAATTTTTAAAGAAAATGAAAATTCTAGTAAAACTATACCATTAACAGAAGGTGGATTTTCTATTCAAAAGATGTTATCTTTGATGAGTAAATATGTAATTCCACCTGAATTAGATTTTCTTAGTTATATTGAAGATCCTGATAAGAGGATAGATCCTTTTGTAATGTATATTTTTGAATTTAATCATAAATTACTTCAAAAAGATTTATCTCATATATGGCAAGGAATAATGCCAAAAATTGCTCAAACAGCAGAGTTGTCAAAACCACTTGTTGATGGTGGTATAGATAATAATATTTTTGAACACCCAATAGGACCACAGGAGTTTTTTCATGGTCTTCCGCTCCCACCCAAGGTCCGGTGGATGATCTTTAAAGTTAAAAGACGCGCAGCTTATGATTATTATAATATTACTGCAAATAAATTAGATGATGCTTTTTCTGAAAATTTTGATCGAGTATCCGGTAAAGTTATTGAACCTGCGTTTAGTTATAATTGGCCATATGATTTTTGTTCTTTAGTAGAATTGGCAAAAATAGAAGCCAAAAATGATTTTGTTAAAGGAACTATTTCTACTCCAGAGGATACAGGACCAACTAAAAATAGTGAAACAAGCACAACAACATCTTGGAATTCTAAAACTCAACAGGGTAACGTCGGAAATCAGACCGACCCCAATGCTGGGCAAATAGCTCAGGGATTGATGCGAGGAAGGGCGACAACCCAGAAAAACAATAAATGAAATTTTTAAATAAAAAAGAACAAGTAATAGATCTTCAGTTAACTCAACATGGGAAATATTTGCTTTCACAGGGCAAACTTAAACCAGTTTATTATGCTTTTTATGACGATAATATCCTCTATGATGGAAGACACGTTGATATTTCAGGAACACAAAATAGTATTCAACAAAGAATTATTTCAGATACACCTCAACTTGAAGCGCAATATGTTTTTCATGGAGTAGAAACCGAAGTAGCAAGATTGAATTATTATATTCGTTCTTCCGAAGAAGAAAAAAGAATTGTTCGAGAACAAGACATCAAGCCCCCTCCCCTCCAGCAAACTAAAGATAAACACTATGGTTTACAATATCCAATAGGAACTTCAAGATTAAATACAGAATATGCTCCATCTTGGGATATAACATTTCTAGAAGGTCATATAACCAGCTCTGCTACAAGATTAACGGGTAATTATAATAATATTAATATTCCACAAATTACCCCCAATACTATATCATATAAAACAATTGTAAAACAACTCTCAGAGCCTGAATTAGGTGAATTTGGGGATTTAAGTGAAAATATATTTGGAAATACTTTCATAGATACTATTCCTGGAGATGATTCAATTATATTGGAAGTAAAAGAAGAAAATGCTTTTTTTGGAAATAATAATTTTGAAATTGAAGTTTATGAAATTCAAGAAGAGAAAGTTTATTCAAAAATTGGTTCTGGATTTAAGACTAAAGAAATTTTAATACCGCTTTATTTTACTAAGCAAGAAAATTTTATTAAAAATAATATTTTATTAGATGAAGAAGAGTATGATGAATTTGATGTGACTGAAGAGGGGGAAAGCGGTTCGGATCCTAGTTATGTAGATTACTTTTTAGATATTAGTGTAGATAAAGAAATTGATCCAAATATACTATGTAATATTACAGTTGATCGAACACAAGGTATATTTTCAACTAAATTGTTAGAATGTGAAGAAGAACTGGGTAAAAAAGAAGTTAATACAAAAAATATTTTTGATACTGACGTAACAGATGAGGATTTTGAGGGTTGTTAAATGGTTTCAGCGATTAATAGAAAAGTATTTTTAAATTTTCAAGAAATTGTCGGGGCGCCCTTTCTTCCTAATGTTTATATTGATAAAATAACATTAGAGGGTGGCGCGAATTTAATTAGACAAGAACCAAACCCTCATATTGATTTTGATGGAGAAACAAGCACCATTCAGGATCAAGATCTGAAAGTTTTTCTCGCAGACTTAAACACATCACCAGCTTTAAAAGTTAAAGTTAGTCTTGTTGTCAAGGATCACCTTAGAGAACAAAAATCAAATTGGTTTAATGTTTTAGGTTTTAATTTAAAGGATTATATAAAAATCACTCTTGTTCAAACTACAAATGAACCCGCCACTACTCGTTGGTCGCAATTTACAAATTTACAAAATTTTCCAGAAGCTACATCTGGCGTAGCATATAACGGAACAATGTTAAAATCTTTTTTATTAAAAGAGTTCGGAGGATCTAATGATCCGGTTGATCTTAATAATGACGGTTGGTCATTAGTTCCAAGTATGAGGAATAAATATATAGAAACAGACAATCAAGGAAATCAAGTATTTAATATGACTAGAATCATAAACGTTGATGAACTTGAACCTCCCGGTTCTCGTCGCTGTGTGCGTCTTACAAATAATGTTTCACATTTAGCTTATTTTGCTTATGCCTATTTGGATGTACAGGCACTTTTGACCAAATTTGATTCAAG
>Ga0209756_1002823_pt1 | contig 14584 bp, 14 predicted proteins | sample ETNvirenome_6_85_FD_184071 | JGI IMG/M metagenome (GOLD analysis project Ga0209756, IMG submission 184071) | Marine viral communities from the Pacific Ocean - ETNP_6_85 (SPAdes) (version 3) | ecosystem: Environmental > Aquatic > Marine > Oceanic | place: Pacific Ocean | collected 2013-06-19
AAGCAGAGATGTTCTGTGATGATGACAGGGCATAGTCTGTGGTAATATCTCCCGAAACTGTAATTGCCGAAGCAGAGATTGTAATGGGCGAACCACCCACGATGGAGCTAGCAGTTACGGCTGTAAATTGAGCATATGTGCCAGACACCGTTGTGGCGTCCGCAATCGGACCGGTAGCAGTAATGCCTACGCTGTTGAGATCCAGACCACCCCAGAGCTCTGCTGAATTGTTGTAAGCGTACAGCTTGCCGCCGACATAAGCATCTCCCGATGCTGTGAGGGTACTACCGGTTACGGCTGTAAATTGAGCATTAACGCCAGACAGGGCGGTCTTCGGGCCGTCCCACATTAAATCAGCAGAGCCTGATATTTCCCCCGAAACGGGATGATCTCGCCTAAACTGAATGGCGTATTCTGGGCCGTCGGCGACGTTAACTGCACTAGCGGTGAGGCCTGTCAGATTGGTGCCGTCGCCATAGAAGGCGGAAGCAGAGATATTTGTAGAAGCGGATATATTTGTGGTGGCGACCTGGGTACCATCCCAGGTTAAGTCGGGGGACCCGCCTAGGCCTCCGCCGTCGTTAAATTGAATTTCCGTATTTGAGCCGCCGGCGACACCTGAGCCGCTGACGTATGCCCACCCCTGATTTGTTATTGGCATGTTTGTAGTACTCCTGCTTTCTTAAATAGTCCAGTAAACAATCTATGACTATTAGAGATCTCTTTTCGAATACAAAAAGGGCGCCCACCCCGAAAGATGGACGCCCCAAGTTTGTATAGCCATCTCCGGAGAGCGGCTAAAAGTAGATTACTTGATAACCCACATATTGTTCATTGCATAAACCAGCTCAATTGCACCGTAAGCAGATTCAATAACCACTGATGTTTGACCATCGATGGTTTGAGATCCGGCCTTTGCAATTGTCAGATTATAGGTACCAGCGCTAGCCGGGGCCTTAACCACAACAACATCTCCAGCATCTGGCGAAGCCGGAAGAGTCCACGTACGAGCCGCGGTAAAGTCGGTATCAGTAAAGTTCAAACCTTCAACAAGAGTAGCTGCGGCATCTCCATGGTCAGTCGGCGTCGGGGACGCGTCAGAGGAGAGAACACCGTTGGTTGCAGTGAGACCAGCACCTGCCATAGCAGATACCAGGTCAGCAATGCTTTCCTTCTTGGAACCGTTGTCAGTTGCATCAACAATAGCGAGGCTATCATTGGCAACATCAACCGCTGCAGCAGCCAGGTCGTTAAGGGTAACCTGCATGTCGTTGGCGTTAACGGTTAAACCACCGTTTGTTGCGTTAACAACAGCGAGGACGCCGGCAGTGGACAAGAGTCCAGCGCCGGCAATAGCAGTGCTATAGTTAGCAAGACTTGTGGTCTTGATCGCACCAGAAGCACCATCATCAATGACCATCATGTCATCACCAAGAGCAACTGCGACCGAAGCCAAGTTGTCAGCACTCAAAGTACCACCAATCGAGAAGTTACCGGAACCGGAGAGATCTGCGTCGACGTTGACGTCGACTGCGAATTCGGCGCCGTCAGCATCGATAAGGCAGATGTCGGCGTCTTCTGCATCCGTCAGCATGAACATCCCGTCACCGAGTGCGGCACTACCACTAGCAGAAGAAGAAACGAACAGAGCTATATAGCCGTCGTTTTCTTCGCGGTCTTCGGCCCACTGGAGGTAGTCAACGGAGGTGTTTAGCGCACCGTCCGTGCCGGCGAACAGAATGCCGCCTTCATCTAGATCTGACAAAGTCAAACCAGCAGCAGAAACATCGTTGAGACCAGCGATGTCTTTACTAGCATCCAAGACGACAGCCTTAGAAGCCGCGGCAGTTCCGGCGGTAACACCGTCGATCTGCTCCATGTCGGCTTCGTTCAAGTCGGCAGAACCGATGATGAACGAGGTGCCGGCTGTGATTGAACTGGCAGCTACAATGGTGCTTGAAGCATCAACTGCGCCGTTAATGTCAACGGTTGTAGCGTTGATTTCAATCTCTGTGTCAGCCACAAGGTCAAGAACACCGTCAGCAGACTGGTGAATGTAAGTTCCACTGTCACCGAACTGCAGCTGGCGGCTGGAGTTCAAAAGAAGACCAGTGTCGGCAACGTGAGTAAGACTAACGTCACTATCATCGCCGAATTTGACGATAACACCATCATCCTCAAGATCAACCACCGGAGTGTTAAGAATGAGGGAACCATCGGCTGCAATTTCAAGATTGCTATCTGAAATTTGCATGATGTTGGTAGCGCTGTCGCCGAACTGCAAGGCCATTGAGCCGTTCAAAAGAAGCCCATTATCAGGAACGTGAGTAAGACTAACGTCCTTGTCTGCACCGAAGTTCAGAATTGCTGCATCAGAAAGCAGGTCAAGATCGTCACCGATCACTGCGCTCTTGGCAACACTCAAACCACCGTCAGTCTGCAAAGAACCGTCTGTAGTAGAAGTTGCTTCGGTTGCATCGTCAACGATAACGCGACCAGAGGTCGTAAGCTGAACAGCACCGAGGTTACGGAACCCGGACGCGTCTTTGCTGGCGTCAAGAACAACAGCCTCGCTAGCGGCGACTGTACCGATTGCATTTGTGAGATCAAGGTAGTTGAGCTCAGTAGCACTTGCATCAATAGCGGCCAACTTCGTGATGTCGGCAGCAGTTAAAGCATCATTGTCGAGATAGTTGAGTTCAGCAGCAGTTGCTGTGACGGCAGTGCCGGCGATCTGGAGACCACCAGCCTTAGCAACGTTGAAATCAACGTCGTTGGCAAGTGCCAGAGACTGAGCAGCCAATGTCATGATGTCAGCATCAGCATCGCAACCAATTGTAGAGCTATTGTCAACAGCCAAGCTCTTGAGGGCTGTGTCACCGTCAGCGTCGACAGAGAAGCCTGTCATGCCGATGGTTCCCATTGTAAGGTCACCAGTACCATCAATGTTACGGAAGCCAGAAGCATCCTTGCTGGCGTCTACGACAACAGCCTTAGAGGCCGCAACAGTACCGGCGGTAATACCGTCGATCTGCTCAAGCTCTGCTTCTGTTAATTCAGCAGAGCCAATAGTCAGTTTTTCACCTGACTTAAAGGTCATCGACCCAGAAAGAGTTAAGTCTCCTTCTTGGACCAAAGAACCACTCATTCGGGCTGAGCCCAATTGAAATTTATATGCCATTTTTAAATCCTCCTATAGATTAAATGACGAAACGTAGTGAAAAAATTAAAGATTTTAGAGGGTATCACAATCGGAGGAGAAATAAACTAAAACTATACCCAAAACACGTTTCATACACATATAGAAGCATAGACGACAAGCGGACAAAAATATTTTAAATTACTTTAATTTTAGTAAATGAACCAATTAGAGCCGTCGGAGTATATTAAAACAGAGCCGTGGGCTGACTCAATTGTAAGAGACGAGGCGCCATCAACAGTTTGGGAACCGGAAGGATTAAGTGTGACAGGCGCAAAGGAGGCGGCGGTACCCGTCTCGTCCTTTACAAGAAGTACCTGGCCCGCACTAAACAAACTAGCATCCACCAATATGTTAGAAGGCACTGTAGTGGCTCCCAATATATAATCACTGACTGACGCCGTATGTGAGGTAGTAACAGCAGTACGATTGTGAACAAGCCCTCCTCCAATTGTTAATCGATTGTTGTCAAGGTCATAGGTGACGGCGCTGCTGCCTGTCATTGAGGCTGACCCCGTTTTAAACTGAAGCGAGCCCGCGATGCCTTTTGCCGTAGCGTCGCTGCTGATTCCGGTTAAATTCGAGCCGTCGCCATAATAATATGATGCAGACATATTAGCCGATGCGCTAATATCTCCCGTGACTGCGAGTGTATTACTAGAAGTTATAAACAATAGATTAGAACTCCCGCTGATCTCACGACCAATTGGAGAATCATAACGAAATTGGAGGGAATATTCTGGGCCATCTGCTACCTCAACTGCGCTAGCGGTTATGTTTGTGAGGTATCGGCCATCGCCATAGTATAGGCTCGAAGACACAAAGGACGAACAGGTAATATCATTCCACAAGGAACTATCCGCTAACACAGTGCTTGCAGAAATTTGAGTTACAGATACGATGTTTGGCAAGTATGCTAAGCTAGCTGTAAGTCTTGTTCCCTCGATCAAACTTCCCGATAGAGCAACAGCACCGTTGCCCCCCACATCGCCCACACTAGCAAGAACCTCATTAGTGTTGCTAGCGTTAACAACCTGAATTGCTCCGGCAATCTTGAGCGGGGATCCTCCAATCACAACCCCCTTAACAGTTAAGTCTCCGCCTATAAGAACATCCGAGGAAGCTGACATGTTCCCTATAACGGTTAAAGAGTGAGTGGGCGTGTCTGTATTGATTCCTAATCGACTACTACCTGTTAAAAATACAAGGTTACTACTACCTTCAGAAACTCCCGATCCATCCTGGAGCTGAATGGCGCCGGCAATACCCGCTGCGCCGGGGGAAGTTGCCGCAATTGTGAGGGTGCCGCCGGCTCCGCCGTCGTCCAAAGTAATGCCCGGGCCAGCTGTGATCGCGCGCTCATTAGGTAATTTTCTATCCGGGGTTAGTGTAATATAGGTGGCAGCTAATGGAGGATATGGCGCGGGGCGTGGAGCAGGGCGAGAGCCCTCTCCGGATACCGTTGGGCGATCGCCGGGTCGATCTACAGCCGGTGTGACTCGGAATGCTCCTTGGCGCGCCTTAATACACTCAGCGCTTATTTGAAACTTGTGCTCTACTTGCCCAAAGTAGTAGCGAGTATCATTGTAGGTGCGCACAATCTCATAAAACTGATCTCCATATTGAACAAAGTCGCCGACGCGAACATAAAGGTTTTGATCTTCTACGAGTCGTTTTCGATGAAAATTGATCGTTAGCTTGGTCTGATACTCATAGCCATATCGATCATTGGTTTGCTCACTTTCCACAACCACATAAGCAAACACCCGAACTGGGGGTAGTGAGACTTTTTCTTTTGCTTCCCCATATGTATCATTAAAATTAGACTCTTCAATACTTATTGGATAATAAGCAACTGTTTGTCCCAGAACACGTTCAGCTAATTCGTCATTAATCTGCTTAACAAGGTTGCGCTCTTTTTCGCCAAAGAACATTGGTGCCGGCGGCGTCGCCGGGCGTGTCCATTTATTTTTTGGGTTTGCCATTCGTTTAGCTCCCTACACGGGTCGCGACACGGCTTCCTTAATTCGGAATAGGCCGCGGCGTGCTCGGATGCAATCAGCGCTGATTTGAAACTTATGTTCTACTTGACCAAAGTAATAGCGTGTATCGTTGTGAGTTCGAACAATTTCATAAAAGAGATCGCCATACTGAATAAAATCACCGGGCCGGACAAACAAGTTTTGGTCCTCAGAAATTCTTCGATGACTAAAATTAATTGTTAGATTGTTCGTATAGTCGTATCCATATTTTTCGTTCGTTTGTTCGTTCTCTACAAAAACATATGCATAGACACGGACAGGAGGAAGTGTAATTTTTTCAATGGCTTCACCATATGTAGTATTAAAGTTAGAGTCCTCTAAACTTATAGAATAATATGCAATTGCTTGCCCGATAATTCTTTCAGACAATTCATCATTAACTTGTTTTACTAAATCGCGTTCTTTCTTCCCAAAGAACATAGGGGGCGGGGGCGCTGCAGGCTGCTTCCACTTATTTTTCGGATCTGCCACTTTTTCGACCTCCACGGAGGAGCGGGACTTCCTCTCTGTCTAGACTTAAATAGCCCAATCTAGCACCTTTTATCTAAACATTTTTCGTCGAAGCGCTCTCTCTACCTTTTGTCTTTCCCTCATTGCCTTTTTTCTTTTCATTTTTCTCTTCACTGAAGGCTTTATGTGATGGTCTGTTTTGGCTCGGTAAGTTTCTATCACTTTTTCTTTTTTACATTTCTTAATAAACCTTCTTACCATTCGCTCAGAAGATTCTCCTCTTTTTAGTCTAACAAGAACATTTGTAGCCACCGAAACCTACTCTCTTTCTTTTTCGGAGAGGGTATCCATATGAGCAGTCCAATGTTGGCCCACAGAGCCAAACAAACTAGATATATCAACACCAGGATCCGATGGTGGCTGCCCGTGAAGAGGAGACCCTTCGGATGACGTTGAGGCCTGGCTCGGAGCAGGGGTGGTTCCCTCAAAAAGATTAACCCCATTATACGCATCCTGGCCTATCGCCGTCATCAACTGGTTTCTATGTTCTTGCAACTTGCTTGATTGTGGCTCACTAAACGCGTTTCTTTTCATCCGGGCAGTAGCGGGGTCTGATGTGTGCGCTTGGGCTTGCTGGGATCTCAAGGGCTGGGATGGCGTCATCCCCTTCACTACCTCCGCAATGATGCCCGAAATTAAACCATCTTCTAAAAGAGACTCTTTAATACACTCGCTAACGATAGGTTTAATTATTTGTTTAAATTCTGATTTTTTCATCTCTAGCCAATAATTTCATTCATCAAATTAATGATTTTGTTATTTTTTGCAGCATTCTCGTTCATCAGTCTATTTTCCGAGAGAGCCATAAAGGCGTTGGGAGTAGAAGGTTCCGAAACAATGTCAAAACAGATAAGCTGGAAATCGTCTTCTACAATTGTCTTGCCCATCTGCTCCTTTACGGAGCCCATGCCGCGTGAAGAGATTCCAGTCTTAACTCCCGACTCTACAAGAGCCTTGAGAATCTGTCCCGAAGGGGTTTCTAAAACCTTAATCTTCCCCATTACCGATGGGCCGTCCATCCAAACCTCTGTTACCATATGGGATACATTTACCAAGTTAATAATAGATGAGTCAGGATGGTCAAGTTCTCCTAGAGCCCTCCGGTCCTCGACGAGTTGTTTATATTTACCAACTTCGCGTTCCATGATAGCATGTGGATATACGCGGCCATTGCCGTTCTGAACATCTGCTTCCTGTAGCTTCCCGGTCAGCATCATACCGCCGTTGCGCACAAAGCTCTTCTCGGCTTCCGTCAGTAAGTCCTGACAGACGCCGCCTTCGCATAGTTCATAATATTCTCGTAATAATTGGGCCATTATCTTATTCTTTTAAAGTTCTCTCGATCTCTTCTCGGACCATTTGCTTGAGTTGGTCGCGAGTAACCGTCTCGCGAACTCCTCTGCCCTGTCGAGGGTTGAAACCGGCAGAGTGCGCGCTAGCGCTGGCGCGCTGTGCTGCGGAGCGATCTCGGGCTTGCTGCTGGCCCGCAGCGGTGCGCGCAAACCGGGTTTGGTACGTGGCGGAGTCCATGGTCGGAGCGTTTTCGATCTCTTTTCTGCGCCTTTCAGCAGCGTCGCGTTCTCTCTTCTTGCGCTCGTTCTCTTCCCCGTGCTTCTTGCGGTCGTAGGCCTTCCCGCGTTCTCGGGCGGCCCGGTCTTCGGCGCCTTGAGCGTTGATGGCATCTCTTTGTTTGAGTACAGCTCTAACCGCATCGTGGACACCCATCTGGTCCGGTAGCCTAGAATTCCGTATAAACTCTTTCTTTACTCTGCGCTCAAGGCCGGGCCTGGCGCCCAGCTTTTCGAGATAGGCTCTGGCTAGCTCGGAGCCTTCTTTGTCCCAAAACTTTTGATTTTTTTGCGTCTTGTTCTGGCCGCCGCCAAAAGGCCAGAATCCCTCTTCTAGCTCCTCGGATTTGTCTTCTTCAAGATCTTCCCCACGATTCACTGTCTCGTTCAAGAAGTACCTTGGGTCGATTGGTTTTGTATTTTTTCTGCGTGTCATAATATTATTCCTTTAAAGTAGTCAACTGCCTGAGCAGCATCGTCGAACTGGTTGGATCATCCATTTTTTCATGATTGCTCACCTCCTTTATGGACCACTCGGATCCCGTAATCCTCGACCAACATACTCAAAAAGTATGATGTTCCAGCACTAATACAACCACACATGAACGCTGTCATAGGCTGATTGCTAAAACTAAATAGTTCTGTATATGGACTTATGCCCCACAGAAAGACACCAACCCAGAAACCCATGCACAAATGGCAATGGAATAAACGACCGAAGCCGCCCATTGATTTGCAAGGTGGGCGGATCTTATTGAAGATGTGTCCGTGTATAATGATAAATGTCATGCCGTAAGCGGCAAGTATAAAGTGTAGTAATTCCATATTCTAGTAACGATTTCTGAGCGGATAGTAGTAGTAACCCGGGCGCATAGATCCGCCCTGACCCTGTTGTGGCACCTCGCCAAGCTCTGTGGAGTCTCGATCTGTTGGGTGCGTAAACATATTTTCAAGCTCTTTCTCATAATTATCCGCGACTCGTTCATGCTCGGCTTCAACTTCAATAAATTCTGCTATAACAAACGTGGCGGCCTGGAGAGAATTGACCTCTTGGTTTTCATACACAGACGCCTCGAGAGAACGAAAAACGTTTCCGGCCTGAATTGAGGACCTGTCGACAATCCCACGGTCGGCTAACAACTCTAATAAACGATTTTGAAATTCATAAACATCCTCAGTAGCTATACTTTTAGGAAAGGTGGTTATTTTCATGGCAGCCGGTACCACAGCGATGTCAATTTTTTGGTGACCCATAATAAGCAGCGAACCGTCGAGAGCCTTTCGAGCATGAAGTTCTATGGTTGTATCGGGGGCTGGGGATCCAACCTTAATGGTGATCATTTGAGGCCATCTCCTGTACTAACTCTTGTGTTTTTAAAATCTTGTTAAGGTCCTTATCTGTAAAATTTCTCTTTCTAAACTCTTCGAGATACTCTAGTACTTCATGAAGCTTCTGGTCTATAAGTGTTTCTTCCGTCGTGCTTGCGAGCGACTGAATCTGTTCTTTCAATCTTGTCAACTCTTCGTTAAGGTACACCCGGAGTTCAAAACCATCATCAGCAAAGCTTGTAATAAATTGATTTAATAAATCTTTTTGTTCTTGCAGGAGGTTACCGTATTTATTATTAAATTTCTTAATAAATGATTGGTATGTCAAACTATCAATGGGGGCCATCGAGCTCGTCGGGGGCCGGTCTCTTACCGCGCTCATTGATTCAACAATTGCCTGCTCAAAAAGCACTCTTTTTTTAACCGATGTTTGTGGGCTAAAAACTGCATTAACTGATGCCATTGACTTAAAATTTGGAATAAAATTAGACCAAACATCTTTACCGAGGGTTTTATTGATCGTTGAAATTACCTGAGATTGGACGCCAAAGAGTGCCTTAGTCGGTAGCTGCGTGTGCGCAATTTTGGCCTCTCTTAAGATTCTTTCTGCTAATTCGGCCTTTACATTTTTTGTGTCTAAAAGCGCTTTATAGAGCTCTAACTCTTCAGCTAAAATCGCTCGACTAGAAAAATATTCTTTAACGATCATTAAGACCTGTTTTTTTCTGGCCTCATCTTTGCCAACTATAGCTCTTGCTAATTCTCGTGAAAGTGTCTCATAAATAAACGCTGTATTTCTTTTTTTGTTATGTTTCATTTTGGCGCGCCTCTTTTTTCTCCATTTGCTCCACTAGTCTGCGAACCTTGGTAGTGTTCTCATATAGTGTTCTCTCGTCTTTATTATAAGTAGACCCTTCTTGTTCTTCTAGACCAAATCTTACGTCAGTCTTTCCAGAGCGCGTTCCTGGGTTTCCTATACCGGTGCCGGCGTTTTTACGCCAGGTATTAATTTCCAGCGGCATTGCTTGTTTTCTTGTTCTGCGTCTGCGGTGGCCGGTGCCGGACATGGTTCGGCCGTCAGGTCCATCGGGAATATGAGGCCCTCCCTGATGTCTGGTGGGGTTATCGTCGACGCGTCCAGGGGTGGACAATAGTGTATTCTCCTCTTCCCCACCAAGCTCTTCGCCCCCGAGTTCTTCACCTCCAAGGTCGAGAGCGCCTTCATCACCGAGATCGCCCAGATCACCTAGGCCTCCTTCATCACCGAGATCGCCCATGCCGCCGGCTGCGGCGGCCATGGCTCCCTCTTCGGCTAGCCCTTCTAGAGCCTGCTGGTACTTCCGATCATAAAAAGTTTCTCGCTGATTTCGAAGAAATTCTGAGTCAGACAGTCCTAAAATATTTTGAGCAACCCAACGCTTGCTATAGGTTCCTTCCGGAACTGCCGTGGCTGTCTCAAATTTTGTTCTCATATATTCAAGTTGCTGCAGCTCGGCCAATCGGGAGGGGTTGTTAAGGGTAATCTTAAAAGAAAGCAAATCTTGGCCACGATAACCCAAGGTGTAAAGATGAACAATAGCTATTTTCTCTAGCTCAGAGATAATAGATCGCTGCAGCCTGTGGATCGTTCTCGCAAACCGAATGTCCTTCTGAGCAAGGGTAGTTTTGTCTTCGTCGCCGCCCTCAAGATTGGTGAGGTATGCCTGGGGGATTTTAATCGCTGCAAATAATTTATCACGTAAATACTTCACATCATCAATGTCATTCAGACTCGACGCGCCCTGCAGAGATTTAATGTCGGAGCCTACGCCGCCTCGCATTGGAACAAAATAGTCTTCCTCTAGAGAGAGGGGGTTATATCGAAGATCAACACGGCCGGTGTTGGCGTCCACAAGCTGATTTCGTTTCATCTCTGTTTTTACTTTCTCCATATATTGCGCAACATCTTGCGGCGGAATATTGCCTACATCAATTTGAAATATGCGACGTTCAGGAGCGCGGACGACGCGATAAGCAATCATGGCATCCTCAAGTAAAACTAGCTGACGCCAAATTCGGCGCGCGGGGTCTAGACACGATGTACCATATGGAGAGTAGCGATCGTTGCCAAGAATACGGAAGTGTGCAACCTGCCAGTTCTCAAATGTCATTCCGGCGCCATTCCACTGATATTGAACATAATTTGGGTTTGATGTATCCTGTCCCTCTAAGCGCTCCACTTCATTGTTAGGCATGCCAATCACGGAGGTAATCCCAAGCTTCTCATCAATATCGAGATAAAGAAAGAAGTCCCCGTACTTACACATCGAACGGGCCCAGCCAAAACAATTAAATTCAATATTAAGGGCGTCATAAAAGAGTGATTCTAAAATCGTTTTTATTTCATAATTTAGACAATCGATATTGAGAAGCCTATCGTATTCGTTCGAGGTGGTCATCTCGTCAGCATAAATGTCTAAAGCGGATGCAATCTCGGGCATATATTCCATTTGTTCAAAATCAATATAACGCTCTGCTCGATTTTGATTACGGAAGGCAGCCGAAGTAAATAAGTTAAAGTTCTGCGATAAATTGTTGTCAGATCGCTTGAACTCTTGGCCGCTCATCGAGCGGAAGCGGAATCGATATTTGTCTAAATCATTCCGGCGCTCCTGGCGGGCTACTTGCGTTCGATAATTAACAATCGGACCGGATAAAAGACGCGTCAGTCTTTTAAAGAGCGGCGATGATGGATTTCTTGGGTTCTTCTGGTTTGCCATATTTTAACCTTTAATTAGCGCGATGTACTCTTCGTTAAAAGATCTAGCTTCCTCAGATCTTTGATTTTCTTTTGTTATCTTGTGACCCCGCATACCAGGGATTGTAGTGGAGATATCGGTCTTAGAAGTGGAAATAGAGGAAATAAAGCTCTTACTATACTCAATATTTTTGTGGCTTTCTACAATCACTGTATCCCTCACCCAACATCCTATTGCAAACGACATAACTAAATCGTCGTTATAGCTCCTCATCGCCTGGGGTCTTCCATGATGCCAAATAAATGTTTTCATTTCTGACAACAGCCGATTAGAGTTGATAGTAATTAGTTTGTTTCTCATAAACTCTTCCATCTTCGCCACAATCAAAGGCCGTGTTTTAGACGACGTAGTGAACCCGGGTATCACATTAGTCTGCCATTGAGCCGTAAGCGGGTCAACATATTGATGATCGCCCTTGGTCGAATAGTATAAGTTAGGATACTCTTTATCTTGAAGTTTTTTAAGTACCGCGAAGCCAATATTATTATTTTCTATTACAACCATTGGGTTGTTGTACTCTCTTGCTACATTATATAGAATCTCCGAGAAATCATCGGGCGTTGGTTTCCCTACATATTCGGCCACGACTTCCATGCTCTCTAGATCAAATATGTGAAAGGCACTGTTATCCTTGCCATCACCACGAGCAACATCGGCAACAATTAAATACGACTTTGTGGCATCATGTCGTTTCCAAATCCAATAATTCCGATCAAATCCTGATCTATATTCGGGCGCCTTTGTTCGTTCTAGGTACCACTGAATATCGTCTGGGTGAACCACAGTCTCGCCGGAAACATTAAAGTTGCACTCTAACTCTTGGGCGATTTGTCTTCTAGACATATTGCGGGTTTCTTTTTCAAACCATTTTTTATCACGATCAGGATGAGCGTCCCACATAAGGGTCGTCATGTAAAAATCATTGGTGCCGACTTCGGCTTCGACGCAATTTTGATGGAACCAATTACCAACGCCGTTGGGGGTCGACAGTGCAATGCATCGCCCACCAGTTGAAAGAGTAGGGTAAAGCGCTGTCCACAGTTCTCCTAGCTTTTCAACGTGCGCGGCCTCATCAATTACGAGCAAGGATAGCGCTTCCGAGCGGCCGGCATCACCAGAAGTAGAAGAGCCCTTAATTTGAGAGCCATTCTTTAGTTCAAAAGAAGTCCGATTATCTATTTCGATATCACTTATCCTCATCCAAGCTGGGAGGTTCTTAATGATAGCCTTTACTTTTTTAACCAGGTTAGTGGCTGTTTGTAATTTGGTGGCAACAACTAAAATATTTTTATCGCGGTGGAAAAGCATAAGCCATGCGATATAAGCTGCGGAAATTGTAGAAATTCCCAGTTGCCTCGCTTTAAGAATTATATTGAAACGATAGTCATTGAAGTTTCTCAGCAACTCTTGCTGATAGTCGTACGCCTTAAATGGAATTAAGCCCTTTTGGGGATGAGAAATTCGGCAATAGTTTATAGTAAAGTAGACCGGATCCTGGCCGGCCTTAATTATCTCTTTTACTATTTCTTGCTTCTGCAAAGCAGCCATTGTTAAATCTTCACATTAGAAGGCTTCTTGGCTGTATCTCTCCCCAATGAAAGAAAGTCTCGAATTGCTGAGTCCAGGGTTCTGTCAGAGTCTGACTCATTTACCTCTCCTATTTCTTTCAACCCGCCGATGCGGTAATCACATTGTGCCTGAACATCTGTGCGATAATTAGAGATTCGCTGCACTAAGATCTTATGGTCGCCTTCAAGAGTAAGAGTCAACGCGTCGCCGGTGATAGCTTTATATTCTTTTTTGAGAAACTTAACAATGTCTTTGAGGTGGCCTAGAACTTCATTCTCAAAATTATTGTTTTTCACATCCTTAATTCGCGTTTCTGCTTGGTACTTGATACGAAGAAGAGGTCCGTGGAATGAGACATTAAACCCATCCATGACTCGACGATCGTTGATATAGTGACCGTCTTGCCTCTTAAGACCTGCATCGCGCGCCTTGCTATCAGCCTGTAGATTTTCTTCGTGGGCGCCATCCCACCCTCCGTTTGCTGCGGCCTGGTTTATTCCTTTGATTATGTCATATACTGTTGCCATTTTTATTCTTCCTTATCGGGTCTCCAGCCGGCTGCCCATTTTTCTTCGCGTCCCTCGATGTGCTGTACATAACAAATAAAACATGCTTCGAACTTATTCATATACAAATCATCTCGGGGATGAAAAGAGTATTTAACGCAAACAGGACACGTCCTGTTGTGGTCTCTATTAAGTAGTTTTTGGTTTATTAAAAATCCGTCTTGTTCAACTTTGTGTTGAGATTCAGAAAGTTTCGCATACTTCTTTTGCTCTTGCACTGACTGCTCCATATACATTTTTTCTTTCTCATCATCCCAAAGACTTCGAGGATTGTTGATTGTCTCGGGCCCATATTTTTGCGATATAGCTTTCTCTAGTTTAACAATATAGTCTTGTTTGTTACTCACGAACTATCTCCGTTGACAATGCAAAAATTCCTAATGAAGTAAGCGTTCCAATTCCAAACCCAAGAGCAATCATAAACGGATCTTTTCCCGGCCTTTGTTTGACGACTAAATCAGTTAACCGATCATTTTCAGCACTCTTTAAGATCATCATAGATTCGTATTTATCTTTCCAGGAGGTAATCTCAATATCCTTATAGTCCAACTGAAGTTGGTACTTTTCTCCTTGCATGTGTAGTTCATAGCTAATTCGAAGATCACACTCGGCACTTTCGAATTTCTTTTCTGTTACAATCTTTGCTGCAGCGTCGAGAGATAAGAGAACCCCATCAAAAGGCACAATGTCTCCTGCCTCGATCGGCAAGACAACATAGTCGGGGAACGTTTCAATATCTTCAGCCATCGCGATTGCTGGTGACATCATAAAGATCGCCAAGTAAAGTGATAATATTTTCCTAATCATTATTTTAATCCGAAAGCTTCGGCTAGCTCTTTAGCTAGCTTCTCAGGATCATTATAGCTTTCATCAACCAATCTTTTAAGTTCTGCTTCTTTTTGTTTATCAAGAGTTTCCCCTCTCTTTTCAAATTCTTCTTCTAATTCAGCGCGACGTTTGAGATGTTCTTGCAGTCGCAAATTCTTTTCGGCCACCTCTGTAT
>Ga0209756_1002830_pt1 | contig 14559 bp, 18 predicted proteins | sample ETNvirenome_6_85_FD_184071 | JGI IMG/M metagenome (GOLD analysis project Ga0209756, IMG submission 184071) | Marine viral communities from the Pacific Ocean - ETNP_6_85 (SPAdes) (version 3) | ecosystem: Environmental > Aquatic > Marine > Oceanic | place: Pacific Ocean | collected 2013-06-19
ATTTATTGGAGAAAGTATTAGCCATTTAGGAGAAACACAATGGATTTCACAAAAGATTACAAAAATAAAGTTAACTCACTTCTTATGGAGAAGTGGGGCTACGGCGAGATGGACGAGGCGGTAGAGGAGCTAGAAGATCTAGAGGGAACTGAAGAGCAGCAACCTTTAGACAAGATGTCAGCAGGAGATTTCAAGACCAAAGGCATTGAGCAAGCAAAGGCAGGTTCAGAATCCGGTATGGATGCAAAAGAGAGAGCAATTATTTCTCAGCTAATAGATATTTTAAAAGGTGCGGCCGCAAATGGCAACATTACTACTGGAAGAATAAATGCTTTGCTGAATAAGGCAGCAGAAGAAGCAAAGAAGATTTCATAATGAAGCTCATAATGGAGAGTTGGCGTGGGTATCTCACGGAAGAAAAAGGTATCAATACCGTTGGTGAGCTACGAAAAGCCATAAAGCTAATGAGACTTAAGGATGCCGGCGGAGAAGTTGGGAAGAAAGCGGCAGAAGCATTGTTGGGGATGCTGCCCGGCGGCGGAACTGCGATGAGTATTTTTAGCGGAGTAAGTGACGCCGGCGAAATGCTTAAAAAGATATACGGGGCAGATGATAGTGTTAGAACAGGCACTGGTCTGGATAAGCTAAATGTCGATGATGATGTTTCTGCTATTGTTGATGATCCAATCGAAGTAGCTTATCTTAACTATTTGATGAAAGATAAGTTTGCTCAAGCGCCTCCGGAACAAAGTTTAGAGGACTTTGATGCCACATTAGGATTACAGCAGTTTTTGGCTGGCAAGTTTGATAACACAACAGTAAAAAAATAAAAACACTTGACAGCATCCTTGTTCTGTGTTATATTATAAGTGAATAAAGGATATCTTTGTCCTCGGGGGATTATTTGAAGATAACACATCTGGCTGACACCCACATCCGCAACTATAAGTATCATAGAGAATACAGGGCAGTATTCGACAAGATCTACGAGAGACTAAGAGAAGAGCAGCCCGACTGTATCGTCCATTGCGGCGACTTGGCTCACACAAAGACTCAACTCTCACCAGAGTATTTTGACTTGGCGACATCGTTCCTAAAGAACCTTGCCGACATCGCACCTGTCTATATCATTTTAGGCAACCACGATGGCAACCTAAAAAACGCAAGCCGTCAAGATGCCATCACTCCTATCGCAACAGCACTAAACCACCCAGATCTTCACCTAATAAAGAACGCTGGCGAGGTTTCTGTTAGTGATAAAATAACTTTCAACGTTCTTTCCGTCTTTGACGAAGACAACTGGGTTAAACCAAGCAACCCAGACAAGATAAACATCGCCCTCTACCACGGTTCAGTATCAGGTGTCGTCACCGATACTGGTTGGGTTATGACTCACGGCGATCATCCTATAGAGATCTTCGCGGACTTTGACTATGCCCTACTTGGCGACATCCACAAGACAAACCAGATCATTGACGGAGACACAGGAAAGGTTCGCTATCCCGGATCAACCGTCCAGCAGAACTTTGCCGAGACCAACGACAAGGGCTTCCTATTATGGAACATAGAAAGCAAAGAAGACTTTACTTGCGAACACATCGCCATTGAGAACCCCAGACCGTTCATCACTATTGAGCTTACACCAAAAGGCAGGATGCCCAGCAAGACCAAGGTTCCAAAAGGCGCCCGTCTTCGCTTGGTTTCCAAGAACAACCTTTCTCTTGATGTGATGAAGAAAGCGGTTGATGTCGCAAAGCAGCGCTTCAAACCAGAGAGCATCGTGTTCCTAAACCGAGCAGCGGGAGAGCGAGGCAATGTTGAAGAGATCACAGATGGACTCAAGAAAGAGGATCTTCGTGATCCCGCCATCCAAGAAGAACTCATCCGCGAATACTTGAAAGACTATCAGACAGAAGATTCCCTAATGAAAGAGGTTTTGGATCTCAACCTGAAATACACAAAAGCAGCAGAAGAGAGCGAAGAGGTTTCCCGAAATGTAAAATGGAGAGTTGATTCTCTTGAGTGGGACAACCTATTCAACTATGGTGAGGGCAACCGCATTGACTTTGAAAAGCTTGAAGGAACCGTTGGTCTGTTCGGCAAGAACTTCTCTGGCAAGTCCAGCGCTGTTGATTCGCTGCTTTTCACTCTATTCAACTCAACATCAAAGAACGAACGAAAGAATGTAAACGTAATAAACCAGAACAAAAAAGATGCTTCTGGCACCGCGACTCTTTCCATCGGGAGCAACAAGTATTTTATTGAGAGAGCATCGGAGAAATACACTCGTCGACTAAAAGGCGTTGAGAGCATAGAAGCAAAAACAAACTTGGACTTCTATAAGTTAGATGCCGCAACTGGCGAGAGAATAGAACTAAACGGACTCACCAGAAACGACACCGACAAGAACATCCGAAAGATCTTCGGAACACTTGACGACTTCCTGCTTACCAGTATGTCTTCCCAACTTGACTCTATGCAGTTCATCCGCGAAGGCTCAACGAGGCGAAAGGAGATACTCGCAAAGTTCCTTGACTTGGAGATCTTTGAGAAGAAGTTCAAACTCGCAAAAGAAGATGCTTCTGACATGAAAGGCGCACTCCGCAGAATGGAAGGCAAAGACTTCCTCTCGGAGATAAATGTTGCCGAGACAGAACTCGCAGAAGCATTAGAAGAACTGGAAACCCAACAAGCATTATGCGAGAACTATGGGGAAGAAATAGAAGCATCTTCTTTGATGCTTCAAGAGCTTATCAAAAAGATAGAAAGCATACCAGCAGAAATAATAGACATCGTTAAGGTGAGAAAAGACATCAAGGACAAACAAGCCCAGATAGACGGCCTAAACTCCCAGAACGAAAAAGCCTTGGAGACAATAGAAGAAAACAAAACTTTTATCACCAAGGCAGAAAGCTTCCTCGCAACTATTGACATTGAGGAACTTCGCGGAAAACAAGAAGAAATAAAAGACATTGACGACTCCATTAAGGGCAAGACAACCGAAGAGGACAACAAGGAACGAGAGATAGAAAGCAAGGAGGAACAAGTCAAGACGCTTGACGACATCCCTTGTGGAACAAAACATCAGACTTGCAAGTTCATCAAAGACGCTTATGCCTCAAAAGCCCAGATCCCAAAAGACAAAGAGGCTCTGGAAGAGATCATTGCAGAGATAAAAGCACTACAAGACAAGCTGGAAGAACTGAATCCAGCCGAAGTGGAAGATCTCATTGCCAAACACCAGCAAGTATCCGACAAGAGAGATGAAGCAGAAAAGAACAACTCATCACTCAAACTCCTTATCGCAAATAATAACTCGCTCATCCTCTCAACCGAGACAGAGGTCAAAGATCTTACGGAGAAGGCAGACGAATACGAAGAGAACAAGGAGGCGATAGAAAACCTTGAAGGGCTCACCGCCCAGAAGAAAGGCGTCGAGAGAGAGATAAAGGTGGCGACAGACAAAATGCTTGAATGCGAAAAAGAAGTCGTTCGCCTAAACCGCTCTGTTGGATCTTTGGAACAGAAAGTCGCCAATGCCGTCGCACAGAGGGACGAATACCTTGACTTGCAAAAGCAGTTCTCGGCTTACGATCTCTACATGCGATGCATGCATCCCAACGGAATCGCTTATGACGTCATCAAGCGAAAGCTTCCCGTCATCAACGAAAGCATCTCAAAGGTGCTGGCGAACCTCACATCATTTGAAGTGATGTTTGACGAGAACGGAAAGAAGTTAGACATCAACATCAAGCACCCCGCTTTCGATCCCCGCCCACTTGAGATGGCATCAGGATCAGAGAAAACGATGGCTGCGATGGCTATTCGCCTCGCGCTCCTCTCTGTTTCCAGTTTGCCGACAAGCGACATTATGATCCTTGACGAGCCGGGAACGGCACTAGACGAAGATCACCTCCAAGCATTTACGGAGATGCTAGACATGATAAAGAGCTATTTCAAGACAGTTCTGCTTATCTCCCATCTCGATTCGTTAAAGGATGTCGTGGATACAACCATAGACATTTCGCAGGCAAATGGCTGCGCTTTTGTGAATCAATAACTATTTATTATGATGAAACAACTATTAGACAAAGCCCTAAACAAGTTTATTTCCCGCAAACTCCTCGTTTGGATGACAGCTGCCGGATTGACCTACATAGGCAATGTTGAGAGCGCCGACTTTGTTATTCTCTCAGCCATTTACATCGGTTCGCAAGGCGCCATTGATGCTATCTCCAAATTGAAGGAGGCATAGTGTTCTCCTATGTTGAAATATTAGAAGCAACCCTGTCCTTCGCAAAGAAGTATTGGAAAGAGTTGGTTATCTTTTTTTGTGTCCTCGCCCTCTTCGTCAAGATGAGGGGAGACTACTCGTCACTCGTCGCCACATTTGACTCGGCAAACAAAAGCCATCAAGAGCAAATGGATAAGGTGAAAGAGATCCACGAGCAAGAGTTACTCGCGAGAGATGAACTGATAAACAGATACTCAGAAAGACTAGCAGAACTAGAACTGAAGCACTCTGAGAACAAAGAAGCACTCCTGAAAGAATACGCGAAAAGAAAAAAAGCATATGTTATCGCTTTCGGAGAGAATGGAGAGGGGCTCAAAAAGGACATAGAAAACTATCTCGGAATAGAATATGTTAGCCCTTAGAAGGATAGCAACAATATTGTTGTGTCTTGTTTTATGTTTGCCACTATCTGCACAGGCAGCGCCACAGTTCACACTTCTAGGAAAGAACCAGCCAGCGCCATTCAAAGGTGCCCTGTTCAACCCAGAAGCCATCGCAGAAGTCCTCGCTAAAAGCCAACTCGTCAAAGAAGAGTATGAGCTAAAACTCGGCTACGAACTGGAGAGCCAGAAGCTAAAGTTTGTCTTGGAAGTTGATACGCTAACTCTGCACATTGCTGCTCTCGAAGAAGAGCACAAGGTGGTTGTTGATGCGAAAGACAAAGAGATAGACGACTTACACAAGTTAATAAAGAACCATTCCCCAGCCACCAATGTTTGGTGGGCACTGGGAGGGGCCGCCGTAGGTGTGGCAACAACAGCATTTATCGTTAATGTGGCAAAATGAAAAAACACGAAGATCCGAACTACATCGCAAAGTTAGAGCAAGCCATCGCTAAGAAATATGGCGAGGAAACAATCCAGAACCCCAAAGGGAACTGGGACGAAGAAAAAGAGAAAGAATACGAAGACCAGATAAAGAAACTATCTAAAAAAGAACAGATGATGGAAGAGCTAGACGAGATGGTTGAGGTTGATGGCATTTTGATGTCCAAGAAACTATTTACAAGAGAATCAACAAAAAGAACTTGCCCTGTTTGCGCAGAGTATTCTTTCAAGATCCGAGACGATGTTTTTATGAACAAGTTTGAATGCTGCTATCGATGCTACATTCAGTGGATCGAAGGAAGAGAAGACCGCTGGAAAACCGGCTGGAGACCAAACAAATGAAAAAAGAAGAAAAACATACCGGAACAAAAAGTCTAGTCGACAGTCATGTTCATGAGATTATCCGCGTTCTTAAGAGCATAGATTCTCATTTGTCTTCGATGGTATATTATCAGAATCCTTCCCGCGGTTTTGGCGCATCGATTGAAAAGGCCGCGGCCCAACCATACATTAGTGAAACCGTATCCCTCCGAGAAGAGATCGAGAAACTAGTTATTGAGAGTCTTAAAGAACTCAAAGAGGAGAATAAATAGATGGCTACCACTATGGAAATTTGTAGAGGCATTTCGCAAGTTATGGCGAATACCCACGACGGCGCACTTGATGATAAAGGCGAACCTATCAAGGTTGGCCTTAAAAGAGAAGAGGGTGATCCAATTATAGACTCCCGCGTTATGGACGGCTTCAAGGTATCTTTTTATGGAAACCAGTTGTGTATTCATTACCATTCAGAAATAAAACTTAAAGATGTTCACGCAAGTGGATTCGAAAGCGATCTAGAGAAAATGATTGCTGACATTGCAAAGTTCATCAAGAAAGAATACAAGAAGGTCACGGGAGACGCACTGACTCTTAAGGCGGCCGGCGAAGTGGATGCGATTGTGCAAGAGACGTCTCGTGTTAGATGTTGGGTACAGGCCAAACAATACTTTGATATTGGCGGAATTGACGCTGAAGGCGTTAAGGAGCCGAGCGAAGACAACATGGAAGCAAGCTTTAAGTCTTTCCTCGATCAAGGTGGGTGGGGAACAAAAGCAAAGAATGACACCCGAAAGGAATAATGTCCTCTGCTCTTACTAGAAAAGAAATTGTAAAAGAGATAATTAAGTGTGGTAAAGATTCCAAATACTTTATCAACAACTACGCAAAAATCTCTCACCCAATGCACGGGCTTATCCCGTTCAAAACTTACCCATTCCAAGACGACTTGCTCGGAGACTTTGACGACTATCGTTTCTCCGTCATCCTTAAGGGACGACAGCTTGGTATTTCTACCGTAACAGCCGCATATATCTGTTGGCTACTACTGTTTTACAGAGACAAGAATGTTCTCGTAATCGCAACCAAGTTCCAGACCGCCGCAAACTTGGTAAAGAAAGTCAAAGCTATGATGCTGAATCTCCCACCGTGGATGAGAATAGCAAGCATCAAGATCGACAACAGAACTTCCTTCGTCCTGACCAACGGATCTGAAGTCAAGGCATCATCTACATCAGGTGACGCTGGTCGTTCTGAAGCGCTTTCCCTCCTCGTAATAGACGAAGCCGCCCACGTTGATGGCTTAGAAGAGCTATGGACAGGCTTGTATCCCACACTATCAACTGGTGGTCGCTGCATCGCACTCTCCACACCAAACGGTGTCGGCAACTGGTTCCACAAGACCTATGTTGAGGCAGAGTCCGGCACAAACGACTTCCACCCAGTCAACCTACCTTGGCACGTCCATCCCGAAAGAGATCAGGAATGGTTCCAGAAAGAGACTCGCAACATGTCTCCCCGCCAGATCGCACAGGAGCTTGAGTGTTCATTCAACTCGTCAGGCGAAACAGTAATACGCCCAGAGGATCTCGGCCGCCTAAATGATGGGATCGTTGAGCCATCTTATCGTGTTGGTTTTGATCGTAACTTGTGGCTGTGGGAGCGGTATGATGACGCCGCCACTTACCTCGTCGTCGCCGATGTTGCTCGTGGAGATGGCGCTGACTACTCTGTTTTTCACGTCATAAAACTGGAAACAATGGAGATCATCGGTGAGTACCAAGGAAAGGCAACCTTAGAGCAGTTCGCATCCATTTTGGACAGCACGGGAAGAGAGTTCGGCGGAGCGATGCTGGTTGTCGAGAACAACAGTTTGGGAATCTCTATTCTTGAAAAACTACAAGACAGGCTGTATCCAAATCTTTACTTCTCTATTAAGGGAACACACGAATACATTCCAGAAGCACAAGCAGAGAACATAGCAAACGCAGTTCCGGGCTTCACTACCTCGTCTAAAACAAGGCCGCTAATAATAGCCAAAATGGAAGAATTCATCCGGAACCAACTAGTTACTTTGTACTCATCTCGTATTATTGGGGAGTTCAAAACTTTCATCTGGAACAATAACAAAGCTCAAGCTATGAGGTCCTACAACGACGACTTAGTGATGGCTCTTGCAATTGGCTGCTGGGTAAAAGATACGGCTCTAACAGTTAACATACGAGAAATGGAATACAAGAAGGCAATGGTTAGCTCAATCACAGTTTCAAACAACAATTTTCAAACAACAATACCGGGAATGGCCGGTCACAACAAAGGTCTCAGCAGAGAAGCAAAAGAAGCTAGACAACATTATAAAGATTTTGTTTGGTTAATTAAAGGATAGATAAATGGCAAAGAACACAAGAAATCCAAGAAACCAATCATCAGGCCTGTTCCAAGCCCTGACTAAGATCTTTTCTGGGCCTATCGTCGACCGCAGAACACAAGCTAGCCGCCACCTACGCCGCTCTAAGATGGATAAATATTCTTCTCGCTTCCGTTCGGCCAGCGGACAAGAGTTTAAGAGAAGTAAATACAGCGAAATAAACACGACTCAGCTTCACATCATGAATCAGCATAACCGCACCGAGCGTTATGTGGATTTCGATCAGATGGAATATGAGCCAATCATTGCTTCGGCACTCGACATCTACGCAGACGAGATGACCACACACTCCTCTCTGTCTCCAATGCTGAACATCGCCTGCCCCAACGAAGAAATCAAAGCAGTATTGGGATCCCTCTATCACGAAGTGATGAACGTAGAGCACAACTTATTCGGCTGGTGTCGGTCTATGTGTAAATACGGTGACTTCTTCATCTATCTAGACATTGACGAGAAGATGGGCATCACTAGCACCATCGGAGTTCCTACTCAAGAAATGGAACGATTAGAAGGAGAGGACAAGTCAAACCCAAACTATGTCCAATACCAGTGGAATACTGCTGGCATGACTTTCGAGAACTGGCAAGTTGGACATTTCCGTGTCTTAGGTAATGACAAATACGCACCTTACGGAACATCAGTTCTCGAAGCCGCTCGCCGTATCTGGCGTCAACTGACTCTTCTCGAAGACGCAATGATGGCCTATCGTATCGTTAGAGCGCCAGAAAGAAAAGTTTTCAAGATTGATGTTGGCCAGATCCCTCCAAACGAGGTTGAGCAATATATGCAAAAAGTTATTTCTTCTATGAAGCGCAATACTATTACCGATCACGACACTGGCCGAGTAGACCTTCGTTACAATCCACTTTCTGTTGAGGAAGATTACTTTATTCCAGTAAGAGGAGGAGCATCCGGGACAGAGATCACACCTATTGCCGGCGGATCTCGCACCGGCGACATTGATGACGTCAAATACCTTAAAGACAAGTTGTTCGCGGCGCTTAAAGTCCCAGCATCCTATCTTACCCACGCAGAGGGCGCAGAAGAAGACAAAACCACTCTTGCCCAAAAAGACATCCGTTTCGCTCGCACCATCCAGAGACTACAACGAGCAGTCATCTCAGAACTTGAGAAGATCGGCATTGTCCATCTTTACACTCTCGGCTACGACGGAGAGGACTTACTAAACTTCAAACTAAACTTGAACAACCCATCTATCATTGCTGAACTTCAAGAACTCGAAAGATGGGACAAGAAGTTCGACGTCGCAGGAAGAGCAACAGAAGGCTTCTTCTCGCGCAGATGGGTTGCCGAAAACTTATTCAACTTATCACACGAAGAGTTTATCCGCAATCAAAGAGAATTATACTACGACCGTAAGTTCGACGCAAACCTCGCAGCAACCGCAGAAGCAGAACAAGAAGCAGCAGCCAGTTCGTTTGGCGGAGGCGACCTTGGTGGTGATCTCGGCGGAGATGACCTCGGAGATGACCTCGGCGGAGACGATCTTGACTTGGGCGGAGACGACTTGGGCGGAGAAGACTTGGGCGGAGATGACTTGGGTGGCGAAGATCTAGGCGGAGAAGATCTTGGCGATGAGGATGTCCTCTTGGCAGCACCGGGCAAAAGAGACGACGACTCAGAAAAAGTTCGGAGAGCGAAAGATCGCATCCGAAAGCGCAAGGCTTATAAGCCAGTCGACATTGATGGCCGCAAAACAGCGGGACGTGGCAAGAACTATAAAAGCCAAGCAACGCCAGAGGTAAGCACCAGAACAACCCTTCCGGGGCTTTCAGGTCCTGATGGACTCGGTTCTCTAGCAAAGGGGCTATTCGAGGACGGGAATACTATTTATGAGAGTAGGTTTGCGAGTGAGGAGAAAAAACTTCTCAAGTCAAACAGAGAAGCACAGGCTCTCGTTAAAGAATTGAAAAGATCGGAGTTAAAAAAGAATGAAACTGAAGCACAATAAAAAGCGTAACACAGCATTTCTTTACGAGGTCTTGACGAAAGAAGTGGCAAAGGCAGTCGTGTCTAAAAACATTGCCCGCAAGAATTCCTTGCTATCCTTAGTAAAAGAACATTTCGGCCGCAACAAACCTCTCCGTAAAGAATTAGAACTATACAAGACGCTCGGAGAAACCTCCGGCGCGGATCTTTATTTTGCGGAAAGATTAATCCAAGAAGCAAGAAGAGAGTATGAGTCTTTGAACAAAGAAGAGATCTTCGAAGCTCAGAGCGACATTATCAACATTATTAACAAGCAGTTTGGAACAAAGATTTATGACAATTTCGTCCCCAACTACCGCAACCTCGCAACGATCTCTCAGATATTCGGAACAGATGTTTCAACTAAGCACCGCGTCTTACTTGAAAGAACTATCATACAAGGGATCATCTCGAAACCAGAAGAAGTGGTCGAAGCAAAAGCAATGCCACACGTTGATGACTTGGTGTATAAGAAAGTTGTTGAGAGCTTTAATGAGAAGTATGACGGAAGGCTCGACGAAAACCAAAAAGCACTTATCGGAAAATACGTCACACTCTTCGGAGAGAACAACCTAGAGTTTAAAGTATATCTCAACGAAGAAATTCACCGACTTAAAGGTGAAGTGGAAGTTATGACCGAGAGCGAAGAGATAAAAGACGACAAAGAAATGATCAGAAAGGCATCGATGCTATCTGAGAAAATGGAAGAGTTCAGGAATCAACCAGTAGACGATAAACTGATTCAACAAGTTCTTAAAATACAAGAATTAGCCAGAGAGATTAACAGCTAATGACAGTTAGAGTTATTATAGGAGACGAGGCGATAGAAAAAGCGCACTCGAAACCCGCAGTTGCAAAACTAGAAATGGTAATCAGGCGCACCATGGATGGTGACTATATGATAATGGATCACGCAGACGTAGACATTATCGTTATGCCAAAGAAGATGAAGATCGTCGCGTTCCCAAAAGACTTAATGTCTGACTTGGTATACAGCACGGAGAACCGATTGTTTAAATTTCTTACAAAGAAGGGACTTATAAGCATAAGTTCTGTTCAGTCTGGCGCAATTTACGGATCCCTTGAGGCAAAACTGCTGACAGGAGAAACGCACGACACGGTGAAGCTTTCATTGATGAACATCCAAAAGTGGATAGACGAAGAGCGCCCATACTTTGAGTTCATTGATAAGTTTGAAGACATGATGGTCGACCGCTTTGTTGATCCGGATGACGAACGCTCGACAGAGCTTGGCGAGATTCCACATCAAGACTCGAAGGGATCAGCGCCATCTACAACAGGCAACGCTCATCATTGGATGTCTTACACTTATGAGTAGAGGTTAGTTTGCAACTCCTGACATTTGTGCTCGCCGCATACGGAATGACACAACTATTATGCTTCGGCACCATCTTTAGCAAGATCCGACCAAAACATCACTTCTTCCATTGCCCAATGTGTGTGGGCTTCTGGGTTGGAGTTTTTTTGTGTGGTATAAACGGGTGGACAGAACTATTTACTTATGAACACACTGTCGCTAACTATTTTATTCTGGGCTGTTTAAGTTCGGGAACATCTTATGTTTTTAATATGATGTTTGGAGATTGTGGGCTCAACATTCAACTTTCAGGAGAAGAAAATGCGAAGAATTAACATACCAGATGTTCGCCGCTGTTGTAAGGGCTCCTAGCTCGTGCGGGTTGCGCCCGTATTTTATTTTTTGGAGATTAGAAATTGTCAAATAAAATGGTTTTAACTGAATACTACGCTCTCTGCGATGGAGGAGTCTGTCAAGATCTCTTAACCGAGACAGAGAAAATAGAAATGAATGAAGGCAAAGCTTTCTACATGACTGGCGTTATGCAAAGAGCAAACGCTCGTAACGGCAATGGTCGTATCTATGGAAAAGATGTCCTACAAAGAGAAGTAGAGAATTACCATAAACTCGTTAAAGAAAGACGAGCACTTGGCGAACTCGATCATCCAGACGATTCAGTTATCAACCTAAAGAACGCATCTCATCTTGTCACTGACATTTGGTGGGACGGCGATGATGTAATGGGTAAGGTTCAAGTTCTCGACACTCCATCTGGACAAGTACTTAAATCACTTGCCAAGGCAGGAGTCACTCTCGGCATCTCTTCTCGTGGACTGGGTTCCGTAAAAGAACGCGGCGGAGATACCATAGTAGAGGATGATTTCGTATTGATTTGTTTTGACTTCGTATCAGAGCCATCAACTACTGGCGCATTTATGATTAAAGAACATAAAGAGTCAAACATTTTTACAAAGGCAGACAAGATTAATCGTTTGCTTAATGACATACTAAGGAACTAAAACAATGAGTTTTTCAAGCTTTAAAAACAACAAACTAATTTTCGAGAACTTTCGGAAGTTCGTGAATGAGGAGGAGGAGGAGTCAGAAGATCCCCGCGCAGTTCTCAAGAAAGCAGGGGAGGACTTAACAAAACATGGTGTCGTTAAAATAGTAGATTTCTTGAACAGTCCAGTCGGACAAGATCCAAAAGTTCGACAAGCATTGAGACTGGGCGACAAAGATACTGCTCCCGGCGATGAAGTTATGTCAGTCGATAAAGCTACTCCCGCTGTGGGCAACATGGTCCCAACACAAAATGAGATTAGCTTAATGAAGTCAATTGGCTGGCCATTGTCTACTCTAGGTTCTATAGATAATGTTGCGACTGGAGACATCACCGGCAGAGGCAAAAGAATTGTTAGTTCTGGCAACTTGGTCATCGATGGCCATCACCGCTGGTCTTCAACATGGGCGGTTGCTGGAAAGAAGGCAAAGATTAGTGCAACAGATATTTCACTTCCGGGCACTACCGCAGATCAAAAACTTGCCGGTGCCCAACTTGCAATTGCGGCAACGATGAAGCCCGATTCAGGTAAAGTTCCGTCTGCTTCAGCAAAGGATGTCGATGACGAAGGAAAACCGCTCCCATCAGATAATATTTTGGGCAAGGGCGCCAAAGAAATTGCACAAATGATTTTGGACAGAGAGGGGCAGACCGTACCAGACACTAAACAGCCCATTCTAGGTCCGGAATATTTGGAAAAGATTAAAAATGTTCCAGAGGCACAAAAGTATTGGGGACTAAGGCCTGACATGGATGCCGATCAAGTGAAAGGCACAATTGTGTCCGTTGTCGCAGGAAACCTGTCTCAACTCCCATCACCACAGGGCCCAGAAAGAGATTATATGCCTCAGTTTGATGGCGGAGACACGCACAAGGGACAAGTTTCATTGGGCGCCGTTGCTGATACGATGAAACAAGGAAAGACTAACTATAAGTCTCTATATGAATCCGCGTTATCACGATGGAAGCAGATAATGAAAGGATAAGTGATGAAAAAATCAGAACTAAAAAACATAATCAAGCCACTCGTTAAAGAGTGCATCACAGAAGCCCTCATCGAAGAGGGACTTCTGTCAAACGTGATTTCCGAAGTAATGAAAGGAATGTCTCCCGTCATTACTGAGTCTGCTCCCATTGTTGATACGACAGCAGAAATGCAGAAGGCAACAATGAGAGAGGCACAGGAAGCAAAGCTAAAACAAGCGAAGCAAGATAGAAGAAAACTTCTTGACGCAATTGGCAATGAGTCCTTTGGTGGTGTCGATTTGTTCGAAGGAACAGCACCAGCACCAGCACAACAATCACCAGAGTCACAAGCCGCCAGTCCGCTGGGCGGTGTCGCACCGGGAGATCCGGGAGTAGATATTTCAGGAATTCTTGGAATTGGCGGACACAAATGGAAAGCTTTAATATAATCAATACTATTTATTGAGAAGAGGAATTTTAAAATGGCAGTAGACGCAAAAACAGGACAACCAATATTCGGCAGTCACAACAGTTGGGGCAGAACAAGGGGTCCTAAGAATATAGCTGGATCAAACGGAACCGAGGTTTCTGTGCTACCCAACGCCGCTAGCTTAAAAACTTCGGAGTCTGGATACAAAACAGCAGGCTATGCAACAGAAAATCAAAGATATCTTCATGTTTTGGTCGAGGACGCAGAGGCAACCAATGACCCCACGGCAGTTAGTATCATGGGATATTGCCACGCATTCGAAAGATGGTTTAACATAGCAGAATCTACGTCCGCCGGCGAAGGGCCAAATACAGCCCCAAGCCCGGCTGCAATTGACATTGGCAATATGGGCGCAGCACCATCAGCGCAAGTCCCAGCCCACAGAGAATACCGACGATACGAGATAGTTGGAATAGATAGAGTAGCTTTTGTCGGAGACGCTGACTCCGCGACAGAGGTGAACGTCTTCGCCGCATGCAGCACATTCTAAAAAGAGGAAACAATGGCATATAAAAGAAACTCCAAACATAGGGGCAAGGATCACTATCAGGGAGACAAGGGAAAAAACAAAAGAACTAGAAGAGAACCTGCCAAGCGAATAAAATACTGTGGGAAGCGACCATCGAATATGACTGTCTACCTTAGAGAAGGCGACGATCAGATGAAAGCCATTAAGCGTTTTATTAAAAAATGCAAAAAAGAAAAAATAATAGAAGGCGTCAGAGAGAGGCGTTATTTCGTTAAACCATCAGAAAAAAGACGGATGGCAGAAAAGAAAAGACAACAAACACTGAAGAAACTACGAAGAGAACAAGAGAAGTAGGTGCCGACTTTTCTGGTAAGTAGGCGTTTTGTTCTGCTTGCTA
>Ga0209756_1002835_pt1 | contig 14552 bp, 17 predicted proteins | sample ETNvirenome_6_85_FD_184071 | JGI IMG/M metagenome (GOLD analysis project Ga0209756, IMG submission 184071) | Marine viral communities from the Pacific Ocean - ETNP_6_85 (SPAdes) (version 3) | ecosystem: Environmental > Aquatic > Marine > Oceanic | place: Pacific Ocean | collected 2013-06-19
AAAAGAGAAGGGCTCCCCCGTGTTCTGCTGAACGACTGGCGCGGGGGTGTCGACATTTTGCGTTTGCGCACCCACGCGATCTCTATTTCTTGACAATATACACCTCGTTGTATTTATCTATTATATATCAAATGACCAATTTGTTAAGCGCTAACTTGCTAAGTCCGCGCCCTAAGCGCCGGGCTCGTCGGTGGCGCCGAAGTGTCCGCCACCGGAGGCATCAGACAGGGCAGCCCAATCATATTTAAGCGTCAAGGTGAGTTCGGTCAAATCGTCGGCGCCGTATTCTAAGTCTCCAAACTTCATTTCTGTAATTATGGCATTCTTTAAAACCCAAGATTCAATTGGCGCGCCTTCGCCGTTTAACTGTGCAATTGTAACCGTACCCACGGCAGCACCCAAACTAGATTTAGTCATAGTGGTAAGGCCGGCTGACGAGGCCGGGACCGCATATTTAGCAGCTTCCATCAACGAACCAAAGCTAGAGGCGACGTCGGGGTCTTGAGGATCGACCAAGGTTAAGGTGACATCTTGCCACGAAACGGTGCCTGGATAATAGAACGTATGATTAAGATATTTATGTTCAGTTGTGGCAATCTGAAAAGAGGGCTTCGTTACCGTCTTGGCATACCAAACTTCATTAGAGTTGGCATCCGTCGCCACCAGACCAGTCATACTTACCGTAAATCTAAACTTCCTCTTGGGATCTTTAAGCGCGGTGGTACCATTAAAATCGCTACTCCAGAAATCAGCCATGATAAATATTCTCCTTCTTATCCACTATTAAGTAGTAAGTTTGTTTCTTTTTAATCATCGAAAGAGGCTCCTGTGGACATAATCACAAAGTCAATTGCAATATACTCAATTGCGCGCGCCGGCTTGACCAAGATCTTCGCATAAAGAATGTTTTGGTCAATCAAATCAGGTGTCGTTGTGGTCTCATCCAAGATAAGGCGATAGTCAACAATACCATAGTTAGTCTGTGTGTTCGACAGAAGCGGCTCAATAAGTCCCTTGAAGTTGTTCCAAGTTGCCTGGACATTCTGCTCAAAGAGAACTCGGTTGGCCAGAATGGAAATCTGCTTCTTGAGGTAAATCACAAGCCTACGCACATTAATACGGTCAAGTGCCGATTGACGTTCCTGTAGCGTCTTCTGTCCGAATACCACAATCCCCGTGTTGGGGAACGAAGCAATCGGATTAATCCGGTTAGAATATAACGTATCGCGGTTATCCGAAGTCAGACGTTCTGTGACGTTTGTAATCGGAATACCAGCGGCGCCGTCAGTCAAGCCGCCTCGATTAAACCCAGCAGGGGCAAACCAAATCTGCGATTTAGCTTCCGAACTACCGAGGACTCCCAGCATTGCAACTGTGGGTGGAATCCAAAGCATGCGTCCGTTATGCGAATCGCGAGTTTGGACCCAGGGATAGAAAGTGGCGCCATAGCTGGAGTCGATTCTTCTATTTCTCAGGGAATTCGATGCAGCTTGTGGCGTCGTACCTAAACGCTGAGCCTTCGTATTGTAATAAGCCTCGTGCGACGGGATATATACACTCGGAAGGTCAATGAGTGCCAAGGCATCTCCTCGATCCTCGCAGACGCTAATCATATGTTCCGTCAAATTGTTCTGCGTTAAGCCCGGCGCCGTTAACACATTCATGTTAATGAACTCGGGATCCGCCACAGTATCAATGGCGCGGCGGAAAGTATTATAAATGTAGTTAGTATCTTCTGTATCAGTCGAAGCCATCCCATTGTTATAAGTCGGGTCTGGCTTAAAGATATTCCAACCATCATAGCCTCCCCAGAAGGGCGCCGTAAACTTGTCATATCCGGCGTTCAACATGTTAACATAAGAACTAGTGGTTACCGATAAGCTAGAGGCGCGGGAGCCGGACTGGTAGAAGTACGTACCATTTCCAACTCGGACATTATCCAAAGAGAACACATACGACCAAGCATTAACGCCGGTGGCGCCGGCGACAGCGAGTGGCGCGCTCTGGCCCGGAACCGGGTCGCCGGGGAAGGATGCATACAGCAGACGTTTCCAGTCTCCGAAGCTTGCATCGGCTCTCGTACTACCCGATGTTCTAGTATTCTGGAATCCAAAGTATGCCTTGGTAGGATCGCTAAGTCCGCCATCCGATGCAGAATGACGAAGTCGATCTACTGGCCAGTAAAGGCTAGCCGAAAGAACGGCGCCGTTCGCCCCGCTGATCCACTGTTGTTCATTAGTGCCTGCCGTCGGTGCTTTGGGGGCCTTGGCGATTGAGCCACTATAGGTGATGAAAGCGCTCGTCGGACCACCAGTAGTTGTACCGGAGCCCGAAAGAATCGGCGCAAACGTCGGTGGGCCAAAGTACCCAAACGGAAGTAACAGAGGATCAGAGGCGCCGGCTTCAACATCCTCATTCATCTCAACATATACAAAGTCCGACCTATTGGCATATTCGCCATACTGCTTAAGCCTTCTCTGGTTAGAGTCCCAACTCCAATATCTATCACCAATTATGCGACCAATAAAGTTGGGGTCGACTGGGTCTAATGTACAGCCATCGAATCTCTCTACCACCTCGGGGCGGTTATCGCTATCAAGGAAGCTTCTAAGAACCACCGAGAATGTTCCATATTCGCTAGTTGTCGTAGTAGACCGTCTAATCTTTTCAATAGATACTTTCAAATTCCTATTCAGCCACTCACCATGGCCGCGGCCCTTAAGTCGGAACAGCTTCGTCATACCTGCGGGCTTGTAAGAGCCAGGGTCGCCGGACAGATCCTGTCCGATAAACCAACCAGCGACAGCCTCTCTCGAAGCTTGCTTAACATCCGCCACAGTTGTTGTAGAGCCGCTTAGCTGCACTCCATAAATAACACCCTGCATGGCCTGACTCGTCAGCGAAGAGCCGCTCACCATATAATTGCGAACGTTCCCCTCAAAACTTTCTCCCAAAACAATTGCATCCGATGTGGGATAAAAGGTTCCTGAAGCGTTCAGGAGTTGCGGGTTAGTATTAAACCGCTTACGAATAAACGTCTCTGCCGAATCGTCAAATCCGAACTTAACCTTATGCTCCACCTCTGAACTGTCGGTATAAATAGCCGTAAAGATGCCGTTAGCATCCGAACCAATACACTGACATGTGCCGCGGCCATAGGTGAGCTCATCCGCGGCCGGAGCAGCCGGCCCGCCGCGCAATGTGCCCGTAAGTTCAAGGGAGCCCGAATTCATGTAAAAAATTGCAGCGAGAATACCCGCACTCGGATCCGAAGCATAATTTGTTAAGGCGCCTGGAGTTACAATATCTGGAGGTCTCATAAGGTCGGTGCCACTTCCTGAAGGGAAAACCCACAATCCGTAAGCGCCGCCGGCTGTTGCCGTCGTGACGCCCAGGTTACCCATAAGGTTTGTTGCCTTCCAACCGGCGCCGGCGTCTCCACCTGCGGAGGCACCTGTTGTCGTTTCCTGACCCAAAAGGCGCATATACGTGACCGGTGCGACACTAGAGGCCAAAAAGGCTTTTGCCGCGTATGTTCCATACATCGGAGACTGGAGATTTCCGTCTCTCCAGATATCGCCACCCCCATTTCCCGGGACAGATGTGCCAAAAGCTCCCACAAAATCAGAATACGACTCTACGACAATAGGCTGCATCGCGAGCCCTTTTCGGGAGCGACCAATTACTACGGGTCCAATCGCATCCGGCTGCTGGGGGATTTCGGAGTTATCAATTTCGTTGATAAACACCCCAGGAGATACAAATTTAAAATTACTTATGGGCATATTAGGTTCCTCTTCTAAAAAATAGGCTTAATTGAGCAGGCAATCATACTTTAAATAGTATTTTGGATTTCAAAAGTCTTCAGGAACTCCAATAAAATAAAACTTTGAGTTCAGGAAGTGAATTTGTAAAATCCCTCTTCATCTTCTATCACAAGCCCTTCTTGCGGAAACATGTATTCTATCACATTCTCGTCTACGCGCACAATATTTCTATCGTCATTGGTCCCTTCACCAATAAGATAACCCAAAACCCTAATTGTAATCTCAGAAGTGAAAAGGCGCGTATCTTCCCCCAAATTAGCTATATTGTTGTTATGAGTAAAGCCTTGATCTATAAAACCCTCGTACAAGTGTCCATTTCTACGCATTATGAAAGCATTAATTTGGCCAGTTCTTGTCATAAATGGCGCAATCAAATCATTCATTTGCTGTTGGTATTCGGTCTTGATGACGATCTTATAGTCCACATTAACATAAATCGGAATCGGAATACTCAATGTTTTAACCACTATTCTCTTGTTTACTCTCGGAGACCACTGTTGAAGAGACCCTGAAGTGTTTGTGCGTGTTCCGGCTGCAACAGCGAAGTTTCTCGTTTTATCCTCGACAATCTTCCTAGCAAGAACCATGCGGCCCGTGCGTCCATCGTGCTTATCTGAGTAAACCTGCGCTTGAAAACCGCCCTTTCGTGCGGGATCTTTGACTATGCCAGTTCTCTCAAGGCTGAGTATGGGCAACTTAAAGGCGCCTCCATCATCTCTAAGACTCTTGTTGTGTTTAACTTGATAAGCTCTTTCTGGCGCCTGCCACAGTAGAGGAACCTCTTTAAATCCTTCATTGGTGATGGCGCTTAACTTTAAATCATCCTTAATCCACCCCATGATGGCAGCATCAATGTTTTCGATATCAGAAGCCAGCATGCCAATTTCAGACAGTTGTAGATCAACGCCGGGCGGGATCAAGGCAAAGTCAAAATTATCAGGTAGCATCGAACATCCCCTTTCTCGCGCGCCTACAACGAGCCGAAATTTCAAATCCGTGCTGCACTTGTCCGAACAACTTCTTTTGCTCTGAGAGCTTCACTATCTCGTAATAATAGGCGCCGTACAACACAAAGTCTCCTTCTCTGACATACATATTCTGGTCTTCTTCTAAACGTCTTTTATGAAAATGAATATTGATTTCCCACGTTTTATCTACGCCAGCACTCTCAAGATAATCCGTTGAAAAATCTGTAAACTCAACGAGAGCATACACGCGAACGGGAGGCAAAAAAGTCTTTTCAATGGCTTCGCCATATAATGGATGAAAGTTCGTAGTTTCCAGATCAATAGGATAATACAAAATTTGTTGACCAATAATTTTTTCGATTAATTCGTCATTAACCTGCTTAACTAAATCTCTTTCCTTCTCTCCGAAGAAGAGAGGGGGAGGGGGAGCAGGCGGTCTTTTCCATTCGTTATCTGACATTAATCATGTTATCCTACAAATATAGGTAGTGGCGAGCCCTTAAATGCGGTCTCAGCAGCTTCGGTCATTTCCGCATCCTTCTTCACCAACTCCTGATATGTAATGCCATCAAGAATTTCCTTCAATTTCTCACGTAATGATTCCTGTTCTTCTTTCGCCTGAGAAAGCAGTTCGGAATGATTCAAGGTCACGCTTTCACCAGGAATCGGCATTGTCGTAAATTTGCCTCGAATTTGTCCCAACATTTCTTTACACAATGCTAACGCATATTTTCTAATCCATTGTTTGCCCATAGAGTTGATGTTTCCATAAGGTATATTATCAAATGGGAGCGTGTTAACGTTATTGATACCGAGTACTCCATCTTCGTATCTATCGTTAGTGTCCCATGGATTAATCAGATCTACAAAGAAATCAACCCAAATACGATCCAGCGGTCCCAAGCCCCAATAACTTGGCATAGGATAGAGTCGGAGGAAATTGTCTTTAATCTCATACGAATAGTGAGAAGTTCTAGTATAAAGCGAGTCTTCATACATAATTGCTTGCATCTTGTTCTGCCATGTTGGAATGATCTCGAATGTAGAATCATCAGAGAATTGCCCATATGTCGAATAGTTGCCGACCACTCCTACGCCGCCGTAATAGCCATAGAATCGCCACATGGCGCGTGGCGATCTGTAATACACGCGCGTAATAATGACTCTCTTATTCTCCACCGCGGCGCTAAAGTCCACGGGGCGGCCGGCATCATCGGTTCCAGTTGAAGACGCGGCTTCGATAATGGTCTGAAGGTCATAATCTTGTTGGTCAGTACCCGGCGAGAAAGATGCCGAATAGATGCGCTCAGTGCCGCCGAAGCCGGCGGCTGTCGATACTGCATCGCCAATCTTTCGAGCCTGAGCATATTGAAATTTGGGATATCGAAGCTCAACGTTAGATCCGCTCAAAGAATCTCCAACGATAAGATTGCCCAGATGATCAAACGTTCCAGTGGCGGCCCCCAAAGAGGCGGCTAAGACATTCTTTCCTTGATGAAGGTTGACAATATAAGAATACTCTAAGACCGCCTCTTCGTAGGCGGCATAAACGTTTGCCGGCGTAAGCTCGATATCTACAACATCGCCGCCAAGTTTTTTGTATACATAATCTACCTGCGTAGCGGCACCAGTTAAAAACGCCTGCGAGCCGGTGTACATACCAAAAGGAACGCCGGCTGCAACCTTGCCAGCACTTCCAGTAGATGTAAGCACAATTGTACTAGTTCGGGATATTGGAGCTAATTCTTGAGGCATGAAGTAAAATTCCTTAAATCTATTTTAAATAGTTTTCTTTAATAGAAAACCCCCACCGAAACCGGAAGGGGTTCTAAATAGCAGCTTATAAAATACTTTTTAATCTTCTTTCTTGGTTTTTTTGGAAACACTCTTATCTTCTTTCTTGGTTTTTTTGGAAACACTCTTGCGAAGCGGCCTTTTCTTTGCCTTTTCTTTCACCACCTCTTCGGTGGCCGCGGGAACAGTAGCCTCTTCCACAACGGGAGTCGGAACAGTAGCCTCTTCCACAACGGGAGTCGCGGCAGCCGCGGCTGCAGCCTCTCTTCTGTGGCGGTTCTTTAGCCACAATCTTCTTCTTGGGTTCATTTTGCTTCTCCTTATTACAAATGTCTTAATAAATAGTTATTACTTTACGAAAACGAAATTGGTTTTCTACCAGTAAATAGTAAAATTAATGTTAAACCTTCTTTTTAAATTATCTCATCGACAACTATATCCCCAAACAAAAACCCCCCGCCGAAGCGGGGGGAGTTTGCAGTTAGTTATTTAACTATCGACTCAAGCGCCGGACTGTCCGAGAAGACCCTGCACGATAACAAGACCGTACAAGTCAGGACGAACCATCTTCTTGGCGTAACGAGTCATCACGCCCTTGCGGGGCACGAAGTCTTCAGGGCCAAAGATGGTGGGGGTGGTCTGCAGCGGCACATAAGGTGCGTATACATACCCACTCTCAAGGAAGCTGGAACCACGACGACCGACAAGGAGGACATTGCGGAGGAAGTAAGGATCGACGATAACGTCGAACTTCTTACTCAGCGAGCCAACCTTGACAGCACCAATCGATCCAGTCTCATCGTCAGCGGTAACGCTTGCACGGAACCCAGCGGTGAACTCAAGAAGGTTTGCAACTTCAGGCGAACACACGACGAAGTTAGCACCCCCTCTGAGAGTCTTACGATGAATCTGCGCGGACACATCATTGATGGTCTCTGCAAGAGTCTCGTACCACTCACTGACAGTACCGGTGAAGTCGGGAGCCGCAGAGCTTGCACCAATTTCGGCGCCAGTCTCGCGGTTCACGAAGAGACCGGGAGAACGGGACCAGTAATAAGTGGCTGCAGTAGCACCAGTAACGAGGTCCGCAAGGATCTCGCGATCAATCTCAAGAGCAATCTGCTCAGAGAGAATGCTGGTAAGCTCGACTTCAGCATCAAGGTTGTGATAGGCGTTTAAGTCCTGTCCCAACTCTGGCGTCCACTTAGCCTTGAGCTTCTTGGTAACCGCAGTGATAGCCACGGAATCGACCTTAATGTCGATCTCGGGGATGTTCTGCTGGTTTTCAAGTCCCCACTCAGTCTGACCAACAATCGAACCAAGAGCACCGCCCGATGTAAGATCATCAGTCTGTGCCCACGAAACGGTGTTCCAACTAGCCGTAAGAGCGCCGAGTACAAGGTCCGAAAGCTCCTTGGGAAGATTGGGGGCAGCGCCATCACTACCCGTACTTACGAAGACAAGCTTCAGGCGGGGAGTACCAGAGCCACTAACGATTTCAGTATGACGACGAATGAGTCGCGCAGTCGCGACGGCAGCGGCGGCAGTACCAGTGGTAGCACCAGTCTTCAGGATACCATTTCCGAGAGAACACGAAACGTTAAACGCCTGTGGTCCATCGATGTTGACCTGATCAAGACCCGACTTCAACACTGTGACGACTGCAACGCAAGTAGAACCAGAAACGAAATCCGGATCCCATCCCGCAGCCTTATTAAGAACAGAGCCGGAACTTTCCTGAGTTCCGAAGGTGCCATAAGGTCCTGCCTGTGGGGTAAGCGTAAGGCCGTCCGCGCCGCCCGAACCAGTCGGAGACGAATAACCACTATTAAGGTTATAAGGACCGCCAGCAAGACCAACACCAGCGTAATCTAGGTCAACACCACCAGTAATCTGGGAGCCAACCACGTTACCACCGTAGAACGAGCCGGACCACTTGTAACCCAAACGGGAATACATGTCATCCACACCGTCACCGGTGTCTCGACTAATGGTAAAGTCGAGGAAGAAGATGAGACCCGCTGGGAGACTCATCGGCTGAACGCTAACGAGATCGTTTGCGATCAGGCCAGCAAAAACACGGCGAACGATGGGGAACGCGACGGCTGCAAAACCCTCAACATCACCACCAGCCATTGTGCTGGACTCACGGAGAAGCTCCTTGGCCTGATTCTCAAGCAGACGAGCCATGCTCTGACGCGAGCGACCGTCCTTAAGACCCTCTAATAGACCTGTCTTCTCCCACTTTGTTAACAATGCGTGGCCTTCGGCCCGCATATCACGATTGACAACACCTTCGGTCAATCTTTCAATAATACTAGACATTTAGATATACCTCCTATTTTAATTGATACCTGCTAGTCTGCGCATCCGCTCAGCGAATACGTCAGTGGGGTGCGCTTTCTCTTTACGAGTAGCGCGAATCACAGAAGAAGGACGAGAAATAGCTTCGCTCAGGGTTTTTGGTCCACGCGGGGGCGTAGACACCACTGTGCTTTGAAGCGTATTATAAATTGTCTTTGCTTCGGTGACTGAATCGGACTTTGAAATAGCTTCGACAATCTTAGTTTTTTGCCGCTCATTCAAGGAGGTATTTCTCAATACCCGATTCGTATAAAGTAAGCGCGCGTTCGAAAGGTTTACATTCTGCAATGTTTCCTTAAGTTCGCTAGTCACTCGCTCGTATTGCGAAAGTCGCTCTTTGAGTTGTTTATTCTCGAAAACTAACTCTTCTTGAGCTTTCTTCATAATATCTAATTCATCTTGTATATCGGTGCTACGGCGCTGAGCTAAAGCTTTTTGAAGCTCCCACTTCATGCTCTCGGACGAACGTCCTGCCCAACCGGACAACGAAGCACTCATATCAACTGTAAGTTTCTCAACGATGTCATTAATCAATTCATCGGAGATTTCGATTTCTTCATTTTCGTTTTCGGAGATTGTTGTGGCACCATATTTGCCAACCGCAGCAACATCCGATGCAGAAGCCGCCAAAGCCCCCGCGCCTGAATGGGGGTGATCGTCTTCGTCTTCCTCCACATCAAATTGTCCGCTTGCCGGCGCGTCAGCGGGATCCTCTTCCTCTTCTTCTAACATGGTGGCAAGTTCATCTTCGTTAAATTCTAAATCTTCATCAATTTCTGCTTGGAGAGCTTTGACGGATTCGCGGAGAGCGCCAAGGTCGAGGGTAACTTCGACACGCTCGCCTTCGGCCGGGATGTTCTTAAGGTTTTTGCCGTTCATTTTGTTAGCATCGTCCGTGGCCGCATAGGGAACGTCTTCAACATCTTCTTCTAACGATTCGTCAGGAGCGCCCGCCGCTACATCGGTCGGTGCTGTATCTACTCCCAAACCTTCTAAATCTTCATCACCAATGGCAGGGGGTGCGCCAGGGGGCAGACCCAAATCTGCATCCGCAAACTCATCCTGCTCTAAAAGCTGTTGCAGAGATTCGCGAACTTCATCCGCGTACTTATCAATAACTGCCGATTCGGCATTTTTAAGCGCCGCATCGCGCAATGCCTTGGCATCCACAATAGCCTCTTTCAGTAAATTTGACATACAGTTCTCCTAAAAACAGCTTTTCAAAATAAATAGTTCCTTATATTTCGAAAAGAACCGTTCTTTTCTCTAATAATCAGAAGACGAACCAATTGCTGCCATTAGAATAAAGGCTAATTGCCGGAAACGATCCGGTCATCGTATATGAAACTGCATTATCAATGTAACTAGAGTCTAATGATCCGGTGACCACAACACTGCCAGTAGCACGACCAGGATATTCATCCTTTATTGTAAGAACGCGGCCCGCATTAGAGCTAGATGGACCGGGCAACGTAATAGTAACGGTGTTTGGTTCAGCCACACCAATAATATAATCAGCAGACTGTACCGTGTAAGCACTAGCAACTACCTGATAATAATTGCCACCAAAGCCACGAACCCTAACAGACTCGTCATGAGCGGATGCGCTTAAAATATACTTATCCGTACCCCAACTGGTCTTGGTAACAGTTAAGCTACCAGTACGAATATGTACATCATCATTCGTATTACCAAAGAAGGTAGATCCGGTGGCCCCGATCTGTGTAATGTCTTCGATATGATAACTGCTCGCAGAAATAGCACCCGTTACTATCAGCGTACCAGTTAAATATAAGGTATGTTCGCTCCGGCCAGCAGTCAACGAACCAGTATAATAGGTGAGATATGCAGACCCAGTGGTGGCGCCGCCCGATTCGGTAACGAATTGAATAGAATGGGCTGGACCGGCAGACCCAGAACCGTCCGTGCCAGCACAATCAACATATGCCCATCCAAAACTAGCCATGGGCTTAACCTACTCCTGACGAACCTGACCAGTTGGCGCCGGCGGTGCCGTACGTCCGAATTGAAGGAATAGCTGTAAGTCCGGCGATAACGTGGACGTCATTAGAGCCAAATAGCCAAATTTCCGAAACCTTTAATTCTAAAATACCGCTCGACCCCGGACCAGTAGAGCCAGAAGCTGGAATGAGAATATGATTGAAGCCGCCATAGCCATCATAGGCATTTCCTCTTATTCCGTTCGCAGAAAAGCCTAGACGCAGGTCTTGCCCTGCGTCATAGGTATAAACCTGCAGCCACCTAGTAACTTGAGGAAATGATACCTTGGTGCCCGCAGCATCCGTTGCATTGATTGCACCAGTCACAAAGGGCTCGCCGCTCGACTGATAAGAGCCAACGTTATTTAATCCGGGTGCTATGTTCCATGGATTGTGTGCCATTATAAATCTCCTAATTTTTTCATTATCACAAATAAATAGTCACTTATTATTTCTACAGCGCCTTTCTTGTGCTCTTTGGCGCTTTCTTTCTTCTCGTAATCTCATTCGCTCAGACTTGCGTCGTTTCTCGCGACGGGCGTCGGCCGGCTTTGTATAATATCGACGCTCTCTAACTTGTTCAACTATTCTTTCCTTCTTCGTCTTCTTAATAAACCTTCTAATCATTTTCTCGACATTGCCGCCGCAGTGCTTAACGTTTACCGATACATGTGTTGGCTTTTTCATTTGATTGCCTTCCAAATCTGAGAAACGCCGCCCATCAATGAACTAATATCGACTCCTGAATCACCTGGATTTCCCAAGTCGACGCTGCCGGGTTTTGGCTCTGCTGGGGCGTTGGCGGGGTCGACACCCTCAAAGACGTTAACGCCATTATAAGCATCTGTTCCAATTGCATCCATTAACCTTTTACGATGTTCACTAAGCCTGCTCTTCGAATCCTTGATTTGCCTCTTCATCTGATGATTCTCATTGAATAGCTTCTTGTCCTTGGTCGGTGGAACTTGTGTGCTCTCGACCATTAAATTGCCCTGCATCCCTCGGGCCACTTCCGAAACAATGGAAGATAAGTGTCCCTCTTCAATAAGAACTTCGTGGATGCACTCTTTAACAAGCGGCTTAATTAAATCTTTAAGATCTGACTTTTTCATTTATTATCCTTTGATGATTCCTGCTATTTTTTTGCCGGCGCTTTAATTCTGATAGGCTTTCTCTTAGGGCGCGTTTCCGCTGCTTCATTGCCCGCTGCAGACGGCTGGCATAGTCTTCGTCACTCTCGTCTGTATTTTTTGTCGGGGGGGCGCCCAGCAGGTCCTCGTCCCAGTCGGCCGGTGGGCCCGCGTGTTCTTCTTGCTCTTGTGGTTCTTCTTGCTCTTGTGGTTCTGGCTCCTTTAATTTCGTTGGCGTTCCCGTAAATCCCCGGGCCCACTCTGAAGCACGTTCTTTCAAAAAAGAGCGCCAAGAATCAGTCAAGTCCTTTTGTTCGTTGAAAGAAGACCAATCACTCATCGCCCAGGGCCTCATTTAACAATCTGTTAATACGGTCTGCTTTGGTGAATACTTGGTTGTTGTAATCTTTGGCTTCTTTCATCATGAAAGCACCGGGAGTAGAGGGCTCAGAGACGAAATCAAAGCAGATCAGCTGAAAGTCTTCCTCTACGGTTGTTTGTCCGTTGGCTTCTGTAACAGAACCCATTCCTCTCGATGAAATACCGAGAGTAACGCCGCTCTCGACAAGAGAACGCAAAATTTTACCGGAAGGAGTATCGAGCACTTTAGCTTTGCCCATCACACTCTTGCCGTCCCACCACACTTCTGTAATCATGTGTGAGGCGTTCTTGAGATTGATGACGGAATCTTCGGGATGATCGAGTTCGCCCAAAGCTCTGCATTCTTTAACAAGCTTCTGATAGTTCTTCATTTCTTTCATCAGAACATCATACGGATAGACGCGTCCGTTACCGTTAACTGTGTCGGCGATCTGCATAATACCAGAAAGGATCATGCCGCCGCCGGCGATGTACTGCTTTTCCTGCTCGGTAAGGAGATCCTTGCAGACTCCTCCCTCGCACAGTGCATAATATTCTCTTAGTACTTTCTTGCCCATTGTTTAGTCCTTTAAGGTGCGGGCGCTACCCGCGTGAGTATACAGCCATTTTTGCAAAGCCTAACCGGCTGAAGCATCCACTTCTTGGTCCATGTTGTGTTCATGGTTGCGGTACCGGGTGTTTTTCTGCTGATGGGCCCCCTGCTGATGCGGCTTTCTTCTTTACTGCTTGTCCCAGCTGGGATCTCATTGTGGTCAAGTCTTTCTCCGTCACGCCCAACTCGGCCATCAAGCCTCCGAGAATCTGTGCCTTTTTTATTTGAGGCTGATTTTCTAACGCACTCTTCAAAGCCTGCAGGGCGTCCTGTACGACGCCGCGGGCAAGTTTTGATTTTACGCCGGCCATCCCGGTACCTCGCGCGGCGGAAGTAGTGCCGATGGCCGGATCCTGCGTTTCCTGTATATTGTCTAACTCTTCGGCAATAATCCGCCTTAACTGTGTTTTAGTGATTTTCATTATCGGATATCTCCATAGTTTGTGTGTGTTTTATTCCGTCATCCCCGAAGACCATGCTCAGAACATACGAGGTTCCAGACGAGAGCCATCCAAGAAGGAAGAAATTAGTGACAGTTATATCAAAATTAAATAGTTCTGTAAACGGAGAAAGTAGCATTAAAAACCAACCAACATGAAATCCCATGCACATTGGGCAATGAAATACTTTTCCATATCCTGCGAAGCCGTCTTTGGCGGGACGCCAGCGTTTTAACAAAGGCTGGTCGCTGTAAACTAAAATTTGTGTAAGGCCGTAGGCCGCTAATATAAAATATAATAAATCCATATTATCTTTTCATCTCAATCGCAGAAGCATCTGATTGCTTATATGATGTCTTTTCATTAACCCAATCTATTAAGTGCTTAGTTAAATCTGGAACTGGTATATCTTGCTCTTTGCTCAGCGCGGTAGTATAAAGATCTTTTATTACATCAAAGATATCAGAATCAGCATAATATCGTTGTTCAATATTATCACTGATCATATCTAGGGTTTCATCATCAATACAAAAAAGGTTCATCAGTTGTCTAATCTCAGTTTTATTTTGATTTATTTTCTTGTTCCAACTAGCGCTAATTAAATTCGCAGTCATGGCCGCGGCGGCCGAGATAAGGCCAGCTATCAATACGCTCCCACCCCCCGTAGCGGGTGCAGTAAAAGCGGCGACAGCACGTAATATAGCTGTTATATTCTCTACCTTGTCGAGTCTTTTACTAACATCACTTCCTAATTTCTGTGATAAATCTTGAATGGCTTGAGCTTTTTGCCTCTCATCATCAATAGTCCCAACGAGGCCGAGAGCGATATCTTGCAAAGTATATGCGTTAGTTGGACAATCTGACCATTGTTCATTCAAGTAACCATCCCACCTTTCCAATATCAATTTCATTTCAGACATGGGCAACCTCTACATCGTATACAAGTAGGTCAGCGCATATGGATCTCGAATAAAGCCCTTGCGAATTGAACCCTGCTTGACGGCCTGTGGAACTTCTCCAAGCTCCGTAGAGTCTTCCTTATCCGGGTCAATAAAT
>Ga0209756_1002837_pt1 | contig 14551 bp, 15 predicted proteins | sample ETNvirenome_6_85_FD_184071 | JGI IMG/M metagenome (GOLD analysis project Ga0209756, IMG submission 184071) | Marine viral communities from the Pacific Ocean - ETNP_6_85 (SPAdes) (version 3) | ecosystem: Environmental > Aquatic > Marine > Oceanic | place: Pacific Ocean | collected 2013-06-19
GTGCTTCTTCAGGAAGAGTCAATGCTTCATTCATCATATTCTGAGGTTCTGCAACATTAGGAGTCGCTAGAACCTGATCCTGCTGAATACCTGGAAGCTGATTAAATAATTGAGGTGATAGTTTCATGTCGTAATTGCATCAAGTGAAGAGTCTTTATGTGAATTCTTTTCCTGTTACCCCCCATGAGGTCTACCAGGGTTTTGGTAATTAGATGATGGACTCCAATCCCACTTATAATCATTCATGGTATAAAATGTTTGAAGTGATCCAGATGTTGTTCTAAGAATATCTGCAGTGTATTGAATATCTTCTCCTTCTTTGACTGCCTGAGCACTGAGTCTTTGCTGGCTGGCTGCGAATCTTGCATTCCTTGCAGCAGAGTCAGCATTTTGTTGAGCAACATAAGCATTGTGTCTGCCCTGCTTCATTGCAGTCTTTTGAGACATTGCCATATTGAATGCAATGGTTTGTGTATTAACATCATTCTGAAGAGCCTGAAATACAACTGCATCAACCGGAGATCCTTCATTAACCCTTGCTCCAGAGGATGAATATGCAGCCCTCATGGTCCCAACTCTTGATGCCCCCTGTGCAACACTTAAAGCAAGCTCTGCAGATCCTCGAATCTCATAGGCTTTTCTGAGATCCCTAGCTCTTGTCATGAAATGTGCTGCCTGTTCATCTCCTTTTTCTTCTAATTCTGTTGCATAGCGTTCATATTCACCGGCCTGATTGAGCATCATCTTGGCTTTGGTTTTAGAACTTTTCTTCTTTGCTTCTGCTCCTTTATATCCTGAATAAGCACTTAATAAAGCCAACCCAAGGGCAACCCATTGAGCCCAGGCTTGAACCACTGGACCTTCGTATTCATAGGATTTGGAGGATTCTTCAACCAATTCTTTCTTGGTCCCATCCCACTTCCAGACAACTTCAGTATATACTTTCATTATTCCCTTAGATCATTGCTGGAATAATCTATTCCAATAAATAAAACAGTTGCAGGAAACGGTTGGGCCACACGGACCAATACCGACCCATCATCAAATGTCTGATTGCCAATACGAAATACTTTAACTCCAGTAAATAATGGGACTGCTTCTCCTGCGACATCAGAACCCTGTCTGAATATAATTTGATCCAAACCATCGCTATCGGCTCCAATCTCAAGTCCCATAGATTCCAGTAATTTGATGGAAATCTGATGAAGTCTTGTTTTGGCTCCCAACATATAAAGATTCTCTTCTCTTGCTAATGGAAGCGTTTCCAGATCAGAAGTATAGGTTAATCCGATTCTTGCCCTGGTGACATTCGTGGCTAAAGTAATCGAAGATGATGCAACAGTTTTGGAAGGTTGTACGGCTCCCTGTCCCAGAATATCAACCGATTGTCCTTCAAGATGCCCAAGGTTCGTGACCGAGGTTGTGTATTCCAAGATTGTCACTGTTCCACTTCCAACATCAGAGTCAGTAAGACTTACTGCATCAGTAGATCCAAATGTTGGAGTAACTTTTAATGCAGTGGTGGTAAGACCACTTGAAAGCACATAATAGATTTTATTTTCTGCTAATCCTGCAGGAAGATCCCTGGTTGATTCAAATCCAACCAAATCTCCTGCTGACAATCCGTGTACTCCACTGAATGTCATCAAACTTGAAGAAACTGAAGATAATGTAATATCTGCACTGGATGCCTGTATCGTTTGATTCAGTTCCAATCCTGAATCTACAAAATGTGCTTTTGCAGGATCAATATCGTTTTGATCATAGAACCGTTCAAAATACTCGACATAGCGTTTTGTCCCTCCATTAATGGTTCGTTTCACAATCATCCAGATCTGATCATGGGTTGAAGTGGGAATTGATACTATATCTTCAACAACTGCTGTGGTGCTGTCAGTTCCATTGAAGGTTCCTCCAATCTCATGGATTGACCATGCAAACATGTTGAACTGGCTTACATAGGTCATTGCAATCAATTTCCCATTATCCAAAACTCCCCAAACCAAATGACTCGGCTGTATCTGAGACACCATTCGTTTTACTCCACCCAATGTGATGTCTTCAGATCGGATTGTTATATCTAAAGTCTTCTGTCCTTCTTCCTGGGTTGTGAAAGGGATCTCTCGGATAATCCTTTTGCCTCTTTGAATGAAGAGAAGATTCTGATCAATTTGTAAAGCATTGGTCTGATTTGCAACTTCATACGAGGTTGCTTTTTCAATGGTGAAATTGAATGGAGTGAGTGTGTAGATAGTCTCTGTACCATAGAGATTAAAAACTCCTCCTGTCGTTCCTAATGACAGTTTCTTTCCTGCCATTATCCAATTGATGCGGTCTACTGTATCCGAATCAATGGTCAGAGTTACTGCATTATCATCATTGATCTGATCTGCAACAATACGGGCTCCTGTTGCAGAATAATCATTGGATGCAATACCAGCAGTTTCAGTAGGTGCATAATCATAGAAATCACCTGATCTTGAAAACCAGATAGTCTGTGGATAAAGAGCAGATCCTGCAAATACCAGCCTTTGCTGATAAATCTCTACTGTACGAGGCCAACCGTCTTCTTCACCCCATGCACTGATCCTCCATTCTTTTGTAGCTGTTCCAGATCCATGAGCAACTATATCCTTGACACATGTTCCTATAACAACCGTTGTTGACAAAACATGAGTTATTTTCATATAACCCCATTTAATCTGTTCTGATGGAATGGGATTGATACGGATCAAACGACCCACATCTTTAGAAGATGCATAATAAGTTGTTGATACAGAATTGATGGTTGATGTTGTAGTAGATCCTGTTACATCAAAATAAGCACCAGATGCAGTTAGTTTGATGTAATCATCCTTGTCAAACTTTTTGGTACTTATTGTTACAGTTACATCTGTATTGCTTGCATGAAATGTAACAGGAGGATCAGGAGCTCTTGAAGTTAAACCCTCTGATAACTGGAATGTATTAGCTGTTGCATTAATAACATAATATGCCTGAGATTTTGGATGATAAGTTTCTTCTGCTGCAGTTACAGAAATTGTTTGTCCATCCAACAATCCATGATTCTTTAATTGAAGCCAGCTTTCTGTTTCATCAACGTATGCTTCACCAATAGATACAGTGCTAATGCTGGTTCCATGCTCACTTGCATACATGGTTGTTGTTGTCTGATTGACATCTGCCCATGGTCCATCTTCAAAATCTAACTCTGTAACGGTCCAAAGCGTGTCATCAGATGCTCTTCCTGCTGTAGAAGTATCTGCAGTTCTTGTCAGTTTTCTTGGTTTATAATCAGGATGAGTAAGGAAAATAACATCAGCAGATTGGGTATAACTTATGTCATCAAGCTCTGATACAGACCAGGGTACATTCGTACTTATTTCATAAGCCGTGGTTGTTGATCCGGTTTCATAAAGAACTGCACCATTTTTGAAGAACCGGATATAGGTTGCACCAAACTCCAGAACATAAGAATCACCAGCACCAAAATTAAAAGGGATTAGTCTTGCCTGACCATCAGACTTTGTGGAAGCAGTATAATACGTTCCTGGTCTTCTGGTAACAGCACCTTGGGGCAGAACCACCCAGTTCTTTAAAGTCTTGAGAGCAGCAGCATATGTCGGCTCATCTACAAGACCCTGGAACCTGGGAGATACCTGACCTTCGGTAAAACGTGACTGAACCGCTTTAAACCGTGCCATCAGCTATACGAATATCCTGTCGATGGAGTGCTGATATTCCGTCTATTTGAATAGCCTCGTCTTGCCAGTAAGAATTCGTCTGATTCAATCTTCTCTGGAGTTCCCTCCATTGCATCATTGGATCGAGCTTCACTCAAAGCAAACTGGAACTTATGCCACATCTCTCTTTTCAGATCGAGGTTGCCTGTCAAGGTTTCTGCTATTTCATAGCCGAGTCTCAGCGCAATTGCCTGAATCAGAGTGGCATCAAAAAGGGTGGTATCCGAAACTTGGGCGATGTAACGAATTTTAATCGAACTGCCGTCAGAAACAATATTCCTTCCTTCTATCTTCCACTCTTGATCAGGATCGTCTACTTCCAGAACACGAAGGCAGTCTGTAGGTAACGCAAAGGAGTTGGAATAACCCCAATTCGGAGTACCTGAGACTGCCAAAGTTGCCCTGGAAGTTGCACAATTCCAAGGATGAGTGCGAAGAACAGCATCTCTTGTATCATCAAAACGGAGGTTACAAGCCCTCGCTCTTGAATTCGCTTCTGTCATGCTTGTGATTAATTGATCACCCAGGTTAGATAAAGCGATATTACAGATGTCTACTTGAGATGCCATGTGTCCTCCTTACTCAACTACATAGTGAAGACAAAGTGTGATCTGTCCTGCAACCGCAAGGGCATGATCATAAGTATTCACTTTGACATCAAGCATTCCACCTGGATCAGCAGTGACCGAAGCCATGTGATCCCATGCTGGAAGAATACCGTTGGTATGATCTGAAATAACACTTGCAGACCCAGCAGATGATGTATCAAGTCCTGTAGTCAATGCATCAATGTCATATCCTGCAGACAATTCTGCAGTGATGGCATTCCAATTCTCTTTGGTAGCCCATAGGCCAACATTGAGCATTGCATCGTTTGTGTTATCCAAATCATCCCAATAAATGGTTGATGTTGGAAGAATGATCGCATTCGAGGGAATGCGAGCCAGATGATAGGTTGACCCAGCAGCATCAGTTGTTCCAGGAGTTACTGTATCAACTGAGACACGCAGTTTGCCATAGCTGAATCGGGAATCGAGTACAGCAATAGGCTCAACCAGGGTCGCATAGGATGCCAAGGGGCTGCTTGTTATAAAGCTTCCGGTCTTGGACCCGATCAGATTAGCCATATTATTCCTTTATGGTTCGGGTTATTGATTAAGCACCTTGTTCACACTCGATTTCGACAATTCTGTCTTCTTCGAGGCGAACTGCGCCAATGGTCATCGTCAGGTACAGTTGGTTTGCATAACGCTTATCAGGACGAGGATCGGATCGACCAGTAATGTCTCTCCATACGCAAAGGCCAAGGCCATCACGATGAAAGGCAATACAACGGTTAATCGTTGGTGTCTCTGAGTTTACGGTAGACAAAGTCCGAGTATTGACGAGTTCGGATTGAATGAACCTGAATCCCATAAAGGTATCCACGCGTCCTTCTACCAATGCTCTAACCGAGTTGTAATCAACTGATCCAACCTGGGTTGTTTTGAGCAAGCTGGCGATTTCATCTGCAGTACAAACAATGAACAGATTTGGATCTTGTCCTTCGTTGTAATGAAGAGCTTCGTTCTCCATCAGAATCTTCCGTGCAGCAATCAGCTTATCCACTGTCATACTGGTATTAGCAGTATTGTCACCTCCATACGGAGTATTATTGACACGAACAAGTCCTGCTACACCTCCATTGGATACTGCTGCAGTTTCAGGATTACCATCAGCAGCAATTGAAGATGACGGCCAAGAACAGGTTGATCCTGCTGCTTTTCCAACTGATACATCAGCAAATGCTGCATCAATGATAACCTGATCCATGGCACGAGACATTGCTGCTGCACCATTTCTGACATACATCGACTGAGGATCTGCAAGAACACGCAGAACATCCGTTGTATCAATCAAATCGCCCCAATCGTAATCAAGCGGTGTTACCCGTCTTCGATCATGAACGGTATCAATTAAGGGAGTATCGGCATGTCGTGCCGTGATGAGTTGTGCTGAAGTCTTCTTCAGCCGATCCATGTAATACTCTTCACCGACTTTTCCGGTTTCAAGCCTTACAGCATTTCTCAGACGAGATCCTTCCTGTTGAACAAGCAAGGAAACATTGTCCGAATACATTTTGACCATTTGGTCTGTGATATTTACCGACATAGAAATCCATTGATTTTGGGTTAGTTGCCAACATCATTCGGAATTTCCCTGTCTCCAGGATTCACAGACCTACGATCAATAACGGATTCTATTTAGAATTACCCGAATCCGTAGGTGGTAGGTTGGCTTAAACGACTTTAAATTAAGTCAGTTCATAAAGTTTCTTCATTTCTTTAACAGCATCATTATGACTAGGATGCTTTGCATCCATATAACGCTTCATGAATTCAGGATCTGCTTGCTTATCCTTAATGGATACTTGAGCCTGAGCAGGAGACATTGAATTAAACTGTCCGTCTGCAGGAGCAAGCATATTATCTTCGGCAAGCATTGACCCGATGTTTGAAAACATTTTCAACATTGCAGGATGTTCACCGATTCCAGTTTCTTCCATCAGAGATATAGCCTCTTTGGGTGCAAACTGGTTGAATGCCCTCTGTGCAAGATTTGCATTACGCTGATAATCTGCACCCCATTCCTGTTGAATGGCGAGTTTATTTTGGACACGTTCCTTTTCAAATTGTTCTGTCTGTTCTTCCTGAACTTCTTCCATGCCTTTCATATAAATATCCAAGACATTCTTTGCCTGGGAATCCGTCAATCCTGTTTCATAGAATGCATCTCGAACAGGTTTGAAATCATCACTATCAGGCAAACTGGAATAGTTTGAAGGATTATCAGGTCTTCCCAATGCTGAATAAACGTCATCCATTGGTTCGCCTTCTTTGGGAAGACGAATCATTTGTTCTGGTGGAACCCCCATTTTCTTAACTGCATGAACATAAGATTTAGCCACTGCATTCAGGGGATCTTCTGAGTTCATGAAGTTTCTTAAACTTGGTTCCTGCTTCAAGTCATCTGAAAGATTATCCCAAGCATTATAAGTTCCTTGCGGAATCTCGGGTTCTGTCAGAGGAGCACCTGTAAGCGTTGTAGGTGCTGGAGCTTCTACTGCTTCGGTTCCTGTCTCTTGAGATTCAGGAGTTGTCGTTGCTTCGTTGTTCTCCATAGATTTTCATCAATTCTTCAATTGAGGTGTCTGAATAGTTAATTAAATCGATCACTACGGCTCGTCTACCCTCTCGGAACGCACTCATGTAGGGATCTCCAGGGACAAATGCTGTTGCATAAACATAGTTAGCAGCAGCAAGATCAGAAAGCACTCTACGGCCAGTATCAGATTTAAATACTTCGTCATAAAGGGCTTTCCTCTTTTTCTCACGTAGAAGCAAGCGCTGCCTCCGCATGAGCTAATTTTGCAGTCGCACTAGCATCTCGTTCTTGGGCCTCACTTAATGCAAGGGTCTGTTGAAGTTGTTGCTGTTGCATCTGCATCATCTGCCTTTGTTCTCGTTCTGCAGTCAATTGTTCTTCACTCTTGAGTACAGAAAGAGGTACACGTAATATCTCTGCAGCCAATGCCAGAAGTTTATCACTGTCGAATCGTTCCAGAATTGATGGATCAATCTGAGCCCATGGAGTTACAAACTGCATCAGTTGTCCAATACTTGATAATTCTGAGGATCTCATTGCAATCGATACCGGATTCATATATTCAACACCAAGTTCTGATTGCATCAGTTGTGGTGGAGGTTGAGGAACCATACCGTTTTTGATGAGGATAAACATGGTTCTCTCAATCATTGGACCAAGAAATTCAATCTCCTGTCTGGAAACAATCGGTCCTAAGATCTGTAGACGATCCCTCTGCCTTGCTGCAATCTCAGTTGCAGTGAAACGCATCACATCTCCATCTGCAGCAGTTGGCCCAGGGAGCTCCAGAGTATCAAGGAAGAATCCTCTTCCAATTGCTTCTCGCACCTGACCCATCTTGTTCTCTGCCCAATCCAACCGTCCTGGCATCGGAAACGCTTCTATACGTTCATTAGGACTTAATCCAGCACGATAGTAATTCAAGCCACCTGGAACTGTCCGCACGGGTGAAAGAAAACCGTCGTGGGGAAGCATCAAGGGAGGATCAACGGTTTTCTGAAGTGCTTTCAGATAGGTGGCTTCCATTTCATTGAGCATACGAACATCTGGAAGCGTATTGATTCCTGGTCCTCTTCCATAGATTTCCTGAGAATTTCTCTCCCATCTACTGCAGACGAATGGGAATTCGTCAAATCCACCTTCATTGAGAATATGCTTTGATTCAAAAAGCATATAAACACTCATGAAAGGTTTCTGTTGTTGGGATCTCATGGAACCAGTAATCGCCTGTTTCCGAGGCTTCACAATATGAAGGCATGAGACTTTATCATATAACTTATTCTTCTCTGCCTTCTGCTTCACAGAATCCGGTAGCTTTTGCATCGGATACTGCTCAATGAGTTCTTTTACAGTGTGTTCATAATGTCTGAAACAAGTATCGATCCTTCCCAATGCATTGGTTGCAAGATAACAGTCTGATAAAGGGAATGACCTGAAATACGGACCTCTGCCTGGAATATCACGGATTTCCATGATTGAAGTTCCAAATGCTCCCAGATCAAGATAATACTCATGAGCACTTGGATGAAAATTTGCAGAAGGTCGATTGAAACTATCCTGAAGAATCCTTGTTGTTTCTTCCAACCAGAGTTGCACTCTACGGTCTCCTTCAAGTCTCCTGTCTACTTTCAGGGTGAACCAGGGTATGCTCGAAGAAGTTAACGTATTGTGCAACCCCGAGGAGAATCGAGTCAATGTCTGAACAGGAGTTGATTCAAAGATGCTTTCTCTACGTTCAGATCCTGTAGAATGCGTTGCAGTGAAATCGGCTTTTCTTGGGATCATAAGCTCTGCAATCTCTTGCCATTGAGCTTCCCAATTATGCCGATTCCCTTTCAGATTTTCATACTCAGCAATAAGCTGAGAACCCAAGTCATTAAGCATAAGCCATTGTTTTCTTATCGCCTCTACCTATTCTTGCTCCTCCTGTGAGAACTGTAGAACTTCTGCCCCGTCTCATTTTCATTCGTCTACGCATCAAGGCTGCTAAAGCCTGAGATGCTGCTGGAGGTTTATCGGTTATATCGGTTCCATCTCCAGTATTTGCAGTTGCATCGGTATCGTCTTTATCGTCTTTATCGTCTTTATCATCTTTATCATCTTTATCATCTTTATCGTCTTTATCGTCTTTATCGTCTTTATCGTCTCCTCCTCCCGAAAAGGTGCCAGTGTCTGTATCACCTAATCCTGCATTATTTATCTCTTCATCAGTCATTACATTTTCTGCTCCTGGTTCAGTCGACCATGCAGGGTTATCTCCTGATCCTGGGCCAGTTTGAAAAAACCAATCAGTTCCCATTCTGATTACTCCTCCTAAAATACCTCCTAAAGTACCGTATGATTGACTTCCAACTCTATATCCAGACTTCCAGGGAAATTCCACATTTCTTCTGAAGTCTCTTACCCAAGGAGCTGCTCCTCTTTCCCCCCAATCCTTTATTGCTCCATAAGCATCTATATCTTTTAATTGATTGAACTGACCTAAATTTAATTGTTTATCTATAGCATCCCATTCTCTAATAACACGCTTTCCTTCAACCAAATTTGACAACCAGGACATATTTTCTCCTTATGCAGATCTTCTTAGATAACCTGCCCCATAACCCATTTGAGGCTTCTTATATGTTGAACTCTTTTTAGGTACTTCATCTGCAAGTCCTAAGAGTCTGTATTTCTTGATTCTTGCAGTCAATGCAGTCAACGCAGTTTTTGCACCAATATGTGCTGGTTCATAGATTTGAGAAATATCTGTCTTCTGAGTACCTATTTTAGTATCCCATTCACCTTCTGCAGTTAACTTATCAGCATCCCATTGAGCTCCTGTAGTTGTTTTCTTGGTATCCCATGTCGTATTGATTCCAGATATTTTTTCATCAAGATCAGTTGTATCGTATTTATCTTCAACTTTTATAGTTTCTTTATCCCAATATGTAGTCGTTGCAGTAATTTTGTTATCCCACTGCTTCTCTTCCGTTGTATACTTCGTATCCCAAGTTCCTGTTTTAGTACCTAATTCTCCAAGAGCTCCTGATCCTGTTTTGGTCTCGGGGTCCCAGGAACCAAGTGCTGTTTCAGCTTCAGTAAAAGCTGTATCTGATTTTTTCAAGGTTTTAAGATCCTTTTTAGAATCATCTACAAATACTTCATAATCTGTTGGTTGGTAATAACCTCCTTCCGGCAGTACAACCTCTTGACCTGTTACTAAAAGATCTCCTGATTCTGATGCTTCACTATATTCTCCTTCAAACTCTGAATAGTAATCTGATTCTGAAAGAGGACTTTCTGATGGTGTATAAGCATCATCAGCATGTGATGTGAGATAAGTCTGTAAATCATCTCCCCATAAACCTAGTGCAGCTGCATCTTCATGTATTTGAAGAAAAGACTGTATATTAAATACTTTTGTAAATTTCGGATCTTTTACATACTCGCTGTAAGAAGGAACTTTACGAGTTTTCCATTCATCAAAGGTTTCATAAATATCTCTGGTTTCCTCTCCTCCATAAGCAAGTTTATGCTGACTTTCATATTCAGTATCAGCTTCTGAAATCTTACCTTCGACTTCTGAAAAGTAGTCTTTATATTGAGAATGTTCATACATGACATCCCAAACATTTCTACCTCCAACTTTATCATCTTTACTTACCAACCATCCTTGTGGATTCTTCACTCCTACTCCATGCCTTGTTATTTCTCCTTTCTCATTCGTGCTAATATAAAAATCTTCAGGATTCCATCCATGTTTTTTTAGCGAGGTATCTAATCGATTACGCCATTCAGTAGATTTCTGATAAGCTCCCCAATTCTCATCAGCTTTCATCTCTCCAGTAAGTTGCTTGCTATAATTTTGGGCAGCTGATGGGTCATATGTTTTATACTTATCTTTAAAACCAGACATCTTTTGACCAAGATCTGATTCAGAAAATGCTGTCTCTCTTCCCTTATAAGCTGATAAAGCAGTATTATAGGAACCCTGAGCTTCCATATAATCTGATGTTAATCCAGTACCTGTTCCTGTTTTCTCATCCCAGGTTCCTATTTTCTTTGTCAAAAGTGAAAGTTCGTTTATTGCATCAGATTGAATAGTTGATAACGCTGATCCTTTGTCATATTCCAATCCTGATCCTGTTTTGGTTTTTTCATCCCAAGATCCTAATGCTGATGTTTTGCTTTTTTGAACTGCTGCCAACGCAGGATCTTTACCTTCCTTTAAAGCTTGAAGTTGATTTGGCAGATCTCCTAATGCTTCTGTCCTGTCTGTTTCAATTTGTCCCAATGCTGTTTCTTTTTTTGTATCAAATACTCCTAATGCTATCTCCTTATCTTCTTCCATCTGCCCTAGTTCCTCACGTTCAGAAGTCAATGCAGTCAATGCAGATTTAATCTTCTTTTTACCGATCTTCTGCTTCTTAAGAAGCGAACTGAATGGAACTGCCATAATTGTTCTGAAAGAAGGGGTAATCGTTGTTAGACCCTACTGCAAAGGCCGGCAGAGGCTTCATTCGTTTCAAGGATGCATAACGGATCGACATGACTGCATAACGTGTTGCACTCATAAGATCATCTCGTTCTTTGACCAGTTTCCCATCAATCCGGTGGTACATCCGCATTTCCTCGAACCAGCGGTTGAGGTTTTCAAAGACTTTGAATCTTCCTGATTGCATTCTCTGCAACATATCCATGAGTCCAGGTTCCACTGCCTGACCACCAGCAGGATTCTCGAAATGAGAACCAAGCATGTTAATCCCATGTTTACGATAGTGTTCTGCAAGCGGTTTCCCTGATCCTTTATCATGTTGCATACCATCATGAGGCCAGGCACATGGTATCCACTCTCCTCTGCTTTTGATGGCTTCTGCATGGACAATAGGAGTCTCTGCAGACTGTCTGTAAGCATCATATACATACACCGAATCCTGGTCCCTATCGTATGCGATCCATACACAAGCAGTAGGATGATCCCAACCAAAGTCAATAGCACAAATGCGAGGCCAGTGATCAGGAATCTGGAATACATCACTTCTTATGAAATCTTCATCAACTGGAAAAACAAGACCTGATCCCAATACTGGAATACCCTTGGAACGCATATCCCTCTCATGTGGAGGTAATGCTGCCAGAATCTCATCCTTGGTCTCTTCATCCAGATGGGGTGCTTCATCCCAACTTGCATTGAATAACTGCTGTTTTGGTTTCAAATCATTCATAAAACCAGCAACCACCTTCGTCATCCCCTTCTCAGGAGTGAAGGTCATGTAAGTCAGTCCACTGGTTTTGAGCGTTGCACGGAGAGCTTGTGAATATATCGGTTGAGGTGGTTCCTCATCCATCCATACCACATCGACTGCCTTACCCATCCACTGCTCGGCTCCTTGCTCATAAGACTTAAAAAATAACTTAGAACTCTTTCCTGATATATGTTTGATGAGAACTGTCGAATACGCATTTGGAATGCCTGGAGCCCTTTCTGTTGAAATGATAAGATCCTTTGGTATCGCTCCTTTACCAAAATCTTCAGTGTCTCCAGGCTCCCCAAGGCATTCCGCTTGGACAATATCTCTAACATTCGCACTTGTATTTCCTGATGCCCATGCTTTTATAGGTCGGTCGAATCGGGTTCCCTGCCACCATTCTGGATACCTACCGGTGAGATGCACTGCCATTTCAAATGCACCACAGAATGTCTTCCCTGTCTTGTTTGCAGCCATAAGAATCTTCTGCTTGGTCTGCTGACCTTCATCATCCTTTCCTGAATGAAATGAACGTTGGTAATCATAGGGTTTGTACCAATTCAGTTTATTGGTTTCTTTGACTTCATTGATCTCTGAAATGATCGATACAGCTTTTTCTAAAGTCATTTTTCAGGATTAGAGCATTTACCTATCTTCTGGAAATACAGACATTTCTTCTTGAAAGTTTCTACTGACATAGCACCTAAAAACATAACCTCGCATAAATAACACTTTTCCATATTTCCAATACCACTTATGGGAGGTATTGGTTTTTCTTTCATCCTGCCAATCCGTAATAGATCTCTGTCAGTTCCTTCTCTGTTACATACTTGTATTTCTTTGAACCAGGAGAAATCTCAATCCTGGCCTTCCCTTTATTCGGAGGCCAATCAGGTCTGTTCCTCATATCCTCTTTCAACCTCTCCATCTTTTCAGGATCTTTGGGGAATCCTCGGACCCAGGACATGTTCTCTGAACTCTGAATCTCCTTCTGAAGACATCCGCAACTCTTCGTCTGATTCCTTTGAACATTGTCCATACGGATCTTCTTGGACTCTCCACAATCACACCTGAATAAATAAACCTTACGGTACTTCTTATCCCTGTGAGAATATTTCACTACTGTTAACTGAGTCCCTTTAATCCTTCCGGTTACTGGATTCATTAACTTCTTCTTCTAATTCCTGTGAAACCTGTGATGCAATCACCATTACCCATTCCTCGAATCCTGACGGAAGATCACCCCAGGATCTTATGAAATCATTTCCTGATGCATATCTCTCAAAGCCTATTACTTGATTCACTTTTTCTCTTCATACAGTGTGGACAATCACAATCCTTCGGAGGTAAAGTGCTTACTCCTAGATTTTGTCTCTTTCCAAAGTCAAGAAACCAGGAATCAAAATATTCTCTTTTATAGTCAATCTTTTCTTTATTCACCTTCTCAAATTCTCATAAAGTCTTAAAAAGAGATCGACATCATTCTCTAATGATCTCTGAGATTCCATAGACTCTCCTGGTCCTAAAGTTACACAGTATCCGCTCATTACATTATCCTTCTGGACTTGTCTCATTGCTTTAACTGCTACCAATAGTCCTCTCTCTAATTCAGTAAGCGTTTTTCTGGCAAGGGCTTTTCTTTCACCTTCTTTTTCCCTAATAAGACCTCCGCTTTTTCCTGTCCTACAACTGAAATAAGTTCTGCTTCCAACTCCTTAACCGTCTTCTTCTCTGTAACATCCTCAACTCTTGTAGTCGGTTGATATCCTGCTCTGTCTAGAATATCCTGGGCAGCCTTCAAACGAACACCCTCACTCTCTGAAGAGTTCATCAGACTCTCAATCATATGTGCTGCCTTAGGTGCTGATGAAGTGAAACGCTCCCTCATTCCTGCCTGAATTACATCATGAAGCTGTCTCTTCAGTCTGCATGCTTCTGCTCTGAACTTGAGATTGTCCTCACTCTCATATCCTGCTTCCTCGGCTGCTTTAATATGATCTCCATGTTCAATCATCCTCTCTACGAAAAGCTTCCTCTTTACTGCTTTTACTGAACCTACTCTCTCTGCTACGCTCATTTCTTTGAAGATCCTTTCCCATTAATCATCATTGCCATTACCTCTACTGCCCAATGCTTCTCATCCTTACAGTAATTCTGGAAACGCTTGATTGCTCCTAATTCATATTCATCTCCCTTCAATACCTTCTTAACCTCCGCTTCTACCTTCTTCCTCGCTTGTGCTTCAGTAGTCATAAAACCTCCATCTCTTTCTCTTATTGCAATATAGTATTGCGATTGTTATAGATCCCCCGTTTAGAGGGGTGGGTAGTCTCTGGCTACCAGGGAGACGCATTTTATGCCCCCTCCCCCCCTTCTAAAGTTAAACGAGAAGGATATATCCCCCTTGTGCTTCGCATCATTGGGATTCTTCTC
>Ga0209756_1002838_pt1 | contig 14550 bp, 16 predicted proteins | sample ETNvirenome_6_85_FD_184071 | JGI IMG/M metagenome (GOLD analysis project Ga0209756, IMG submission 184071) | Marine viral communities from the Pacific Ocean - ETNP_6_85 (SPAdes) (version 3) | ecosystem: Environmental > Aquatic > Marine > Oceanic | place: Pacific Ocean | collected 2013-06-19
CAAACATACAAAAAAATAATGACATTTACAAGTAATATTCACTTTATTCTCTATTAATGTCATTGTTATAAGACTTTTTAAAATGTCCTGGGTCTATTTGTCTAATAAACATTACTATAAATTTTCCTAGTAAAGTTAGTTTAATATCTTTATTATATTCTATCCCTATTATATTTTTCCCAAATACAAAAGAAATTGTTTCTGTAGAGTCCCCAAATAAAAATTTATCTTCCCCCCTTATTAATAGTGTATTGAAGAGGGGGCCAGAAATAGCATTCCCCAATCTATCAACTGAAATAGAAATTTCTTTAAAATACTCACTAATTTCTGTTTCCCACTCTTCCTTGTAAAGATAATAATAAAAAGCTGAAAATATCATTGAAGGATACATAAGTATCTTTAATAGTAAAAATGCAATTATACATAAAAATATTTGCAATAATATCATCATTTAAATTTTAATTTTCTTTGGTATCCTACAATATAATTTTTATTAACAAAATCATAACCAAAAGAAAATAAATTATTTCTTCTATCCCCTAAACTTATATACGGGGCTAACAAAAGGTTGTTTCCATTAGAACCTAACTGCATACCAGCATATAAAGATATTTTCTTCTTTTCAGGTTGAGTTATTGTAATACTATCTTTTACAAATATACTTAAAGTGTCTACTCTATGAATATATTTTGGAAACTTTGGAGTATATTCTAAATTCTGCTCTATCAAAGAACCGTCTACTTTAGAGAAAATCCTCCCCTTTATTAAACTGTCCTCATATTTAGTAGTATAGTTGTTTACTTTTTCTATACTGTCATATACAGGAACATAGATAGGGATTTTCACATATCTTGTAGTAGTGTCATGAAAATAAATAGTATCTGGTGTTCCTTGAACATAAGTAGTATCCCTTATAACAATTCTTTCTATTGTTGGTTCTACTTCTATTGGGGAATTGGGGGAGCAATATAACATTAGAGCTATTATTACCCCCATTACCACTATGAGGATATGAGAAGTTTTTATCCTCATAGTGTTTACTTTTTTACACCTGAAGACCTTTTTGTTTCTCCCCATTTATAAACAGTAGCTATACCCCCTAAAGAAGTAATAGCTGCAGTTGCAGCACCATCCATCTGATGATATATTGCCCAAGCAGCAATAGCTCCTAGTCCTATTCCAAAGAAAATAGTTACTTTGAATCTTGTTCTATTTGTATTATTTAAAAATTTCATAATTTATATATTTATTAAGGTACTGGAAAATCTAAAAAGTAATCATAAGGTTCTTCCTCCTCACATAGCACATAATCAGCACCTGGGGGTTCAAAACACAATCCACATTTCTCTACAAATAAATCTATCATAGATAGCATTTCTTTATAAGAAAGACAATTTAATTCATCTAAATCAGTGATACAAGTTCCCACAGACGAAGTTAAAACTCCACCAGTAGTTGGGAGACCCACAATTGCAGAATCAGGGTGAAGTAAATCCCCTTCTATATAACCACCTCCCCCAGTTTCTATAACAACGGAAGATATTGTTCCTCCCCCATCTATAGTTACTGTAGCAATTGCCCCACTTCCAGACCCCCCAATTAAAGGGACATTATTATAAACCCCGGGAGTATATCCAGTTCCAGGATCAGTTATTATAATAGAGTCAACAGGGCATGAAGGTATAATATAGGTTTCTAATACATCTAAAGTAGCTCCTAGAATCTTTAATTCCTCTATTTTTTCCTCACAATATATACCTATTTTAAACTGTTCAGCTACTGCTGCTGCTTTAGTAGCAAAACAACAGGACATAAGCTGTAATCTAACGGTAAAATCCTGTAAAGAAAGAGTCTTCATTAAATAATAATTTTAGATATTTTAATTACCCCATTTGATAAAGGGGTAGCTAAAGTAGTATTAGTATATCCCTTTATAAAAAAAGTATCCCCATCCCCTAAAAGAATATTACTTATAAAGTATGTTGTGTTTAGAGTATGTTTCCCAGCAGTAACTCCAACACCCCAATCAACACCTACAGACGTAGGGGGGGCAACTCCTATATTGTTAGTGAGGGCAGTATATACTTGGTAAGTATCACTAGTAGTAGGTCTATACCATAGTTTATCCCCAATAACATAGTTAACAGAAGCATCCCAAACAGTTGAAAGATTATCCTCTATTTTAACTAATCTATCACACTCATTGTCAGGTTGGTAATCTACCCCAACAGCAGGAGTTACCCAACCTTGGAGAGCAACCTCCTCACCATCAGCAAGCAATACATCAACTACATAAGTAACTTCATATCTAGCATTTCCAGTAGCTGCAGGTATTGTATAAGAAGTACCTGTAAGAGTAACACCAGGATTTGCTGGAGTTCCTGGAATTCTCTGACTATTATAATGAACAGTTTCTAAACCTGGGCCTTTAGGCCCCCTTGGTAAACATACAGCTGTACTACAAGATTTACAACCATTTGAACAATCACACATATTAACAGTTTTTACAATTTATTTCACTAAGGCTATTTATAGCCGATAGCAAATCTTTAAATTTAGTTGTTTTATAGCAGCAAGCTGCTGCTTTTAATCCTTTTAATAAGATAAATGCCAATAAAGCATTATCTGTTTTATTACCAGTATCACATTTGCAATTACAACTTTTAGAGGAAAGACCTGCTATAAGTTTGTCAACCTTGCATTGTACTTGGCAATATAAAAATATCTCTTTACACTCTTGAATACTTCCTGCTGCAGTGGATATTACCCACTTAAAAGAGTACACCCCATCAACAAAAGAACCAGAAAGTCCTGCCATAACAGAAGTTATACAAACCTCAGTAGTTCCTGCAACAACATAAGAAGTTAAGTCAATTGTGTATATTATCCCATTTTCATCTTCAATATATAAATAAGAACTAGTTACATCAGTTCTTGCTGGGTTAGGGGCTCCCCACCCTCCAGGGTTTGTTGTGGCATCATAGTCACCAGTAATATCTGTGAATTTTAATTCATCACATTTAGTTTGACATATTGTAAAATCTGGAGTTAACATTTATTTAATTAGTTTAAATAAAAAGGGGAAGGTAAAAGAATTACCCTCCCCCCTTTATATGTTAAAAATATAGAAATGAAATGTATTTCATACATTACACTGCCAAAGCAGCCTGTGGTCTAACAACTGTAGCTAGCCAAGGGTTTAGCTGTGCAAGTACATTTGTTGTTTGTGCAGCTCCTTCTGGAATTGCAATATAAGTCAACGCTTTTGCTGGTTTAGTTCCTGATACCGGATAATCTTCTGATACATTAAAAGATTCTATTGCAAGTAAATCATAATTTGCAGTTGAATCAGCATCTGATCTACCAACAGCTGCTGGGAAATTAACTCTGTTAATTGCACCATCAAATCCTTGACAGAACCATTCTAGTTCAGCAACTTGTTCACCTTTCCCAGAACCTTTATCAGCTGCAGTTTTTGGGTCAGTTAGGGTGGTTGCTCCGAATCCTGTACCTAAAGATACCTCAAAATCCATTACATTCCACTCATATAGTGGGAGATTCCATTCAAGAGGTCTACCATCTAATCTTACTCCATAATCAGCACCTGTATTAACTACTGTTGCAGAAACACCATAAAATTCTTCATTAGTAATGGCATTTGCAAAATATGTAGCAATTTCTAACTGAGTAGCAGCCGATCCTGTAGAGTAAAAATATACTCTTTTAAGTAACTGCTCAGAGAAAACTTCTTTATCATTCTTATAAGTAATTGTCAACTTATAGTTAGTAAATGGTTGTGCGTCTATAGAACCAGCAGCAGCAACATCATCATGTCCTACATAGGACTGTTGTTCCACACTGTCTCTAAAGCTAACACCACTTGCGGTTACTATTTGAGACCCATCAATTGTTACACTTGATGTCATAGGTTGAGTACTACCTACGCCTCCTCTTCCTTGTACAATTGTAATATATCTTGAATCTGCAAAAGTGTCACCAGGAGGAAGGGGTGTACCGTCTTCTCCCAAAACTAATACTTCTCCATCGGCAATAAAAGTTGCCAACGCATTATCATTAACTTGAACACCAACTGTTCTAGCAATATCTTTTCCAATTAAAAGTCTGCTTGTGTTATCTGATTTAAACATTTTATTTTATTTTAATTTATTATACTATTCTAATTCTTAAAGCCCCTGCATTATGATAGAGTTCTCCAATTTCAACCCCACCTGTAGCAGCAGCACCATCGTTTGCAAAATCTTTAGCTTCAATATTATTTACATATTTAATTATAGGATTCACATCTTGGGCTCTCACCATTATATTTTCTCCTACACCTTCTACTAAATCATCTTGCCTATATTCTTTTCTAATTGTTTTAAAACTTGACATTTTATTCTATTTGATTTAATTCATTTTTATTAACTGAGTAACTTGGGGATTCTATGTCAACTAGAGCCTCTATCACTGCCATTGCTACAATTTCCCTGTGAGTATGATTAGATAACTCACAATTAACATCTGCAATTGGGATTGGATATTGACTTCCATATTGAATAGAAACAGGTGTTTTTAAATACCGTAAATAATAATTTGTAATTAAATTACCATCCCCTGTAATTAGTTCAAAAGTTTGCGTCCCCCCAAATAGGTTTAGTTCATATCCTAATCTATGAACTTCCACATCTAAAGGTTTGTGAAAAGGATCCCTCTTTACTTTATTATATCTATCATGTGTTGTTGGAATAACATCTATTCTTTTATTTGATGATGCTCCATTACAGTCAGTATAATTAATAGAAGCCTCTTCTTCTACAGCAAACATATAATTATCAGGGAGGGCAACAAATACACCATTAGGTTTATTATCTGTAGTTGAAGTAAAAGTAACACTCTCAAAATTAGATATGATATTCTTTAAATCATCTAATCTTTTTTGTGTTTCTTCAAGTCCTAGCCTCCTGGGATTATTGCCATAAGCTCTCTGCTTTATAAACTTTTCTTGTGATTGGTTTAACAATATATCAATTTCTTCAGGAAGAAAGTTAGGGTGGGACAAAGAATCTACTTTATCCAACCCTATCTTAAACTCCTGATGCATTGCTGCTACTGTCATGCTTTCTCCTTAACGTCTAATTTACTTTTTAAAGCAATAAATACTTCTTGGTTTTCGTCTTTAGACAAATATGAAATAGTTTCATCTATATCATAACCAATTATATCACCACCCTTTAAACTATATTTAGACCCACTTTTTACTATTGCTCCAATAGCTTTACAATCATCAATAAAAACCTTCATATCAAAATGAGGATCTTTTAAAATATCAATGAAAGATACTGCATCATCTTCAATAGCTTTACCTATTTCAGATTCCAACATTTCTCCTGGAGTATCTTCTGAAACTCTATTGCCAATAACTTTCAAGTAAGCTTTCATTTTTGAATAATTCATTTTATCAAAAAGTTTGTAAGCCTCTTTCTTTATTTTAGCATTTGCAGATGCAACTTTAGCTTCCTGTTCTATACTAGTTAGAACATACTCAGCCAGAGGAGCATCTATTTTTTCAGCTTCAGAGTTAGCAACTAAACTGTGGGCACAGAGTACTTTATACTCAACAGCTTCTGAAGGTATAGAAAGATCAAGAGTTTTACCATCTTTTGAAATTTTAATTCTAAAAGATGACCAATAATCTCTATTATACTTTGAAAGAGCACCTTCTTCAAGTCTCATTTTCTTTTCAAAATACCTTTCCTCTTCTTCAGTTAATCCTGTTAGATAATTTCCCCTGTCGTCTACTTGACAAGCAAGTGACTGAAAACAGTGAGTATATCTGAACTCTCCATCATGCCCCGCAGGAAGCCAACCATTTTTTCTAAATTGCTTAACAGTTACTTTCCCCTTCAAATCTTCTATCATCATACTCATTAATTTTTAATTGTTATTATTAGTTGGAAGCGTATACAAGTTCCGCACAAGACATTGGGTTCTCTATCATTACTGATTGAGTACACATACAATGTAATTCATATCCATCTACTGCAGATGCAGACCCTTTTGAGAAGGATGCATTTGGCCCCAGTGGAGAAGTTGAACCTGCTATATGCCACATATTTTCTTTTCTTCCTTTTGGATATAGTCTTCTAATGTTTTTCTTACCATTAGTAGTACCAAAGTTAAGAACAGTATATCTATAAGATTCTACTGGCCCACCATCTGGGTGCATAAGCCTGTTAGAAACAGGATTATCATACTCAGGAAGATGAATAAGGGTAAACCTTACGCCTTGTGGCCCCATATATTCTCTGTACTGTCCATGAAAATTAAGATTCTGACCAGAACCACCAATTCTAATTCTAGAATCAAGAGGCTGGAATCTAGCTGAATAGTTCTCCAATGCTCTGTGGAATTGAACCATTCCTCTTTCACCTGTCAAAGCAACAAAGTGTCTTTGATCTTCTGGTAGAATGTTAATAGACAAGTTCAAAAGAACTTCCTCCAACCAATCAATTGTAAACTGAGTATACTCAAATTTATAAGCAGGAGAGATTTGTTGCCGAATACCAGCTCCCTCAATAATTGGGAAACCAGAAGCTCCTGACATAATATAAGTATCATCTACAGTCTTATTTGATTCAGAGTAAAGAAGATGTCTATTTTTTTCCTTATACCACTGACACATAAACTCCCATTCTGCATATTGAGTCCAGATCTTTGTAGTCTTATTAGACTTAGGATCCATCATTTCAATAACTAAGGGTCTGTTATGCATATTTCCTGGAATAGTATATGTTTTTCTAAGAGTAGTGAAACTATTCCTCATTCTAAATGGGGAAGTAAAGTGAGTTTCACCAGCAGTTTTAGAAAGAGTTCTTTCCTGTGGAGAATATTCTTTTGATAATTGCTTCCCTTTTGCAAGAAGTGCCGGTGGAATAAACTTAGTTGGATCCCCAGACATTATTTTAACTTCATATGCCCAGTCTGTTCCAGCTGGAGTAGGTTCTGCCATTACTCTTACAGAGAATCGTCTATCATCAAAAACTAGTTTATCTGTGTAAGAAAAATATTTCTCAGACATTACTACTGTAAAGGGTAGATTGTTTACCCCAGGTTTTGTAGCATCTGGAGCAGTGAAAGAAACAATTCCAATTGCTTTTTCATCATCCCCTTTTAAAAACCAGTCATAATCTTTATCTGCCTCTACTTCTTCATCAGCACCCAGCATTGTAAATAATGCATCCATACCATTATGAGAGTAAAGTCCAAATACTCTAGACATTATGCTAGAGACTAAGGTGGGCTCCTCATTGAATACTGACCCCAAATGGTTGTCAGTAGTAAGGCCTGCCCAACTTTTTTGTTCGTATACTTGTAAAGTATTTATTGTTTGTTTTGCCATTTTTGTAAATTATTTATATCTATTTTAAAATTTTAAAGTCCTTTCATTGCATTTCTCATAACACTAACATCAAGACCTTTTAATGTTTTTCTTTTAACTGAACTAGAATTTCTATCAGCATTTTTAGCCTTTTCTTTTAAATTCTTAGTTGCTTTGGTTTCTGCAGAAGTTGTTAATACATCCCAATTAATTTTATCATCTTTAGCCATAGCAGTAGCTAAATAAGCAACCACCAAATCAAAATCAGGATTTGATTCCCTAAACCTCATAACAGCATTTTTACCACTTCTGTCAAATTTTGTTATACCATTATATACATCTTTTTTCTGCTTATCAGAAAGAGAAACTCCAGGTATAATTTCATTTTTTGAGTAAATATCGTTTTTAAGGGTAGTCATAGCAGAATCATATTGATTCCTTCTTTCCTGCTCTTCATGTTTTTGTTTGGCTATTATATTTTCCCTCTCCCTTTGTTGTATTGCAGAAAGTTTTTTGACTGCTCTTTTTGATTGCTTTTCTAATAATCCAGCAACCTCTGCATCTTCAACTAAGTCTTTAATATCCTCCTCAGACTCTCCCTGATATTGATAAAGATCAATTAATAACTTTTTTTGAAGGTTTTCACTTTCTTCAATATCTTCTTCTTTAATAGAATGATATTCAATAACTCTTTTATCAGCCCTTAGCAAATCGAAAACATTTACTCCTTGTTCATGATTATCTATTAAATATCTTATTTCCTCTGGTAAGTCTTCTTTATATTCTTCGAGAGCAGATTTAACATTATTATCTATTTTTTCTTTTGTTTTATCTGCAAACCACTGTAAATCCTTTTCTTCAGGATCATCATCATTTAGTTCTATAATACCAGCTTCTGCAAAATTTTTCCAAATCTCTATATTTTCATTACTAGTCTTTTTTTCGTGGAAAGAACCATCATCGGTATCATCTTCCCCCCTCACCCCAATAGTGGGCTTATCATTAGAGAACTCTACAACATCTTCTTTATTTTCTCCTTCTTTTGTATCTTCTGAGGTGTCTTCACTAATAACTTCATTACCCTCATTAACTTCTGGCTCCTCTTCCCCTGTCCTCACTTCAAATTGTGTTCTTGTGGATTCTGCTAATAAATCTTTAGAATTATCTTTTTTCCCATCTTTATCAAAAGATAATAGTCCTAAATCAAGTCCTTCTAAAGGATCATTATATTCAACATTTTCCATTCCATCGTCTGCCATATCAATTATTTATTTTATTACAAAAATACGTATATTTTATACATATATAATATTTTATATTATTTTAAATGCTCTTTTTATAGCTTATTATTATTTATCCCCCTTGGATATAAGAATTTGAACCATTCCTTTTATCTCAGAAGTATCTGTTTTAATAGCTGTTATTTGGTCATTAATTGTTTTAATTTCAGAAGCACTCTCTTTTTGAAATTCTTTTAAATCATTTTTCACAATATCAATTCTTTTATTTAGTATTTCTGTTTGTACTTTTATTTCTTCCTGAAATTGCCTTTTAATAGATACCCTACTATGTTTTGCAGCCAAACTTTCTTCTTTTGCGTCTGCTTGACAAGAATCTATGTGCCTGTCTACCGTTTCTAGCCTGTGCTTTAGTTTTTCTATGGAGCCTTTCATAGTGAACCACCCTCCTAAGACGCTTATAACCAACGTAATTATATAGATTACGTCTTTTCCATTGAAATGAACCTCTTCCATTCCACTTATTACGTCCAATACTATCATTTCAGGCAATAATTACTACATCACCATCAGTTAGATACCCTCCTGAATTAGCCACTATAAGATCTTTAAGCCATCCTTCTACTTTAGAGAAAGCCCCTGCTTCAGTTTCCAGAGATGCTTGTTCTTCAACAGTCATTTCTTTTAAATAAGCAGATGACATATCTTTTATTTGCCCTGACATTGTTGGTTCAGGTGCTCCTTCCACTCCATTCCAGTAGTCATCTCTATCCTGTACAGAAAGAAACACTAAAAGAGGTCTGAACTCTATATTTCTAGACCCTGCTATAAAGCAGGTAGACCATGATACAACAGCACCTGATGGAATAGTTAATCCATCTGCTCTGTTTAATGCTTTATTTATTTGTAATCCCATTTTATTTATTATTAAGCTTTATAATTTCTATGTAGTACGAAATTTGCACTATAAATATCATCTCCTCCGTTTAACACATTGTATTCGTGAGTAATATCTAATGTATTTGAAGCGGTTGTATCTATTGTTTGCACATCTTGAAATAAATATCCATAAACTTGTCTGCTGCCATCCTTTGTATATACAAAATTTCCATTTGTACAAATACTTCCTGTTGCTCCTATTGTGGCAATAGTAAAATCTAATTCAAGTTCCCATCCTTGGTCTGTTGCAGTGTCTAAATCAAATACTCCTGTTGATGCTAAAACTGTTGTGCCTGTTTTGATTCTGATAATTATTTCAGTTCTACCTCCACCACCTGTTGCATTTAACTTACCTCCTATTTTAGCGTGAAATGAATCTCCAACTGCAAAAGCATTTGCAGGTATAGATAGAGAGCCTACACCTCCTCCTGTTTGTATCAAAGTTTGTTCACCTGCTGTAGTAATTGGTGTAAGTGCAACAGTTTGAGCATACAATCCATATAAATCCCCAAACCCTTTCCAAGAAGTACCATCATTATAGTGAGGTCTGTCTGCATCAGAAGCGTGAACTATTAACCCCTCTGCTGGAGTTGATATAGCTGCCATTTGTGCTGTTGTCATTTTTGGTGGTAAGAATCCTCTTGTTGTAGAAACTAATTCCATACAAGCAGAAGTATCTAAACTATAGATAGCAAATCCATCATCTCTATAGAATATCCCCTCTTGTGTATTTGTAGAAACTAACTTCATTTGAGCATTACTTCCTGAACCTTGATTAGCATAAAATGACATTCCTGCGTCAGACCCATTATTTCCTGCAATATCATACCAAGAGTGTCTTATTTTCCCCACTATATAAATATCTCTCCACCTTGACGATGTGCTTGACCCACCCAAATCCGCTTGTAGTAATGCTCCACTTGAGTTTAATCCATAAAGTTGAGCGTTTGCTCCTGAGAACCCCCATCTGAACGGTGCAAAATCCATTTCTCCGTCTGATGCTGATGACACAAGCATTCTGTTGGAAATTGGTGCTGAACCACTATTTATAACTGCACCATTTAAAGCATATCTACCTACAGGAATCCAACCATCAGTAGGGTGAATATATTCAGGTGCTGATGAGGTATTGGAATAGGCCATTATTCCAGGTGCTGCTGCTGGGAGTGAAACACTTGGATCAGCGTGTCTTGGCATTGAGAAACCTAATGTAGCTGAATTAATGCTGAATATCACATTAGGGTCTGCTGTACCACCAACATTGATTACACCAGCAGATTCTTGCATTATAGAGGCAACAAAGCCTCCTGCATTATCTGTTACTTGATGTTCATTTGCTGTTCCTGCAGATCCTGCTCCTCCAGAACCACTGGATACAGCAGTAATTCTCCCCTTTTCATCTACAGTAATATCTGCTGTAGTATAACTTCCAGGAACTGCACCTGTATTAGATAAAAAAACAGGAACATCACCAGTTCCACCACCATCAATTCCTCCAGAAGTGATAATACTAGTAACTCCTGTAGCTGCTTTTAAATCTTCAATTATTGCTCTATAAGTATCTACAGTAAATTGCAGTCTCCAGCCCTCTTTTCCTTGTAAAGGTTGTTTTCTTTCTAAATCTATTTCTGTGTTTAAAGCCATTTTTCTTTATTAGTTTTTTAAGTATGCTCTAAAAATATATCAAATTTATATGTTTTAGTTGCTGCTGTTGCTGGAATTATAATTATAAAAGTATAGTAATAACTAGATGCGGCCCCAACTCCTATTAAATCTGTTTCTGCTGGAGGAACATGAACTAAATTACTAGGTTGTATTTTATAATATGTACTTACATCTCCAATTTCTGCAGGAGAGTTTAATGGCCCTGTAGGAACTGTACTTGCTCCAGTATTAAAATTTACACCAGAAGCACTATAATTATTCATTCCTCCTCCCAAATTATTATAAGCAACTTTTCTTTGTATTATAGGTAAATTTGCACCATCAGCAGGAGTAAAATTTGAATAAACTTTTGTAGTAACTAAATTTACTGCAGGATTAAAAGTTTCTGCCCTCCAGTATTCTATACTAGGGGTAAAAGTTAAAGCAGTACTACCAGTTATATTTATATCATCATACCAATTAGGGCCAGGAGGATTTATTAATTGAAATCCCGGAACTCCTACCCCATAAGCCGAAGTTTGAACCCCATTTGTATGTGCAACTTCAATAGTAGGTAATTGAATTTGACCTACAGCAGGAGGGCTCCAAGTCCAGGCTCCAGGTAAAGGATTTTCAGTACAATAAAAAGTATATACTTTTCCATCAGGAGGAATTTCTGCATATCCATTAACTACTCCATTAATCTCTCCCCCAACAATAGAAGGAAAAACTAAAATTGGAATAGTAGCATTATTTATAAAAACTGTTTGTTTACCAGTTACTGGATTTGGTAATCTAGTTGCTAAATCTGACGCTGTTGCTGTAGTAATTATATTTATTCCATAAATAGCTTGAGAAGTAGATGCATTAGTTGTTCCCTCTAAAACTAAATTATCATTTACTTCTAAAGTAGATCCTTTTATAGAATCTTGTATATCTTTAATAATAGCAGAATAGGTTTCTACTGTAAAATCTATTCCATATCCTTTTTTACTTTGTATAGGTTTTTTAGAAAAATCTATTTCTGTGTTTAAAGCCATTATTTAGTTTTGTTTTTTAGCTTGCTTTAATTTCTTCTCTTCAATATTTTTCTTATTTTCAATTTCTTTATCCTTTTGGTCTAGTTTTTTCTCCTCAATGTCTAATTTTCTACTATTAAAAGCATTTTGAGCTTTTAATTTTTCAATCTCTAATTGATCAGGTATACCATTATCATTTGAATCTTGGTCTTCAACATGCCTAAACGAATTAATTTCAGCAACTTTTATTTTAGTTTGGTTGTCATTATTTATTTTATAATATTCTTTTTCAAGTTCTTGTTGTGCAGCAGCGTTGGCTGCTTTAGAGATTTGTTGCTCATGTTCGTTCTGTCTTTCTTGTTCCTGTTGCCTCATAGCATTCATTTTATCTTCAGACTCTTTTAATTTAGATTTAACATCAGCCAAAGATTTGGATGCATAGACATCAGCAATACTAGAAAGCATAACTCTATCATTTTGAAGGGCAGCGTGTGTTAGTTGTTTTAATGCATCTAAAGCCTCAAGGTCTGTTGAAGCATCAGAGATAAATACACCATAATCAGCATTTACAAATTCATTTCCGTCTATAGAAAAGAAAGTAGATCCTAAATCATCCCCAACAAACTGAAACTTTTTACTTTTCCCTTCCCAACATTCTTTTGCAATTTCCACCAACCCAGTTAAGACTCTTTGTTTAGTCCAATTATGAACCCTAAACCACTTCTCAGTTATATGTGAGGATTGCACAACTGCTCTTTGGGTATTCCCAACTCTTTCAGAGGTTGCTATTGCCCCCATTCTTTGATCAGTTACTCCTGATAGTTCTTGTAGTTTTTGTTCAATATATTCTAATATTTGAATATGACCACTTATAGCTTGACCGGTTTCAAGGTCTAATACTTTATTTTGTGTAGATATATTACCAGCAAGTTTGCCCGTAGACTGCCCCTTCTTCCCTTCATTAAAAGAATCAACAAAACCAAACTTCATTGCAGATGCGTAATACATCCATTTTTCCACATCCCAATCTTCTGGAATAAGGGACATATCAATTAAAGCAATTTTCCCTTGGTTGGCTGCAATTAATAATTCTGTCCTATACCACATTACAATATACATATAAATCCAAGGAACCAATCTATCCATTAAGGAAACTGATTGTGAATTATTAGCATTGTAAACAGTACCTACATATCCAGAAGAGCATCTTGAAACATTATCCATTCTCCTGAATTGAACATTTTTAGGTTGAATACTGACATAAATATCATCCCCTATTTTTGTCCCTTCCCAGTATTCATTGATCCAAAAGCTTTTTAACTTTTCCCCCTTTTTAGGTTTATATATTTCAGAAACAATTGTAGATTGCTCCTCCCCATTTTCATCTATAAATATTTTTTCATATACCTTAAGCTTGGATTTCCATGTAACATGACAAACCCTAATGTTTCCATCAGGGTCATAAATATTATTAAAAAAATGTGAGGATGTTCCACCATCATGAGTTCCTATAAACTGTCTTTCAGGGACAACTAAATTCTCATCCCTAAAATGAGATACTTGATCAGGATTTTCATCTTCTAATTTATCAATTTCTCCAGGGGTTAATTCCTCATAATACTTATCAACTACCTCTGAAATTGTCATGTATGTTTGTTCAACAATAATTTCAGCATCATCTAAGTGATAAGAATTGTGAGGTAGTATAGCATCTATTTCTACAGGATTACATCTCCTAACTATAGGTTCTTGTGCTACTTTTTCCAGTTTATAAATTTCTTCCCCAGCTAATAAAACATCTTCCCAACCTATTTGGAACATTTCATCCAATTTCAAGTCATAGTGAAGATAATTTAAGGCTTTAGCTGCAATTGATTCCCTCATTTCTTGATACTCATATTTAAAGTATTTCTGAATAGAGGAAACAGTGTCGGGGGACTGCTCTTGAGCTTCGCCTTCGGGAGAGATTATACTTGACAACCTTTCTTGAAGAACTGCTTTGATGGCCTCTTTCATTTTAACCTCTTTTGCAGAAATACTATCAGCATCTACTGACTTAACTACATAGGCAAAATGTCTTTTAGACTCTTCTCCAAACAATAAATCAAAAATAGGGGTTGCTATTGGGTAATACTGCATATTAGCTGGGAAATCATATCCATCTTCCAGTATCCCAAAAGGGTTACAAACATATTCTAAATCTTCTTTGTCAAAATCACCATTATACAATCCATAATTTCTTATTTTCCTATATTTAGGACTTCTCCTGGTATTATCATATAAAGAAGTAGAATGTAGGGCAGCATCTATACAATCTTGCCCCCATTTTTCA
>Ga0209756_1002839_pt1 | contig 14545 bp, 16 predicted proteins | sample ETNvirenome_6_85_FD_184071 | JGI IMG/M metagenome (GOLD analysis project Ga0209756, IMG submission 184071) | Marine viral communities from the Pacific Ocean - ETNP_6_85 (SPAdes) (version 3) | ecosystem: Environmental > Aquatic > Marine > Oceanic | place: Pacific Ocean | collected 2013-06-19
CAATTCTGTCTGTTGAAAGAAGACTAGTTCTTCTTTTGACTCCCACCACCCTATATCCCTTATCAAGAAGCAATTCTGCCAAATAAGAGCCGTCTTGCCCAGTCACTCCAGTTATAAGCGCTGTTTTATTCATTCATCTCCCCCAAAAAGCTTTTTCATCACCAAATAAAATTTTCTTTGTAAAATTTAACAATTTTTTGTATTTCATCATCAAATTTCTTTTTAGGTTTCCAACCAAGATTTTTTAATTTTCTATCATTCAAGGCATAACGCACATCTTGCCCCTCTCTTTGAGCATCAAAATCCACACACTTTTCCCAATTATCCATAGTACCGTGAAAAGCTTTAATAATTTTCTTTACTGTATCAATATTCGCTTGCTCAAAGCCCCCAGCAACATTATAAATTTCATTAGTGCTACCCGAATCAATAATGGTCATGACCGCTTCTGCTGTATCATCTGCGTGAAGCCAATTGCGAATTGGGGTGCCCCCTTCATGCAAACGAATTTTCTTCCCCCGCGACAAATTCTTCACTGCTAGGGGAATTAATTTCTCAGGATATTGACCAATTCCGTAATTATTTGTTGGCCTTAAAATAACATAATTAACACCATACGTGCGCGCCCAGGCGTGAATAAGCATATCTCCAGCAGCCTTAGCGGCCGAATACGGATTGCTTGGTTTTAGCAAATCTCTCTCTGTGTGTGTGCCATCTTCTATATCTCCGTAAACTTCGTCCGTACTGATATGGAAAAAAACAGGTTTATCGTTGCAATTTGCCGGCTTGAATCTTACTAGCTCCAATAAATTTTTAACTCCAATTATATTGCTCTCGACAAAATCATCACTGTTGACAATACTATTGCCGACATGAGATTCGGCAGCAAAATTAATTATATAATCACAATCGTATATGCGCTTTAAATCTTTGATATCCATTTTTTCAAATGTAAAATTAGGATATTGACGAAATTCCCCCAATAAATCCGAATTGGCCGCGTATGTTATTTTATCTATGCCGCGAACCATCCATCCACGGCTCAGCGCTTTTCTAGTCGCGTATGCACCCATAAAACCTAAACAGCCCGTAATATATACAATCTTCACCTTACATCCTTAAAAAAGCTATTAACCGTGCTCTTAATATATTCTATTTTCTCATTAGTTAAACCGACGTACGTTCCTAAAAAGAATGAATTTGTTGTTATAAGTTGCGCGTTCGGAAATATTTCATCCATATCGCCGTATTCCTCTGCCATGTGAACATAGCCAGGATGAGCTAAAATATTGCCAGAGAAATAAGATCGTGTTTGAATTTTGGCAGCTTCTAGATGGCCGACAATATTAAATCGATCGAACGGCGCGTTCTCTTTGATTGTTAATAAAAACGCAAACCAACATGGATCTGCCTTATCCGTCGCGACAGGCATATGAAAATACTGCGCATAAGGCTCAAATATAGCCCGCAGCTTAGACCAATTTTCTCTCCTGGCGGAATCTAACCTGGGAAGTTTTTTAAGCTGCTGTAGGCCCATTGCAGCCTGCAAATCAAGCGGTTTTAGGTTATACCCTATCTCATCAAAAACATATCGATGGTCATACACAGCGCCAGGATTCCCGGGAAGCCACTTTCGGAATCTCTTTCCGCATGCAGTACCACCAGTAACATTTCCTGGTTTCATTGAATTACAATAACATGCCCTTCCCCAATCGCGAAGACTAGCAAGAATGGCTCTTGTTTTTAGACTATTTGTCGCGACAAAACCACCTTCTCCCATGGTCATATGATGCGCCGGGAAAAATGAACATGTTGACATGTCTCCAAACGATCCTAGCTTTCTGCCGTCATAATAAGATCCTAAAGCATCGCATGCGTCTTCAAAAAATACTAAATTATACTTCTCTACAAGACCCATCAAACGTTTCATGTCTGGTGGATTTCCTAAAACATGTGCGAACATGATCCCTTTGATTTCCGGATCTTTTTCTAGAAGTTGTTCAACTTTATCTAAATCTAAATTAACACTCGGAAGCTCGACATCAACAAAAACAGGAACTAGATTATTTTGAATAATTGGATTAATAGTCGTCGGAAAACAAACGACGGGAGTGATTATCTTATCTCCGTCCCTCAGACGTTTAACAAATCTTCTTGATTTCGCTGCCGATACCATCAAAAGATTTGCAGAGCTGCCAGAATTTGTTAGCGCGCCGTGCAACTTGCCTAGATGTTTCGGGAACTCGATCTCAAATTCGCGGCCATGTTTCCCAAAAATCATCCATCTAGCTAATAAAACTTCTACTGCTGCTCTATATTCGTTTGCATCAAAAGTCGGGCCTGAATAAGATACCCAATCTTCTGTGGCTTTCCAATTATTATCCGCCGCCTGCTCTTGTTGAATATATTCTTCAACTAAATTTAAAATCTTACTCAGTTTCTCATTCATGAATCCATCCATTAAAATCAGTACATACAGTATAACACAGAACTGATGTCTTTTCAACTAATAATTCAATTAACTTGTCTTTATCAGCAAGAAAATGACTCTCCGCAACCACAAGTCTTTGTGGCGCGCGCGTTACTAAACTTAAATCCAGACGAACTAAAAGTCTCTACATAGTCTAAAATCGTCTCTGTAAGCATGAAAGCGCTCTTTTTATCAATACAAATCTTAAGATTGTCAAATTCTAGCAAGGTGTCGTTTTCACTATACTCTTCTTCAACACTCATGGAATAGGACATCCCAGAACAGCCGCCGGCTCTAACGCCTATGCGAACAATATCGCCCGGCTCCACGGAGTGAGAAAGCTTTTTAAGTGCCGCTTCTGTAAAATCAATCATACTATTTATGCTCCCGTATCGTCAATAAAATTGTGTTCTTTGAGCTTCTTACCTCTCAAAGTAATTAGAGGCGCATTTTCCCATGTTGGATTTTTCTTACCAGTACCGGATCCCGCCTCTACGCCACCCATATTACTTTTATCCATAAAATCGTCTTCAGTAAATATCTCTTCATATCTAACAGGAACTTCAGAATCGCCGTACGTCTTAGAAATAACATTCTCAATAAAGCCCTTATCAACTCCGCAGATACAAGGCATATTTTTCTTCGGATCAAACCATTTAATATTTAATCCGCGACCAATAATGTCAGCTAGCGGCTCTTCAAAAAAATTACCAAGAGAAACATGTTGATATGGACACGGCATTACATCACCATATCTAGAAACAGGCACCATTCGTTTAACAGCGATACAACCAATATCTCTTCCATAAGAAGGGGTCATGTGGGTAAAAATATCGTATTCTTCTTCAAACTGCTGTAAAATCTTGCCTTCCTTTTCAGTCATCATCGGCTCAAGCTGATTTTCATAAGCCCCCACTGGCTTTGCGTAAACAACATATGTACCGACTTGCTTTTCTTTAGCAAAATCAAGGAATTTAACCCATTCATCAGTATAAATTCGCTCTTTCCAAATAACTGTCGAAAGAATAATGTGCAATTCAGCTTTCTTACATGCGTCAATCGCCCTCATCGCCCTATCGAATGCTCCCGGCTTTCGTCTAAAAGTGTCGTGTTCCTCTGCAGTAATCCCATCAAGACTAAGTTGCACTTTATCAATTCCAATCTTTTTTAAATGTTTCGCCCTCTTGTAATCCAAGGCCCACCCATTCGAATCGGTTACCAGATAAAACTTAGATGGGTCAATGGCGTCTACAAGCTGATCAAACTCTTTAAGGATTAAAGGCTCGCCTCCAGTAATAACAAAATTGGCCAAACCCATTGCATCGGCCTGACGAGATAATTCTCTCACATCTTCTAATTCAAATTTCCTTCGGCCGCTAGCTTTTTCCCACGACCTCGGTACATAAAATTTGTCAACACAGCAGTGTTCACAATCCATATTACACAGATAGTCATACTGAAATTGAATAATGGCAATGCTTTTTCCAGCAGCAATCATATCCGGATATGCCTTCATCTTTTCGTACACGTAAGGCTTATAGCCCTGCAGCCAATGTTGACGATCCGTTTCATCCCTTATGGTAGTGTTCCTCATGTTCTTTTCGTATTCTTCAATATCTTTTTCCAATACTGGATCGTGCTTATTGCCCTCTAGGAGCCCTTCTTGAAGTATAGTCACATTTGAATTAGCCATCTGTGTCTCCTTTTTAACCTTTGCTTACGCGAACACCGCCGCGATATTCGTGTGAGGCGCTATCTATCGGCCTAGTATCCTGTTCGTTCTCCAAAACCTTTAATTTGTTGACAGGAATAAACCAAATTTTACCAGTAAGATCCCTAACTCTAAATTGTGGGTTTATTCTGCCCCTAATATCATCTATAAATACCTTACTATCTAGCGGAAGAATAGTAATTTGTCCATTTTTTCCCACACTCGTACATTCTTCTAATAGAACTGCAGTGTGGTGTATCACTTTATTCCATCTTCCGTGAAGCTCCTTGCGCCAAACTTCGCCGGTGACCTTTGAGGTAAACTCTTTTTTCTTTTTACTCACGCGCAACTCCTTTTATATTAAATAGTTTCCAGACCATGATCTCTCAATATTGATACGTTCATCTTGTAATTAAGTTTTTGCCGCACCTTTTTGGCTACCTCATCAGAATAACTAGCGGCCATTATTATTATGGCGTCAACTGGCTCTGTTTCAAGTTTTTTTGACGATACAATGGGGACATGGGTGGCTGGTGTGTGTTTTCCTTGCTTAAACGGCGCGTCGTCAATAACATATTTTATTTCGTTCTTGATATTTGTTAAAGAAATAATAGCCAAAGATTGATGGCCGGCGCCATAAATAGCCACGTTATTGGCACCAAAACGAGCAATATACTCCTTTATCTCACCCGTTAGCTTCGTTCGATGTTTGTTGAACCGCGAAATATCTATTTTCTTTCTTTTTCTAACAACGACAGAGATTATATAATCATACCAGATCTCGCTGCACTCGATGACCTCAAAACCATTTCGCTCTAGTGTGGAACTTAAAGTTTCTTTGGTGAAATAGAACAAATGATCACCTATAAATTCGGAAAAAAGATTATTTTGCAAAATCATATCAAAATTCGGCACCTCAATAAGTCCAATGCCGCCTTCGGACAGGTTGTTATACATTGCCTCCAAAGCAGAATTCGGATCTGGCATGTGTTCAAAAAAATTAAGTATGAAAAACGCATCAAAGGGCGCCCCCTCAATTCTATTTTCTTTTGAATCTAAATATTTTTTAAAAACCTTAAGGCCCGCGCTGGTGCATTGCTTTACAGATTCTTCTGAATATTCAGTGCCGTAAGCATCGGTACCGGCGTCTTTCATTAAAGACAAATATTCTCCGCATCCCGAACCGATCTCTATAATTTTCTTGCCGGTGAGGGAATATTTGCGTACAAATTTATCAAATTGCCTTATACGAAATTCCTTCATATCTTGCGAAAACGCAGATGCCCTTATTACCTCTTTATAATACGGTACCGGCTCATTATTTAATTGTATCAAGCCACACTTTGAACACTGGCATATCTCTAATGTAACGCCCTTTTCGTCAGACAACGAAGAGGTTCCCGGCATATGCTGAGCGCCCTTCGGCATATCTTCTAGACGCAACAGCGGCTCTTGAAAAAGTTCTTGCTTGCAAACCCTACAGTGTTTAATCATATCAATACACAAATAATTCCTTTTTGATAAGTCTCTTGTTTTCATTATACCAACAATATACTTCTTCGATCGCTTCATCCACATCCGTAAAAGAAAAATCTTTCATCTCGCCCACAATGCGCGCATTATTCCCGCTATATTCGTCTCGTAAGCCACCCTTTTTAATTATTATATCTAAATTCTTGGAGCCAATGTCCAAGATTTTATTTGCAAGAGTCACATAGTCGTATACAAGCCCGCTACAAATATTATAATCTTTGTGTTTCGGCTCATTTGTGATGAACCATTCGATAATCTTGACTAAATCATCAATATAAAGATAGTCGAACCTAGCGTTCTGTTTGATAACTAAAGGAAGTCCTAAAACAACTTTGCAACAAGCATTTGGAATAAATCTGTATCTCCAATCATCATATTTCCCAAATAGGCCAAAGAGTCTTAAATTAAAAATATTTTTAGAAACTAACGTATGCTGCATCATGATATATTTGGATAACCCGTACTGATCGGTAGGAACATGTTTGTCATAATATTCTTCACTCATCTTGGGTACCCAATTTTCTCTTCCGAATTCTGCACCGGAACCTAGATAAATCATCTTTCCAAAGTAATCCTTGCATCTAGCCACATTAAAAAACATTTTTAGATTATTCTCAAGAACCAATTTAGGATCATTTGTGGAAAACTCTGGTGCGGCGTCGTAAGTTGCTGTATGAATCACGGCGTCGAATTGATTATTCCTTATATATTGAAAAACTTTCTTTGTATCAAGTAAATTCAACTCTTCACGACCCAGACAAACTACATCATAATTGCCTGCCAATTGTTCGCTAGCGCTTCTGGCCACGAAGCTTTTACCGCCCGTAAATAAAAATCTTTTATTCATCTTGCGACTGCCATATTTTTTTCAAATTCTTCACGCGACAAACGCGGTAGTAAATCCTCCATCGGAAGCGATTCAAAAGTCCCATCTTCCCTCTTATACGTTCCACTTTTGGGAGAAGTTGCATGCGTGTGTAGCATCATGATCTCGCAAATAATAGGCCCACTAGTTTTTAAAACTGCTTGAACTTTATTATGAATATCTTCCTGGCTATCAATCTTGCAATAGTCTATCTCATATGACCTAGCAATCTTTTCAAAATTTGGCAATGTCACACCGCTATTCTCGCTACTAGCTAATTCTTGACCGAAATGTCTGTTTTGTGAATTCCTGATGGAGACATAACCCCCGTTATTTAATACAAAAAACTTGATAGGCAACTGCAACCTTCTAACGGTTTCAAGCTCCTGTATATTCATTATGAAGCCGCCGTCGCCGTCAACACAAACCGTACGGCGTTTTTTCGCCGCTATGCAGCCTCCTATCGCGGCGGCAATTCCAAAACCCATTGAACCAAGCCCTTCGCTATTAAAAATCCGCATACCCTTTTTAGTTCTGAAAGTTTGCATGGTTACTTCGCTGCATGCTCCGGAACTACCAGGAATTAACAAATCAGAAGACTTCATCAAATCAGATAGAACGTCAATAAAAACGTAATTGTTGATATACGACGGCTGCTCCCAATATTCCGGAAGCACAACGGGATATCTTTTTTGCCATTCCTTGCATTGTCCTAGCCAAGAAGAAAAGTCTTTAGTTTCACAGTGTTGTCTAATTGCTTCATCGATAAATTCTGATGCATCAAAATTAATTGGGCAATCAATATCGAAATTCATTTTCTCAATCTCAAACCGATCGATATCAACTATAATCTTTTTTGCTTTTTTGGCAAAGTTTATATGATTGAAGGCTGTTTGCCCGTAATCCAATCTAGCACCAATTGAAATAAACAAATCGGCAGTCTGTTGAGAAAAATTAGCGCCCCGTTGAGCGGCTATACCGGGCCGGCCAACAAATAGGGGGTCATCTTCATCCATAAAATCGATGGCCTTCCAAGTTGTTAGAACGGGGATTTTCAAAAGCGCCGCTAAATGCAAAAAGCTTTCTTCTGCGCCGGCGGATCTTATCCCATTTCCTGCAAGAATAACTGGCCTTTTCGCCTGATTAATCATTTTATAAAATTTAACAACGAGTTTCTTAAGCTGTTCGCTACAATCTTCTTTTGAAGAGACAGCATAGCCCTTTAATAAATCCGACTCGATCATAGCTGATTGAATATCCAAAGGGATTTCAATCCATACAGGGCCTTGGCGACCAGTAGTCGCCTCATGCCACGCCCTTTCCATTGTATATTTAACATCTTTCGGATCAGTTAAGATGACGGCGTATTTCGTAATTGATTTAACAACACTTACCATATCGATTTCTTGAAAACCTATTTGACGAACCCCCCTATCCCCCTTCAAATCTCTACTTTGAACTTGGCCGGACAAAAAAATCATCGGAATAGAATCTAACCAAGCAGAAGCCACGCCGGTAACCGTATTAGTGCCGCCTGGGCCTGCGGTAACTAGACACACGCCCGGCGAATTTTTATATTGAGCATAGGCTTCGGCACTAATCGCTGCGGCTTGTTCGTGCAAATTACAAATATGATTAATTCCGCTTCTTCCAACAGCATCTACAAGAGGCAAACAAAAACCCCCCGATAACATAAAAATATCATTAACGCCGTGCGCTTCTAAAAACGAAATAACATAATCAGATAATCTTATCACTCTACACCAAATTTACTTTATTTCTACCAATTCTACAGTAATAGCTAATTTATGATTTGTAGGCATCCTGTAACCATGAAAAGTATGAAAACTAGATGCGCCTTCGACACCATAAGCCAATTCTGAAGGAATTAATAATTTTCTTTTGCTGCCGACTTGCATATCTAAAAGTGCCTCATCCAAACCCTTGATCGAGTCGCCAATCGTATACGTATCGTCTTTGGGCGTCTTTTTCCCTATAATGATATCAATTGGCCCGTTAAACGGTTTATCTTCATATGTGCTATCATATATCAAATTATTGCGATATTTGCCCGCATCATAGTCAAAATCCGATGAAGTAACCCCATCGCCCAAATAAAGTTCATAGTGAATCAACACTTTTTGGCCGTCGATCGGCTTTTCGCCGGCGCCAGAGAATATCTCCAGCATTCTTAAGCCGCTTTCTGTTATAACTTCTTTAGTCATCGTTATCACTCTCTTTCATAATGGTCTGATACAGTTCACCAATTACTATAGTATACTTTTCAATTCGTTCTCTTAAAACACCATTCTCTTCTAGTGTCTCTCTATACAATTCTCTGTAGTTGTCGGTAAAGGGCGCCACATTGGCGTTACTATATCCTGTTTGACTGACAACTTTCTTTGATTTGTCCGGTTGTGGCATGAATTACTCCTTATGCTGACCAGTGAGGTATAAATGTTTTTCTGTTCTTATTTTGGTTAATGGCCGGATCAACGTAATAAGAATCATCTGCGTAATGGGTCGATGATACTTCTTCTATCACACAACCATTTTTTGTTTCGAATCTGTGTCTAACGCGCGGCTCAATTGTCACTACGTCACCTCTATAAAGAAGTTTGGGGACGCCGTTTAGATATAAATTTACATCTCCATATAAGACGACAAACGTTTCTTCCTTCTTCTTGTGATATTGTTCTGGGTGTGATTGCTCAGGCAAAACAATAATAAGTTTTTTGCAATACTCCCTATTCACGACCGTTATCATACTAATTCCAGTTTCATAAAAACTATCGATTCCATAATGGTGTGAAATTTCTAAATTCGCTTTTGCTGGAATCGCTACGTTCGTATTTTCTAACAGCGATTTCACATCCTGTACAATGCCGTACAGCTTTTCTCTCAAATTACTCTTTGTAACGTCAACCAATTGCACAGCATCATTAATGTCAAAATCTTTTTCAGCTATAAATTGCGTATATTTAGACATATCATTCGCCAATACCTGTCCATCTTGGCACGGAAAAGCATAAAAAACATCATCTCGGCTGACAACTTCACCCTTTCCGATTTTCCTATTGGCGAAAACACCTCGCTTAAATCTTCTTAAATCGGACAATTCTTTCTGTGACGCCGAGGGTCGGCCTTCAAAATCTCCACACACCTGAAAAGCCGTTCTAGCAGACTGCAGCCACCTCTGGGCCTGCTCTGGAGTGGCCGAATATGCATTTTTGGCATATTCTTCTGTTACAACTGCCACATGCTTTTCAAAAACTTGGGCGCCCTTCGCGATTGCTAGAGGAATAATATTTGGATCATCTGGATTTTCGTGAGTAGAATAACCAATTTTAATATTAGGATATCTGTCTCTCAAAAAACTAATTTGATTAATCTGTAAATTGGTTGTTTCGGTGGGGTATTCACCAACGCAGTGCATAATTGTTAAATCTTTGTCGCGGTTGATAAAAAAAGCCACCACATTATCAATTTCTTCTAAAGTTGAGCCAGCGGTCGAAGCTATAATGGGCATATCTGTTTCGGCAATTCGATTAAGCAGCGGCCAATCAGTGAAAGAACAGCTAGCAATTTTAATAATAGAAAACCCCATCTCTTCAATCAAAGATACCGAATCTTCATCGAAACCAGTACCCATCGTTATAAAGCCAAATTTTTCGGCTTCTGACTTTAGTGTCAAAAATTCTTCACTAGTAAGACGTGTTTCGGTAAACCTCTTCACATATTTTAGTTCCATTCTATCCTTATAATCCGGGTGAATGAATGTGTCGATGTTTCTAAACTGGAACTTAATCGCGAAATCAAATTCGCTGTATGGTTCCTTTACTTTGGCGAATTCGCGTATTAGGCGCAATCCGTGTGAAAGAGCCCCCATATGATTGTTCGCCATCTCAAATACAAAAAGTTGTCTCATTTCTCTGCCCTCTTTGTGTTAGTATAGCACATCCGTATCAAAGTGTCCACTTCTTTCTCCAGTAATCTTGTATTATTTTATCGTAATCGATTAGTTTCTTGCTTTCGTGTACTTTCCAAGTACATTGTCCATCATGCCAGCGATAATTATAACCCAGACAATTCGGTACTGGATAAATAAAAATTCCTTTGTCCGCTAAATAACAATAAGTATCATAATCGCCGGCGCCGATACAAGTGTGTGCGGCCGCTTCATGAGCCTCATGAACCCTAAGAAAAGGGATTACGCTTTTGTGCCATACGATTGTTGGCGTATTAACGGGACTTCTATTCAGACATTGTTCTTTAAATTCTTTGAGGCTCTTATAAAAATGGGATTGTTGGCTCGTTACTTGTCCGTTCATGAACCCCTTAATCGCGCTCTGTATACATTTAATCCGTTTTGGATTATGCGCTATTACTTTCATACAATTAGAAATATAGTTTGACTCTATAAAATCATCAGATCCTATAAAAGTTATATAGTCGCTCTCAATATTTGCAATCACGTGTTCTTGCGCCTCTCCATACCCATTTGGATATATATTTGGTACCCGAAACACCGTTAATTTTTGATGCTTCTTCTCCAACTCAAGCAAATATTCGTATGTCCCGTCTGTACTTTCATTGTCATACGCCCAAATATCATAATCTTCATAATCTTGTTCCAGAACTGAGGTGATGCATTGTTCTAAATATTTCATAGAGTTATAACAAGGTACGACAACAGTAATTTTCATTTCCAATCTCTCGTATTCATGTTTTTGTCGTCAATAAACAAATCATAAATTGGCTTTCCGAATTCAAGACCATGATATTTAACGCCCCACTCCTCAAACTGCCGCTTTGTTAGCTCTGACCAATCTAAACCGCTGCCGGTGCCGCGCGCGGTCCAATAAATAATTGTATTTCCTTCGTCATATAGCTTATTCGCCTTTTCTATATTCTGCTTTAAAGGCACTGAGCCCGTATAGTCTCTATTTTCCGGAGATACGCATATTGTTTCGTCAACATCAATATAAATAACCATATTTGTCCTCATAAAGATAAAAGTTGTTCTACTCTGTGAGTATAGCAATGATTGTCTAGAATGTTCTGTCTGTTTTGTTCTTTTATAATATTTAATTCTTTTTCCGACAATGACAGATATTCTTTTGTGATTCTCACCATTTCAGATGGCTCCATCACAGTTTTCACATTCGGAAAAATGCGTTCTAGTTGGCCAACTTTATCAGATAACAAGATCCCGTTCAACCCTAAAGATTTGAAAGTTCTTTCACTGGTGTCGTGACCCAATATTCGCTGATAAGCATCGTGAATATTCAAGGATATCTTGCTATTATAAAGTAATCTGTTTTCCTGCTCTTGGGTTAAATTCTTATTTATAAAGAATCCGCACTTTAAGCCACTCTTCATAAATTCGTGAAAGTATTTAATCATTATCGGCTTCTTTTCATTGAATCCGTTATTCGCCCAGCCGCCGACAAAACAAATATCATATTTACCGTAACTTTCGTCTTTAATGGGCAAGTAAGAAATAGCGTCGAAAGCCAGAGGAATCGTATATACTTTTTTCCATTTAGTATGACTTGAAGTATCGTCGCCAAATGTCCACAGATACACATTGTCCATTTCGTTTAACGATGCAATCATCTCATCAGAAGCCAAACAACGAAAATTTGGGTGGGAGCCCCATGGTTGCGGAAAAGCATTAGGCTGCGCGAAAACAAATGATTTATAGCTATTTGAAATAATATCTAGTGATTTTTTATCTTTAACGTCTGAGTCAACCGCCATTAAAAAATAATCGCGCGGAGAGCCTTTTATCTCTGACAAATCATTATAATAAACCGTCTCATATCCTAGACTCTCCCAGGCATTTTTATACCCCTCATAGATCCATTTACCAGCATTAAATTTATGTCTTTTGACAAGAACTTTTCTAATTAGCATCTTGCAATCTTTTCCAAGACATTCCGAAGTCTGATCTTAGACTCATGATCTGCTAAAAAGCGTTTATGCCCGTTTTCAGATATTTGTTTAACAATATTTTGATGTTTAAGCAAAAAATTTGCCTTTTTAACGAATTCGTCAAGCGTTTTAAAAGCAACAATTTCTTTATCAATTTCAAAAAAACGTTCAATGTCCTTATGATATTCAGTAAACAACAAACCAGCGCCGGCCGCAATTTCAAATATACGTTGTTTCATTTGGGTTTTTTTATTGGGATCGTTTTCGTTAAAGCTTAGATTTATACCAATTTTTGTTTTTGTGTGTGTTTCGAACATTTCTTCTTGACTAATACCAAATATTCTTTGAACTGGCACATCAACAGAATTAAAAAAATGATTTCGTGTTGGATTCGGGGCGCCGATAAATGAAATTTCAATATCTTTTTCTATAAATGGTCGCACAGGATAAAATTCTGAATTAGCATGCCAGTTTCCTAGTATAATATTTGAATAACCAATATCTTTATAACTTTGAATATAACTGGGTTCCGGCGTAGAGCACACATTAAAAAATCCGCAGGCTCCACTAGAAAAATTATCAAACCTCCAAGTATCATCGCAAAACCAATTAAATGTTTTGGTTCTTCCAGATTCTGTTTCTTTCTTGATTTCTGCCCATGGTTCCCATGGGGTTATATTGGGATCGCCGGTCATACAACAAAAAATTAAATCCGGCTTAAACCTTTCGATAATTTTATTGTAATCTCTTTCTTCTGGATCAACCGTATCATGCCAATAAACTTCGTGCCCCAATTGCTCTAGTGGCAAATATGTGTACCAATAACCAGCATCCGGCATGCCTCTATATGTTTTGTTAAGAGTTAGCAATATCTTCATTAAAGATTCCGATAATTTTTTGTGGTATTTCTTTTCGTTTAGATTCCATCAAATCAATAAGCGGCTCTCCCTTTAGTTTGAACCAATCTTCGTGTACGGCACCAACTATACTATTGGTTATTACTCCCATATTCATCATTCTGGCTTCTACTATAACTCTAGACAGAGTTTCTGGCGTTTTGGGGAAGAATATAAATTTGCTATTGGCGCCCAAGCGCTCCAAAAAAGAATAATAATTGGAATCCCTAATCAGATCATATTTCATCTTCTTGACAACGCAGTATTTAATAGCGTCTTCAGTATTTTTGTGTGCGATGGGAGAATCCATTATCGAGCATCTTTCATTTTTATCTATAAAGCTCATTTCTCTCATTTTTCGAAGACTTCCTATATCCCATAAATTTCCACTCAAGCTATTAATATTATCAAGCGATAGATTCTTTTTGACTATTTCTTTATGAAAATTGCTTTGACAGAACACAGATTTTGCTTTTTTATAAAAATCATAATTTATAATGTGTTCTGAAGGCGCTTTAAAATCTTCATAGATTGCGGGATCCCGCGTTGTAAGATACTTGTGATCATGCTCGTATATAATGTAATCTTTATCGTATAAAGCGTGCTTGCAATCTTCACGTAATCCTACAAAATTAGCAATAATAAATTTTTTGTCTTTATTTTCTTCAATAAATTCCATTGTTACCAGATGACTATTGTTTTTTATAACTTCGTGACCATCAGCAATAAGAATTGTAATTAACTCCTCGTTATTCAATTCACCACCACCCAGTATCTGATTCGCAAAAAAGTCTGCAATAAAGATTATCCTCACTCTATTTCTTCGATGTTCAAATTGCCCAGCCATGCTTCGACATCGAATTCTTCTGCCGTGGCGCCCAGGGCTTCAACAAATTTCTTATACATGATATCTGCGGAAAAGCGTTCATGGAGCAGCGCAGCGTAAACATGGCTATGTTGCTGTGTATTCTCCTGATAACAAAGTCTCATTTGCTCTTTCGCAGACTGTTCTCTGGGATACGCCCACATCGATTCTTTGATGAGAACTCCTTCCCAGACAACTTGCTCTTGAACGGGCTGTATGTCGTATGAGACGTTATAGAAATGTTCTCCACCCTCTTCGTCGCATAGAA
>Ga0209756_1002842_pt1 | contig 14537 bp, 14 predicted proteins | sample ETNvirenome_6_85_FD_184071 | JGI IMG/M metagenome (GOLD analysis project Ga0209756, IMG submission 184071) | Marine viral communities from the Pacific Ocean - ETNP_6_85 (SPAdes) (version 3) | ecosystem: Environmental > Aquatic > Marine > Oceanic | place: Pacific Ocean | collected 2013-06-19
GGGGAGCGCCTCCTTCAATTTTTAGAGAAAAAACACAAAACGATTACCCACTTGAAAACGCCTCCTGATAAAAAGCTCTGCGACATCGCTGTTCACTGTTCCTATGACGAGGCAGTCGATGTCGTAAGTCTGGTCTCTCATCCCAAGAACTCGAACGCTCACGGGGAGAAACAAGTTGCCCTACTCGCTCGAGTAATCAAGGCCCAAGGCTGGCGCTCGCCGATTACGGTTTCGCGCAAGTCGGGTTTCATCGTCGCAGGACATGGGAGACTCGAGGCCGCGAAAGTTCTGAACGTCGAGAAGGTTCCAGTTGACTATCAGAACTTCAAAACCGAGGCAGACGAACTCGCCCACCTGCTCGCTGATAATCGCATCGCGGAACTTTCAGACCTCGACCTGCGCGGGGCCTCTAAGGTGTTCGAGGAACTCAAGGCTATTAAATTCGATGTCGACCTGACGGGGTTCGAGGAGGCTGACTTTGCGAAGCTGCTCGGGCTCGAGTCTGCGCCAGAGGATTTCCCCGAGGTGGATGAGGACATAGACACGAACCATAAATGTCCTAAATGCGGATATGAGTGGAGCGGCCAAATCAAGTGAACTCCGCGAAATCCTAAACGGACTTGTCGCAGAAGCTGCTGGAGACGAAACAGATGTAGCCATCCTTTTTTCCGGGGGCGTGGATTCTGTTTCGATCGGTTTCGCTGCGACTGAACTTGGTAAAAAAGTTGTCTGCTACACCTTCCAGATGGGCGAACTTAAAAGCGCCGATTCTTCAGCAGCAAAAAAAATCGCTGACGCGATGGGATGGGAATTAAACCTTGTGAAGGTTCCCGTCGACAACCTCGAGGCAGACGCAATAAAGCTCGCTGCCATTCTTGGTTGTAAAAAGAAAACCCAGTTTGAATGCACTCTCCCGTTTCTTTATGTTTACCCAAAAATAAAAGAGAGGGTAGTGCTGTCGGGCCTTGGCGCTGATGGGCATTTCGGCTTGAGTAAAAAGGTAATGATCCACCACCGGCACCCGCGAAGGTTATTTGATAAATACCGGAGGGAGTATTTTTCGCTCGAGAACCCAGCGGGATTATTACAGCAGAGAATACTTGCAAGGCAGTATCAGAAAAAATACTCAACCCCTTATTTTGATAAAAAGGTTTTTGATTATTTTATCAGGTTCGACTGGGACGCCCTTAACAAGCCGTTTCAAAAACACCCAATCCTCTATGCCTATGAAAAACAATTCAGAAAAGTGGGGCGAAGGAATCACGCGAACCTTCAGCTAGTTGGAAAGGTGGACATAATATGCCAAAGACTTTTAAGCGGAAAACTAAACACGAAGAACAGAACCCGCATGATGGATTTCTGGCGAGATGTCGCAGAGAAACACGGAAATAAAAAAACCTGACTACACGGTCCCGTCGATGTCAGAGGTTCGGGCGACCAAGCCGAACGGGTTTCGTGTCGCCTCGAGTTTCTCTGGCTGCGGAGGTTCGTCGCTCGGTTACAAGATGGCCGGCTTCAAGGTGGTATGGGCGAACGAATTTGTTCCTGCTGCCCAAGATACCTACCGCGAAAACCATCCTGACACGTTCCTGAACTGCGAAGATATTCGGAAGATAAGCGCAGAGCAGTTTTTTAATGAGGCGAAAGTTCAGAAGGGTGAGCTTGATATATTTGACGGCTCGCCTCCTTGCGCCTCCTTTTCGTTGGCGGGAAAGCGTGAGGAACATTGGGGGAAGGTTAAAAAATACTCGGACGTTCAACAAAGGACAGACGATTTATTTTATGAGTTCGCCAGACTGCTCGAGGAGATTCAGCCGAAGGTGTTCGTCGGGGAAAATGTCTCTGGCTTGATAAAGGGAACGGCCAAGGGATACTTCAAGGAGATTATGGCACGCCTGAAGTCGTGCGGCTACAACGTAAAATGCAAGGTGCTAAACGCCCAATGGCTCGGGGTTCCCCAGTCGCGGCAGAGGACAATATTTATCGGGACGCGAAAAGACTTGAACAAGCCTCCTGTTCATCCCCGTCCGCTTCCGTATTATTACTCGATCCGCGATGCGCTGCCCCATGTCAAGAGGGTTACGGGTCGAACTGGGCCGGGATTTATTCGTGTCGACTCAGAGGTTGAGCATCCGATAAACACGATCATTGCCCAAGACTCCGCGAGGTTCGAGGCAGAGGTTGACTTGAGCCGCTATGCGCTTGGAAAGGAATGGGACAGGCTCAAGGTTGGAGAACGCAGTGAAAAGTATTATCAATTTCGGAAACCAGACCCCGAAAGACCTATGGACACAGTTCAGGCCTGCCACGGGTCCAGCCCAGGAACGGCGACAAGCTGTGTTCACCCATTTGAAAAACGGAAGTTCAGAATTGCAGAAGTAAAACGGCTCTGTAGTTTCCCCGATGACTTTATCCTGACAGGAAACTATGCGCAGCAATGGGAACGAATGGGCCGCGCAGTTCCTCCGTTCATGATGAGGGCAATCGCAGAGGTGATTTATCACAGGATTTTGAAATGAACGTAGGCACATCGATAGAATCGGAAAACTCGAACTGGGTATTTGACGAAAAGGTGGCCCCGAACTTTGACAAGCACGTTCGTGAAAGCGTTCCGCTCTATGATTATATTCAGGAACTCGCTGGAAAACTTTCAGATTGGTTTACCTATGAAGGTGCTGGGGTCGTGGACTTGGGCGCTGCGACTGGTGAAACGATGATTGAAATAAGGAAACGCCACGCAAACTTAAACATCGTCGGGTTTGACAACTCCAAGGCGATGATCGAGCAGGCCAAGATAAAGGGTGAGGAAATAAATTTCGCTGATATTTCAGAAGTAATCAGGTTCCCTAAGTGCGCTTATGCAGTCTCACTCTTTACGCTTCAGTTTCTGCGGTCAGAACAACGCCTGAGAACATTAAAGCGGCTTGCCAAGTCGCTCGATAAGGACGGCGCCTTGTTCCTTGTGGAAAAAGTCTTTTCCCAAAACCCAAAGATGCACGATATATTCCAAAGCCTTTACTGGGATATGAAATCAGAAAAGGGATTTGAGCCCGAGGAAATTTTGAACAAATCCAATTCTTTGCGCGGTGTCATGCGTCCGATAACAGTTTCGGAAAACGTCGAGCAACTCAAAGGAGCAGGCTTCAAGAACATTGATGTAATCTTTCGCCGCGAATTATTCTGTGGTTGGCTCTGTATGAAATGAGCCTCACCTCTGAACAGGCAAAGCTAATTCTCGACGCAGACGCCGCCTTGGCCGCGAAGCGTGTTCAGTCGGGAAGGAATCTCACGCAGGGGCATCGCGCATATCTACAGCAAGTCGCAGGCGATGATATTCCCGCTGACGGGCTGGCCAAAAACCAAGTTGAGCTTGCCCGGATTCTCGGCGTGTCGCGTTCGTGTATCGTCAAGTGGTCTCGAACTCCAGAGGCCCCAAAGTCAAAATCTAACGGCAAGCACGAAATATCTGAGTGGCTCGAGTTCATAAAGAAAAACGGACTTAAGGGCAGCGACGAAATAGACGGCGCCGATCTGAAGTCTCGGCGTCTGCTTGCCCAGTGCCTGAAGATCGAGGCCGAGCTTGATATACTTCGCGGGAACTGGTTGCCCGTTAGAATGATTGAGCGATATATGCAGGACATCTTCACGGGCTGTCGTGCGAAGATTCTTCAGGCCCCGATGGATGAACAAGCAAAGGATGAAGTGTTAAATGAACTCGCAAGACTACAAGACAATGACTTTGGTGTTCGGCCCAACGCTGGCGCAGCTAAACAAGAGCCTGTCAGTCTGGAGACCGCCGCCGCGCCTGACAGTAAGTGAGTGGGCTGAAGCCCATCGAATTCTCTCAAGTGAATCCTCTGCCCGAGCGGGAATGTTTCGGCTGAGTCTTGCCCCGTATCAGAAGGAACCGATGAACGCAGTTCTCGATCCCAAGGTGCAATCTGTCTGCCTGATGTGGGCCTCGCAAACCGGCAAGACAGAGTGCGTGAATAACATAGTCGGCTATTTCATGAGTCAAGACCCTTCCCCGATGCTCTGCCTTCAGCCGACTTTGGATATGGCGGGAACGTGGTCCAAGGATCGGTTAAGCCCGATGATCCGCGACACACCAAACCTCAAGAGCCTCGTCGCTGACCCAAGGACAAGAGACTCGGGAAACACGCTGCTTCATAAAAGATTCCTCGGCGGCCATATCACAATCGCAGGCGCAAACTCTCCCGCCTCGCTTGCTGCTCGCCCTATTCGTGTTCTGCTCTGCGACGAGGTGGACCGATACCCGCCCAGCGCGGGAAGTGAAGGCGACCCGATCTCTTTGGCTGAGCGCCGAACAGATACGTTCCCGAACGCTGTAATCATCAAGACATCGACACCGACGATCAAGGACATCTCGAAGGTTGAAACTGAATACCTTCTGAGCGACCAACGCAAATGGTTTGTGCCATGCCCGAAGTGCGACAAGTTTCAGGTTCTACTTTTTCGCCATGTAATCTTTGAAAAAGAAAAGCCATACGAGGCCACGCTGCGCTGCGAACATTGCAAGGAGAAACTAACAGATGATGACAGGATCAAGATGGTCAAGAGTGGAGAGTGGCGAGCCACAGCAGAGTTCACGGGCAAGCGCGGCTACTGGCTGAACGGGCTCAACTCGATCTTCCCTGCCAAGCGCGGATACAAGAACCGACTTCATCAGGCAGTCGCAGGATTCCTTGAGGCCAAGCGGCGCGGTCCAGAAGGGCTCAAGACTTGGGTAAACACATTCTGCGCCGACCCTTGGGAGGAGGTTGAGGATGTAATTGAGGGCCATTTCCTGTTAGCACGCCGCGAGGTTTACGAGGAGTTGCCGCCAGAAATTTTACTGCTGACTGCCGGCGTTGATGTCCAAGCGGATCGGCTCGAGTGCGAGATTGTCGGCTGGGGCGTCGATGAGGAATCTTGGGGTGTTGAATATCGGGTTATCTACGGCGACCCGAGCCAGCCCCATGTCTGGAACGATCTAGATGAACACATCACTTCACGCTGGCCAACCGAGGACGGCCGCGAGCTTACAGTTGCCGCCTGCTGTATAGACTCGGGCTACCTGACAAAAGCGGTTTATGATTATGTTACCAAGTTTCAGTTTCGCGGGGTCTATGCAGTAAAGGGCGTGGGAGGATTCGGCAAGCCGCTTGTCTCCCGGCCCACCAAGTCAAGCGTCCGCGAGGTTCGACTGTTTATCATCGGGACAGATACGGCGAAGGACACGCTTTATTCCCGCCTGAGGATTCGTGATCCCGGCTTCGGGTATTGCCATTTCCCGCACACCTACGATGAAAAGTATTTCGACCAGCTGACCTCGGAGAAGTGCGTGGTTGAATCCAAGCGCGGCCACCGCACTCGGCGCTGGGTTGTAAAGGAAGGAGTCAGAAACGAGGCGCTCGATGTTAGGATTTACGCTATGGGCGCGATGATTATCCTTAACCCTAACTGGACTCGGCTGCGTTTTAAGGCTGAGAAAAGCGAAAAGGAGGGGGCTCAAGGAGGCGACGACGAAACACGCTCAAAACGAAAGCTCGCGCCATTACCCCGTAGGGGCGGAGGCAAGGGCGGTTTTATAGGCTCGTGGCGTAGTTGATTCAGGATTCCTTTTCGATACGTTCGCAGAAATGGCGGCGACTATACCGACGATTGAACCCTACGAGGTGGCCTGCGGAGATACTTGGAAATGGGACAAGTCACTTGCAGACTACAAGCCGAGCGATAGTTGGGCGCTGACTTATTCCTTCCGCTCAAGAACAGGAACTGGGTTTAATGTAACGGCTTCTGCGAACTCCGCAAATGACGGCTGGAACATCGTTGTCGTAAAGACCGCAACAGTTGACTACACAGCTGGCGAGTATGATTGGCAGGCTTATGTTACGAAATCCACAGAACGCTTCATGGTGGATTCTGGAAAGCTGCTTGTCATCCAGAACCTAAACGCCGCCGCCACGGGCGCCACTACAGACCTTCGGTCTCACGCCAAGAAGATGGTCGATGTGATCCGCACTGTTCTCGAGGGCCGAGTGGATTCCGATGTTGAGAATTATTCCATCGGCGGCCGCTCCATAACAAAGATACCAGTTGCCGAACTGGTCTCGATCCTTGCGACCTATGAGGAGAAACTTGAGGAGGAGGAAAAGACACGGCGACTTGACAACAAGCACGGGTCGGGGCGCGTGGTGAAGGCACGATTTAATTCTTTGGCATGAGATTATTTGCAAACATAGCCAAGCGTTTTGGTTACAAAAAGATTCAGGCGCGGAGCTACTCAGGCGCAGTTCAAAGCCGACTAACAAACGACTGGCTTTCACCCGTAACAAGTGGCGATGAGGAAATCAGGCGTGACCTGAAAAAACTACGGGGCAGATGCAGGGAACTCGAGCGGAACAACGACTATGTTCGGCGCTACCTGACCGGCGTCGAGGCGAATGTCCTGGGCGCAGCTGGAATTGGGTTGCAGATGAAAGTTTCAGACGGGCCGGGGCGACCTGATAATTTTGCAAACAGAGCAATCGAGGGCGCTTGGAAAAAATGGAACAAGAGAAAATTCACAACACCGACTGGCCGGCAAAGTTGGATTGATATTTGCAGGCTCGCCCTGCGCTCCACTATTCGGGACGGCGACATTCTTCTGAAGCTCAATCGCGGATACAAGAATGAGTTCGGCTTTAACATTCAACTGATCGAGGCAGACCGTCTTGATGTTGACTATAACGTGAGCAAGTTAACTGGCGGCGGCTCGATCCGCATGGGCGTTGAGGTGGACCAATACTTCAGGCCAACGGCATATCATATTCTGTCGGGCCATCCCGGTGAGACTTCTATGGCGCCCGTCAAGCGGGATCGTATTCCTGCGAAGGAAATCATTCACCTCTACGGACAGGAGCGTGTTAGCCAGACCCGAGGAGTGCCTTGGATGGTTAGTGCCATGAGCCGACTTCAAATGCTCGGTGGCTATGAGGAGAGTGAACTTGTGGCAAGTCGGGTCGCTGCCTCGAAGATGGGATTTTTCATAAAGGAATCTGCCTCTGAAGGATACACGGGAGAACAGGACACAGACTACAATCTGCTCATGGAAGCGGAACCGGGATCAATCGAGGAGTTGCCGATGGGGATGAAGTTTCAAGAGTGGTCACCACAGCATCCAACGACAGCTTACAAGGATTTTACAAAGTCGTGTTTGCGCGGAATAGCTGCTGGCCTGAACGTGAGCTATAACATGCTTGCCAACGATCTGGAGGGAGTGAATTACAGTTCAATCCGCGCCGGTCTGTTCGATGAGCGCGAGCACTATAAGTCAATCCAGACTTGGTTTATTGAATCCTTTGTTGAACCAGTATTTGAGGCGTGGCTCGAGTCTGCCTTGCTTGCGAATGTGTTCCCGTTCGGTGTAGGCCGCTTCGACAAGATGAACGCACCGCAATGGAAGCCGCGCCGTTGGCCTTGGGTCGACCCGCTGAAGGATCAGCAGGCATCGATTCTTGCAGTCGAGAACGGACTTGATTCGCGCCGAAATATTATTTCACAAACGGGCGGGGACATTGAGGACGTTTTCGACTCGATTGCAGCAGACAAGATTCTTGCAGACTCTAAAGGGCTGAATTTCGAGGGAGAAAATAATTCAACTGAACCAGTTGAAACAGAAGATGAAACCGAAACAATCCCGACAAATGAGTGAGTTGCATAAACGCACCTTCGATTTTAAGACTCGGGCCATCGACGAGGAAAAGCGGACGGTTGAGCTTGCCTTCTCGAGCGAGACACCCGTTGAGCGCACCTTTGGCTTTGAGGTGTTGGACCACTCTGAGGGCTCAGTAGATTTACAAAGACTAAACGGCGGCGCTGCCCTTCTGGTAAACCATAACCTTGACGATCAGGTCGGGGTTGTTGAAAACGCAAGGGTCGATGACGATAAGGTCGGACGCGCCACAGTTCGCTTCGGGAACTCCGAGCGAGCACAAGAAATTTTCCGTGATGTTCAAGATGGCATACGCCGATTGGTTTCGGTGGGTTATCACATCCTCGACACAGTTCGGAGTGAGGCAAAGGATGGTTTGGATACCATCAAAGCCACACACTGGATGCCCGTCGAGATTTCGCTAGTTGCGGTGCCAGCGGACGCTACCGGCTCTGGGGTTGGTCGTAGTGTTGATGAAGACCCTACCGAAAACAAAGTTGAGGAAACTCGACAAGAATCGGAGACTAATATTATGGAAACTAAAACTGAAAAAATTGAATCGCCGCAGGTTCAAGTCGTGGATGAGCGTCAAGTTCGTTCCGCAGAAACCAAGCGAGCGAAAGAAATTGCCGAACTCGGCAAACAATATGACTGCATGGATGATGCTGTTAACGCCATCCAAGAGGGTCGGAGTGTGGGGGAATTTAGCCGCTACATTCTCGACAGTAAAATGAACGAGAAGCCGCTTGAGGTTGCGACCGATAACGGCGAGATCGGACTGAATGAGCGTGAGCTTGAGGGCTACTCGATCACACGCGCTGTTGATACATTCTGCCGCAAGGGAAAATTTGAAGGCTTGGAGGCCGAGGCCTCTGAGGCTGCGAAAGCCCGTTACGGTCGGAGTGTTGACGGTCTGTGCGTTCCGACTGATGTACTTCAGCGTGACTTGAACATTGGCACGGCTGTCGATGGTGGCAACACCAAGGCAACTGACCTGTTGAGCGGTTCGTTTATCGATCTGCTTCGCAACGCCTCTGTGATCGCTCAAACTGGTGCGACCTACCTGAACGGATTGAGCGGTGACGTTGCAATCCCGAGGCAGAGCGCCTCAGCGACAGCGACTTGGGAGACTGAAGTTGCTGCTGTGTCGGAAACTTCCGCGCAGGTCGATCAGGTCACCATGTCGCCGAAGGGCTTGACCGCAATGACAACCTACAGCAAGCAACTGCTTGCCCAGAGTTCCATTGATATTGAGCAGTTCGTTCGCAATGACCTTGCCAGCATCCTTGCTGTTGCACAGGACTTGGCAGCGGTTGACGGTACTGGAAGCTCCAACCAGCCTACGGGCATCATGGTCACTTCTGGAATCGGAACCATTACGGTTAATGCGAACAACTTCATTAACGCGGTAAACCTTGAAAGTGAGGTTGCTGTTGACAATGCCCTGAGTGGATCGTTGGCCTATGTGACCAACGCGAAATACATCGGCAAGTTGAAGCAGTCCGAGAAGGCTACCAACTCGGGCCGATTCGTTTATGAAGACGGCAAGGTGAATGGGTATCCCTGCTTCATGAGCAACCAGATGCCGGCCACCTATGCAACGAACACGAAGTCTGCCATCGTCTTTGGTAACTTCAGCGACTTGCTGATTGGCAACTGGAACGGGTTAGACATCGTTGTTGATCCATTCACAGAGGCGGCAAAACGCCAAGTGCGTTTGGTCACTTCACTGTGGACTGACATCGCTGTTCGTCATCCTGAATCATTCTCGTTTAGCAAGCTTGTGGTTCACTAATTGGTTAGTGTTATTATGTTCAAGGGGGCGACTGGCTATAGTGCTGGAAGCCCCTTTTTCTCTTTAGTAACTAACGATGGCTGTAATCAAGATTCATGACGGATACATCTCGAACGCTACAGCTGGAAGCAATACACCGCTTGGCGCACTTAAAAACGTCAAGACAAACCATCTGCTTGTCGTTGGCAAGACGGCTGAAGGGAATAACAGCGGGACTGTTTACCTGCGAAAGACGGGCGGCACAGTTCAAATACCCATCGACTCAGGCGGCGTTTTCAGCGTGGAAAGCCCAGCTGTTGGTGAGCAGTATTATCTCGGGCAATGGGAAATCAAGAACAGTGACGCAGATGACGGTTGCGGGTATCTGGCCATTGCTTTTGTCGTATTAAACACAGCATTCGGAACAATGATCATAGCAGACTTTGATGCGGTTTTAGCAGAGTGGTCCACCACGTTCACCTTCGGCGGCTCGAGCTTCGAGGGGTATCTCGGTGAGACATCAGAGGAGTCAACCGTTGAGCTGGGCGGGATTACCCCAGACTATGATGCGGAGCTTTATGTCAAAAATGAAGACTTTATCACCCCGCTCAATATTGGTGATGAAATTACAGTTACAGACAGCTATGACACACTGCTCGTAAATAACAAATACAGAGTTCACACAAGACTTTTATCTGACGGGAAGGTTATCAGCTACGGGCTGAGAAGTTTGGCCAATTAAACATCATGGGCGCACCGTATAACAACATTGATCTGAGACTCGAGGCGGCGTGCGAGGAACTGTTGACTGAAAGCAGCAACTTCAGCGCAATCACAATCGCTACGGGCCTGAACGATGGAACACGGGAGGAGGACTGTGTAATTGCAAGCTGCGATAGTGCAAGCGAGCGCATCTTTGACTCGGGACTATGGGAGGCAGACTGCAATATCAGCATCTATACGAACGCAGACGCCACAAGCGCCCTTGCCACGCACAGGACAAGGACAGCTAATATGCGTGATCTGTTCATGGATGACGGGATCGAGACAAGCCTGACGGGAACAGACGAGTCAATTCTTGTCTCGAGTGTTCACAACTACTCGACAGCGCAATCCGTCGAGGAGCGATTTTTCATTTCCTCTCTGAGCTTCACTGCAATTCTTTCCGCGACATGAGCAAGCGGGTTGTTCAGCTGGAAAACGCCGCCGCATTTAACAGGACACTAGCCGAGCTTGGTCGTGAGGCTAAAAAATCTGCCGCAGAAATCCTCCTGCAACAAGCAAAGCTGCTTGTCAAGGACTGTATAAAACTCACGCCGCCGACATCAGGCAAGGGCAAGGAGATGAGTGTATCGCTCAAGACGCAGGAACAGGTTGGCAAGCGGAGAGTTGAGCGCGACATAAACAAGGTGGTCGGCGCCCTGCAAGACTTGGACCTTTGGCGCGGCAGCCCTGCCAAGAAGGCAATCAACAAGGCAATCAAGGCGGGAGACTTTAAGGCGGCGGCGGACATACTTGGCCACAAGAAAAAAAAGTCAAAGGTGGCGGAGTCGATCCCAAAGGATTACCACAAAAGATTTCACAACAGTCGTGGTCGGGTAACAAACCCTTCAGAGCGACTTTACGTTACAAGCCGGGGAGCCAAGAAGGCATACATTCAGGAGGCGCAACAGAGTGTAATGAAAGGAAAGGCCGGTTGGAAAAAGGCTGCGCGAAAACTTGGCGTCAAGGGGCTTGTTTCATCGATCACCAAACATAACGCAGCGGGGATGGCCTTGGTTGCAGCCAAGCCAAACAACCCGACCCCAAAGATAACAGTTGCAAACCTTGTCCCGCATATTCAGGCCGGCGGTCAGGCTTTAAGGGTTATGGAGTATGCCATGAAGAACAGAACCCGAGCCATGCGGCAATCGCTTCAGGAGATGTATGGCCGAAAAGCCAAGCGAGCCATTAAAAAATGGACTACAAACGGAAGATTCACCCCAAGGTAAATTGACCTGTTGATACAGAACCAAATCGCGGGAGAATCTGACCCATGGCGACATTTAAAGGCAAGGCAGTTTTTTGGGGCGCAGGCAATCTCTCCTTTGCGGGGTTTGCAGCAGGAGGAACATTCGACGCACAGAGTCTCAGTTTTACAAAGACGGCAGATGAGAAGTTGATCCGCGACTATGACGGGGATGTTGTTTCTTGTGTTTTCTACAACCCCATGCGTGAAATCACATTTGAGGTGATACCGAGCGCATCAACTGTCGCCGCCGCCAAGACTGCTGCTGACGCCCTAATGCCAGACATCGGAACTGTGATCACGCTAACAGATCCAGATTCAACCGAAAGTGACGAGGATCAGGCGGGTGGAGGTGCTGGCAAATATCTTGTCCGCTCTGCAGCATTAACCCGCTCCAACGAGGCAGAGGCGCGGATCAGCATCACGGCATTTATCGGCGACGCGAACGCAATCTCTGGAACAGTAAGCTAAATTTAATGTGCGCGATTTTTTCCAAGCTGCGATACCGGAGCCGGTCACATTACTCGGCCAGCAGCTGCATCCGTTTAGCATAGGGCACTGGATACTGCTCGAGCGTTTCGATTGTTCCTACATAACTGGTGGCGCTGCGACGATACCCGACCTGATGCTGGGTGTTCTCATCTGCTGTAACCGATATGAGGAGTTCATTTCGCTTGCACGCAATGAGTCAATTTTCCAGCTGACTAAAAAATGGACGAAGCGGATCGGGAATTTTGATTTCCCGGAAAAAAGCAAGAGCTTCAGCGGTTACATTGATGACTCGATAAAAAACCTGCCCAAGTATTGGGTTGAGGAAAAGAAATCAGGAACCCCGAGGAAAGCCGGTGCGCCGTATATCCAGACGCTTCGGGCTTTTCTGCTTTCAAAGACATCGCTTTCAAACGCAGATATAATGAACCAGCCATTTGCCCTTTCTGTCTGGGACATGACAACTGTGCTTGAGCTTGAGGGTGCGTTGAGAATTAACTCGAAAGCAGATGATGAGGCAGAAGAACAGGCCAAGGCATTTGAGAAATATTTTGATGGCCTGACTGATAAACAAAAAACCGCCATGCGGGGCGGTCAACCCGTAAACAACTGACATGGCAGTAAATCTCAAGGCAACGATGTCGATGGACAACCGGGGGTTTGTCCGTGCAACAGATCAGGCGAAGGGTTCTGTCGGGAAACTTCAAGGCGCACTCGGTGGCATGAAGGGGATGCTCGCGGCGGGAATGTTTACTGCGGCCGCATACGCAATCGGGCGAGTTGCAGGCGCGGCGATGAAAGCCGCTGACGACATAATGAACTGGTCGGCGCGCATGGGTGTTTCCGCGAAGGTTGTTCAGGAGTTGAAAATCGAGGCAGACGAGGCTGGGATTGCGTTCAAGGGACTGATGACAGGCTTCGGAACATTAGCCCGAACAAGTCAGGAGGCAAGTGCTGGAAATCAGAAATATGCCGACTCATTCAAGGCGATGGGACTCGAGATGAGTGAGCTTGAAGGAATGAGTCAGGAAGAAATGTTTTATGCTCTGGCAGATGCCGTTCAAGCTTCAGGTAATCGAGTCGAAACGCTCGGCCACCTTTTCACTATCATGGGCGGTCAGGCAGAGAAACTTTTACCGATCCTTGACTCACTTGGAAAACGAAACGAGGAGGTGCTTGGCGAAGATACCATCAAGCATCTCGACAGGATGAATGATGGATGGGAAAAGACAAAGCGCGGCGTCAAGAACTTCACTGCAGAAATGACTTCTGCAATCGGATTGTTCAGCGAGGAAATATTTGCAGGAGGCAAGGGGAATATATTCAAGAACATTGCAAATCTCGGCTCGGCGATGTTTGGTGGTAAAATCGATCCAGAAACAGGAGAGCACAAGCTCAAGAGCATTCAGGAATCTAGGGAGCGGCACAAGACAAACGAGGAGGCCAAGAAAAAGGAGATTGAGGGGCAAGCAGAACTTAAAAGAAAAGCCGAGGAACAGGAGAGGCTTGAGAAGGAGGCAGCGCAGCGCAAGAAGGATGAAGCCAAGTTTGCGCAGATGATGGAGCGCCTCGACACCGAGTCATTCAATAAAAGGCTCAAGCGTCTGTCAGTTGAGCAGCAGATGAGGTTGGTAAAAGAAAAGATAGCAGAGGCCGAGGAAAGAGCGAACAAGGCTCAAACTTCTGGCGATAATATTACGATGGCAGAGGAACTTCTCGGCATTCAAAAACTTGCTTCACGCCTTGACTCGATAAAGGCATCCAACAAGCTCGCGCCATTAACTAATACACGAAGCCCGATGCAATCAGTCGGGGCTCTTGTAAGGCGAGCGCCGTTTAAGGCAGATCAAATTTTACAACAACAACTACAAGTTCAATCCTCGATGGATCGTCACCTTGAGGAGATCAAGAGACGCCAAGCAGCAGAGGGGATTGATCACATGAATATTTACAATTAATACCAGCAAGCAATGTCATTCGCACCAAGCAAAGCCATTTCTCCAAGAATTAAAGGGACAGGCGCACCCCAGCTAAACAAGAAGCAGTATTCATTCGACAAGCGCAACGGCTGGTCGAGTGTTGAAACTTTTGAAGGCGAGCGAGATAATATTCTGCGGCTTGCCGGCCGCTATTCGTTTATTGCAGACACATTGAATGTCGCCACAGACGGGCCGACAGCAACAATGACTGCGCGGTTCGCCCGAGACAATACTGTTCCTGAGACGCAGAACATCCGCGACGTTCCAACTACTTGGGAGCTGATGGGCCAAGCTGTGCAAAGGGATGTATCTGAAAACCCGAAGGCAAATGACATAAAAGACTTCCGCGACATCGCACACATAAAGGCAGAGGCGAAAAAACTGACTGACCCGAACAGGACTCCGCTTTACTCTGTAACCAATGCACTTGCAACAAGCCTACCGTCTACTGCTTCGTGGAGTGATGTTCATAAAATACTGCTGATCAAATATGCGCTGCGTCAGGAGAATACACTCACGACAGAGTGGGTGCTTCGCAAGTCTCAACTTGTCACATCAAACTATGAGCTCGCCCTTGCAACTTCTGGGATC
>Ga0209756_1002851_pt1 | contig 14505 bp, 18 predicted proteins | sample ETNvirenome_6_85_FD_184071 | JGI IMG/M metagenome (GOLD analysis project Ga0209756, IMG submission 184071) | Marine viral communities from the Pacific Ocean - ETNP_6_85 (SPAdes) (version 3) | ecosystem: Environmental > Aquatic > Marine > Oceanic | place: Pacific Ocean | collected 2013-06-19
AATTATTATATAAGGTATTTTATCTTATTTTTCTATGAGAAATAGTTGGGCGACTAGGAGCGGCGCGTCGATTAATAGATGGTCTGTTAGTAGTTTTTATTGTGTTACTTCTACTACGAGAGGAATAAGAGGGTCTATTATAACTTCTATTTTGTGACTTATTGTAGATAGTTTGTTTTATTACCCTAGTTGTATTTGTTGGTTTGGGTTTATTATAATTTCGCACAATATTTTGAGTGGATTTAGGTTTATGATAAGTTTTTACTGGGCGTGTCACCTTAGTCGGTGTTTTAACGACTTTAGTAGTTGTAGTAGTAGTTTTTACTGGTTTAGGTTTGGGTGCAGACTTCCTGGTATTGGCGGTCCTTTTTCTATGACCATAAAAAGTATTATTATTGGATTTTCTATAATAATGATTGTGGTGAGTATAATAATTATTCTTTTTATAATACCAATTATAATAACTGGGATAATTCCATGAATAATAATTCCAATAATTATAATAGTTTCCATAATAGGGGTAATACCAATAATTATTATAATAGGACCAATATGTTAGATAAAAGACCCCACCCCAAAATAAATTTATTCTGGCTGAATAATTGGGGAAATGATCGTAAATTAAATAAGTGGTACCATGATAATCGTCCCAATATAAATCATCATATTGAGAGTAGGTGTTCAATGTAATCATTACAAAGAATAACAATAAAAGTTTTTTCATAATTTATTTTTTAGTTAGTAACTAGCAACACTTTCAAAAACCGTACCGACCCAAGGCATAAAAAAAAGGTCCAAAAGACCTTTAATTTATATTACTCTTCCCGTTCATTCCTCTATTTATCTATTTCTTCTTGTTCACTTTCTTTTCATTCTTCCCTCTCTGTTGCCTTATCTATCTCTCCATGTATCTTTTTCCCCATATTCTCCAGTCTCGACGGGTTGTTCTTCAATTCTTTCACCAACCATTCTATAACTCCACCATGACCTTCTTCTTTTAATAATCTTAATATTTCATCCGATTCACTTGAGGTGAGTGAGCGCCCTAAATCTTTTTCCAATTGAGGGGTAAGTTGTACCAACATCTGCCTGCTCAAATCGAAAAAATAATCATTCATTTTCCGATACCATGACATAGGATTATACCATTGTTCTTTTAAGCCTCGGCGTTTATCCGATAAACCCTTTTTTTTTAAATATTCATTAATCTTCTGTCTATTGATTATCTTTTTAATCTGTGATTCGGTGAGATTAATAATTTTACCATCTTTCTTAATTTTAAAAGTTTTTTGTTCAGCAAATTGTTCCACATCTTCTATATCTATTTCTACTTCTTCCCCTTCTTCACCTTCAAATTCCTCTTCATCATATTCTTCACCATCATCAACTGTAGGAGATATATCAGCACCTGCGGCAGCAGCTAATTGATTAACGGCTGATATTGCATTGGCGGCTAATCCTTCGATATCTTCTTCACCCTCTTCTTCTATATCTTCAATCTCTGCGTCTATACCTTCCTCATCATCAAAAACCTCTTCTGTCTCAAAATCCTCACCTTCAAAATCTTCACTCATTCCTTTTCGTTGTTTTTTGATATCGGAGTAGACGCCGATCACATCACCGTCATCAAAACCTTCTCCTCGTTGTTTCTTGGTAGCCTTTTTATCCCCAGCAGTTTTTTTACCTGGAGGGTTAGCTAATACATAATCATTTTTTCCTTCCTCTATGAGTTCCAATCCCATAAGTTTTCTCATATGATTTGTTTCGTTTAATTGTGTTTTATGCTCCATTTTCTTTTAATTTATAAAATCGTCATTTACCACTACCACATCTACAACATGGTGGTAATACCCATCTTATTAATGTAAATATAAAATTACATTTCATTATTCTTTTATTCTTTTAACTCTTTTTTCAGTATCATTATCTTTAACCGCAGATTCTATTTTTTTAATCGCGTCATAAATTCTATCTTTAATAGGGTTAAATATTTTATTCAACTCACCATCATCCAAAATACCAGGTTCACCATATTTTTTTAGAAGATGGGTTTCCAGATAATCTACTATGGTAGAAACAGACCCTTTCTTTCCTGGGGGTAATGGAAATGGTCCACTTCCTTCTTTATTTTCATTTAAAAATTTATCAATATTGTATCTATTAATAATCTTTTTAGCTTCTGTTTGAGTTAAATTAATAGTTTTTCCGTTTTTCCTTATCTTCATAATTCTCTAATTTTAATCTTACCTAATATAAAGGATGTATTTTTATTATATAAATATATTGAATTAAATAAAAAACACCATATAAAGATAATTTAGATATGGTCTTTATTTATTTCGCTTATTTTTTTTATTAATCCCATCAATTATTTTGATTTGCATCTCACAAATCTTTATGTTAAGATCCACATTTTTTCTTTCTTCAGCGCTACAGTCTTTAACCTCCCTAAGTTTTTTTATTAAGTTTTTTAATTCCATCCAATAATAAATATGGGGATTATAAAAAGAGTTGGGTGGTGAGTATGAATACTTTGGCCAACCCTATGATGAGAGAAAATTTGATTGTCAGGTAGAGTTACTCTACTTCGCTTTGGTTCTTGTATAGGCTATATCACCACCGTCACAACGGTAAGGATAAGTCACACCGTCTATTACATGCCACATTCTCCCATTATCATAATATTTGTTCCCGCTACTTTCCGTGAACACGAAATACCAAGACTTACCTTCTTGATACCATAATCCTTTATCGCTATATTCAAGTATACAGTCAAACTCCTTTTTCCAACCCTCCGGTAATTCCGTTAGTGTTACACCACCACTGGGATCTGTTGTGGTCGGATTTAACATTTCATCAGTAATTCCTATACAGTCCTTCAACTTGTACAGCGCCGTCGGGGCGATTATATCTCTTTCTTTGGCCGTCAATGCTGCTTTCAAACATTTTTTTATTACATCACAATCCAAAGCATCGAATCCACTTCCTCTGGTTTTTTTACTGCCACCACCACCTGAAGTCTGATCATCTTTTTTTCTCGTTGATTCGTATTGTTTTTTTACGTCTACACATGCGCACTGGGGACAATCGATTAATCCTACATCACATAGGGCGGTAAGGGTATTAAATCCCACTATACCATCAGGTTTTAATGATCCATTTTTCCTCTTGTTATAATCTTCTTGGAACAACTTGACGGCCGCTTTTGTAAATTTCTTAAATATTCCATCACAGGTTTTTAAGTCGGAACCACAATCTGGATTCATTCCACCACCGTATCCTGACTTACCTTCTATTTGTGGGTTGTATCCTCCCCAGTCCCCAACGATTTTATATAATGCATTTTGTATTGCTTTTACAATAGGTCCACGCGATCCAACCGATGCAATTTTTATCTTACACAAGATAAGACAAATATCCTCATCTACCTTTTGTATTATTTTACTTACCTTTTGTTCCTTTAATAAAGTTTTGTTTAGTTTTCTAATATCACTTTCGGTGAGATTAATTTTTACCCCGTCTTTTTTAATAATCATAACAATATGTTTTTATATAAATAGTCACCAATTATAAAAAGAGGAGGGAGGGGGGGAGGAGTCGTCAGTTTCGGTCGGTCAAGACATTAATATGCGCCGAACATATAATATTGCAGAATAGAATATGGTATGGTGGATCCACTTTATATAAGGTATATATAAGAAATATTATCGATAATGTCAACCATGTGTGGGTATAAACTACCTGAGAAGGACGATATCACCTTTCTTATTATATTCTTTATTGTCTATTGTTAAAACACTCATGTAATAAACATATACGCCAATCGGCTGCTCCACACCTTTATAATATCCATCCCATCCATCTTTGGGGTACCTGGATTCAAAAACCATAGTTCCCCATCTGTTAAATATCCTGAAAATAAACTTATTCTCCGAGTTCTCTGTATTAAAACCAAGGCTTAGTGGATAAAGAACATCATTGATGCCGTCATTGTTAGGAGTAAAAGCCATTGCAATATCCAGAACAGGGTCTGTAAGTATCTCTATCTGTTTTATGATGTTATGTGGACAGTCATTACTGGCAATAATGGTAAGCTCTACATCATATATACCACCACTTTCATACGTATATTGAGGTGAACCACCCGATGAATCAATATCACCATTACCAAAGTCCCAGTAATATTTTGAAGCTCCCACAGAAAGATCCACAAAACCAATGGTGGTATTTAGAATATATTGATATAGATTATTTGATGTTATAAAGTCAGCAGTTGGAGACATTAGAACAGGTACGGTGGTGGAATATATTTGCTGGCATCCATAAAAGTCTGTTAATTGTAAGCTTACATTATAATTGCCGGATGTGCTAAATGTATGATTTGCATTCTGCATATTAAATATACCTCCATCTCCAAAGTCCCAATACCATGTTTCTATCAGACTATCACCAGGAATATTAAATCCTAAAAACTCAGTTGGATTTCGCTCACATACTATATCATTTGTAAAGTCAGGTTCAGGTAATTGAATAACCTCAATCCATATAGAGTCAGTAAAATAACAGCCTATATTCGTGTCTGTTATCTCAACTTGATAATAGATACTTGAATCAGGGTTAACTGAAGCTATAGCAACATCATCAAAATCTATATTATAATTAGGGGTCCACAAATAAGAATTTCCACCTATTGCTTCAACATTTGCATTTTCCCCATAACATATGGTAGAACCAGCTCCAACGGTCCAGTTCTGACTTGCTGCATATTGCACAACAACAGTATCAGTATTACTACACACACTACTTAAATCACTGGTTACTATATAAGTCATAGTTTGACTTGGTGTGGCTATTGGATCAGCAATAGAATCATTATTAAGGCCCGTTGAGGGTGTCCATACAAAACTGTTGCCACCTTCAGCTAAAAGTTGGACGGGATCAAGACCAAGACAATATACCTGATCAGGCCCAGCGGTAGTTCCTTCAAGAACATATATATTATATGCTATATATGTTATACCGGGAATAGGGCAAATATCATTCTCAACTTTAAATGTAACTATGTTTTGTCCGTTATAACCAGAAGGAACAATCCAATTAAAGTTACATGTGTCAGGATTATTTCCACTATATGTAAATACACTATTTGGACAAACAAGATCAGCATTAGTTGTTACAGTTAATAAAGCTGATGGTGTAGGGTCAGTGAAAATCAATTGAAAATTAAGGGAGTCTCCCGGACAAATATTTATGGTAACACTATCAGCCATTGTGGCACCCCCGGATAGGTTTTGAATGGTGTTACCATTTATATCTTTCTGTACCACTGGTTGAGTATTAGTACATGACTCAACAACGAGTTGCATATCTCTCAAGGAACTACCTACCATTGTCCAGACACCACTAATCTCTCTCCACTCTTCAACCATCATAGTGATAACCCAGTTTCCAATTGTTGTCGGCGTAAAACACATTTGTCCTGTTACCTGATTAAATTGGAGGCCCGTGGAACTTGATATGGGATTATTTGTTGTAAAGGGTGGTGCAAACATTATGGGTAAACCACCAGTGCTTTTGGGGTTTACAAGTTTAAAACTTAAAGAATCCCCATCAACATCTACCGCTCCATGATTATAACAATCATTGTTATTTGTGCACGTATATTTAATAGGGTGGTTGGTAAAGAAAACAGAGTTATTCTCAATCCCATTTAGGTTATTTATTGTGCTCTCACTATATATGTCTTCACTTATGGGATTGGTTAAATTAATTGAGGCATTGCGACAACAAATATCATAACTTATAATCCAATCAGCACAGGCCATAGGAAAATCAATGGTATCACAATATGTATAAAGCTCAACACCCGTAAATGTGCCATTACCACACGTGCTATTTGGAATCTGTGGAGGACATAACTGAGAAACATCTATAGGTCCCGCAGTCATGGGTAATGTTAGGATAAAAGATTGGTTACATGAATTAGAGGATATATTAACGCCGGATAATTGCAGGGGAGCGGCAATACCAGAACAGTCCCTATAAAAGTTCACACAGACATAATACTTATTTGGGCTAATATACTCATAAGAGACATCAATACCCATGGCGTGGGAAGCACTACATTGTGGGACCAAAGAAAATATTAATATAAAAATTAAGATTATTTTTTTAATGTCCATATGTATACTCATTTAAGCATAAAAAACCCCCAGATTTCAGGGGGTTAATTACAAAAAAAATTAATCGTGTAAGGTTATATTATATTTTGTGAAACCAGTATCTTCAGTAAGATTCTCCTCCATAGGATCTTCTTGACTCATTTTATAATATAAATTACTTATACGGTTACGCTCATTATCTAAATTGCGAAACCTACGCCTATCCTCAACATCATATTTATATGGATCTCCCATTCCCTGCATGGCATCCATATCATAAGAATCATATTCAGTATTTAATCTATCGTATTCACCCCTTATATCTTCATAAGATGAATCTTCAGTAAAAAGAAAATCCTCATCACTTACTTCGATATCTTCTTCTTGCATAACATTATCTTCCATAGGGTCCTTTTTACCCACACCCGCGTCTCTGAATTCCTCAGATTCAGTTTCTTCACCAATGGTTAAACCACCCTGATTACCAAATCCCAAAGAGAAAGATCGATCCTCAGACAATACTTTCTTTTTAATATCTTTAATGGAATCCCCGGAGTTCTCCTTCAATAATGGAAGTCCCATCAACCTTCTCATATTGTTTGTTTGCGTTAATACATTTCTTGGTCTCATAATTTATTTATTATATAAATATGTAACAATAATAAAAGGGGCTGGGGAAATCCGCGTTTCGGTCGGTCAAGAGATTATTGCTTAATGGATTTGCGCAATTCCCTCAGTTCATCAATCCTATCGAATATGATTTTTGTTAGTTCGGTAAAATCTGCGGTAGGATTCTTTAGAACCTGGAACTCCAGCTCATCCAACCTGATATCAATCTCTTTAATATCCATATAAATAAATACCTATAATATCTTGGATCCCTTGCTCAGATTATCTGCGGCCCAGAGCGGTTGCAGATTTGTGTAATGATTTAACCTAAGAACGTCATCTTCACATTGGGCGCTAGCAATCGGGATTATATGATCAATGTGCCATTCACCATGATTATCCCAACTCATGCCCACAACAAATTGACGTTCCATATATAATTTAAATTCTCGGTATTGTAATCCTAGAATTTTATAGGTGCGTGATTTTTTGGTGTACCCACGTTTCCATAAGCTACACCGTATTAAATTACGAACGATATACTTCATCTTATAAACCGTATCTGTAAGCAACCTTCGCTGGTGGTATCCCTTTTTATATTCTTTGTTGTATTTTAAAATACTATCTTTATTTTTGTGATAGTATTCTTTCTTATACTTCTTAACTTGTTCTTGATTATCTTTTCTGTATTGACGCTTGGAATCCATCACTCGTTGATGGTTGTTTTTAACAAACTCCCTCTTTTGTTCTAGGTAACAAAATTTACACTTCCTCCGGCCAGCGTAAAAATCACCACTGGGTTTTTCTGTGTTACAGGATCTACATATCTTCACATTGTAAAGATACTAAAATATTTTGAGAATAAAAAATCCCCGGGAAAAATTTCGGGGATCTAAGTGTTTTACCAGAAATGGGTCTAGTTGGTGGTTTTCAATATCTCCCACCTAACATAGTATGAAATTCATCTTTAAGCTTTTCAAGTTCAGTTATAACCGTTGCAACTTTATTCCCCATCTCTTCACTCCATTCAGACGATTCATTACCCCAGAACCTTAAAGGAGAATATGTATCAGTTTGTCCTGTATCATAACCTTGGGGTCCAGACTCAATATTACCAACTATATCTTCTAACTTAGATATTTGATCATTTAATAAATCAATTGCCTGTGGTTCATTCATTCCTTCCTTTAATATTATTTTACTTAATTTTTTAATCTCCGCTTCGGTAAGATTAATTGTTACTCCGTTTTTTTTGATTTTCATAATTATCTTTGTTTAATAATCCTCAGCAATAGAAGCATCAACGTTATTAACTTGTGATTCCACGGTTCTTTTAAATATATTCAGTTCTACTTCTGAAATAAACCCCGTTTCCTTTTCCTTGTTTCCTTTTATAGATTCCGATAATTCCCATTTTCCCCAGTTTTCATTTTCTCCATCAAAGTATGTTCCGGGGGCCAATGATAAAATAGCGATGCTAGCAGTTTGGGTCGCACCACCAATGTCAGATGGATAAATATATACATATCCGATCGACTGCTTCCCAAATTCTTTATATCTATTTTGTTTCAAGACATCCTGAAACTTTTTTATGACAGTATTACCATAAGTTTTTTTATCAGGTTGTTCCCTGAGTAATCTTTTGCTTAATATCTTAATATCTCTCTCAGTGAGATTAATAACTTTACCGTTTTTCTTGATTTTCATAATTTAAGGTTTATATACTTTTCCACCTTCCCTCATCCCATTGAGTTCTGACCAAAGAGACATAATCTCTTCTCTATTTTCTTTAACTTTCTCTTCAAGATCCAAGGTATCCCATGATTCTTTTAATAATCTTTTACTTAATATCTTAATATCACTCTCAGTGAGATTAATTGTTTTGCCGTTTTTTTTGATTTTCATGATAATTTATTTTATTATAAATATAAAGTTTTCTGGAAAAAATTTTTAGAAAATGGTGTTTTGCCCAGAATAGGGTTTCCTTTTAGAGAGCTCATTAACTAACCATTCATAATATCTCTCCCATACATATCTTATCTCTCTATTGGTTAGTCCATATATATCCCTACAATGAGTAGCAAAATGACCATCAAGGTTTTTATTATAATAAGGTGCGGCCGTAGATAAAAGAGAGTGGTGATAAGGATACGCCCAATATACCATACCATCGTCACGTACTTCGAACTGAGTTCGATCTTTTAACCTATCTAATACCTTACCTAAATAAATTTTTACCTTATCGTTCATACTATTAAATATCTTAAAAAAAAGTGTTTATTCTAAACTCTGAAAATTTCCTGGAAAAATTTAGAAATGGGGTATGTTGCCCAGAATTGGGTCTAGTTCTGATATCCTGGAATTCCTGGAAAATTTAAGTCCCATATCACACCCCCTTTTTTTCGCTCTAATAGGGGGGAGGGGAGGGGGGATACGGAGCACCCCATAGGGGACCCCCTCAGGGAGGGGGGAGTTTAACCCTTTTAAAGGTAACACTTCCCTCCTGGGTTCTCTATGTCTATATTCTTTTCATATAATAAAGATACGCATTATATCTGACAATAACAAATTATACCGCATAAAAAAAGGGAGATCCAATACTATGTATCTTCACTCCCTTTCGGGGTCGGGAAATAAAACTCTTGGGGAGGTTTTATTATTCGTCACCCTGATTAACTAAATTATGACCCACCGTTACTTTTCTAATAACAACCAAACTATCGATGATCACCTTGCGGTAACCGTAAAGATATAGATGGTGTCATTAATTTATATTAATCATATATAAATATACTGAATAAAAGTTATAGTGTCAATAGAGTTATAATGTTTTTTGATCCTCCTCTTCCCTCACTACCCTACACTGATCAAAGTCTACCATCTTATTTAATCTACTGGTGTATTCTTTCCATACCTCTTGAGCTTCATCTTCTCTTATTGCATATTCTTCCATTAGTTTATAGAAGTTTGCTGGTATGGTATCGAAGGGTTTTAATATGGGTAGTCTAAACTTTGGTGAGGATACCATAAATAACTTCTGATTAAAGGGTGTATGCATAGTAAGTTGTTTATATTCATCTCTCCCTAATAGATCTCCTTTCTTATATTCTTCTATTGTACGTTGTGGGACAAAGGTATATTCTATACGTGTTTCTTTTATTAGATTACTAACAACATATTCTCTATAACGATCTTGTTTATCGCTCATCATCCTTTTTGATTTAAATATAATTAAAAAATATATTAAAAACAACTCTCTTATGTCCACAAAAACCGATATGGTGGACATAAAACATTCTAATGTACATGGCGGGGACATATTAAAATAACTCCCTTTTTATTTGGTAGTGTGAAAAATTTTTCGTATCTTTGTTATATAGGGTCTGGTTCTGTGATACAACCGAAAGAGTATACTCCGACCTGCTTATATGTTTCCCATAAAAAAGTTATCCACACCCCTTTGTTAATAACTTTTCTTAAATAACCCCCATAAAATTAGGATATGTCGATTATTATTCGTATCTTTATAATATAATGTGGTGAGGGACCATAAGGGGCAACCCTGCGCATATGTGTAACATTACGATAGTAAGCAGGGGGTGGCCTTGGGACCCCGACCCAGAATCTTAATATAAAGATACAACTTTTTTTCGACAATTCCTAATAAAAACGACATTTAATTTATATTCTTTTTTGTTTGTAAATGTCGTTTATTTTTCGTATCTTTGTATTAAACAAACATTATGAATAACCATAAAATATTGCAACACCCCAAGACTGGAGTTAGATATCTTGATACGCATACTGCGGTGAGAGGTAGTGATAGTCCTACTGCGCAATCAGAAAACAATGATTGTGTGGTTAGAGCATTCGCCGCCATCACCGAAGTAGATTATGATGTAGCCCACGATTATGTTAAGAGGATCTTTGGGAGAATGAAAGGAAAGGGTACCCCAAGATTTGGTCCCATTATGGAACAACGTCAGGGGTTATCTACTTGTGGGAAGATGAAATATAAAAGGATGACGAATCACGATGAAACTACCTATACTAAAAAAAGTAGAGAATTCAACTGGGACACTTATGACTATGAAGTAATTTCTAGAGAGGTAACCATTAAGAGTAAGTATATTCCCCTCATCACAAAGTATGGTAAGACCAGGGTGAGTCAGATGACCGTTGGTACCTTTATTAAGGAAAACCCCAAGGGAAAATACCTTCTCCACGTACATAGTCACGCCTTCTCAATAGTAGATGGTGTAGTAATGGGGAACCTGGCGGACGCAAGACAAATGAAGTGTAGAATCATTGACGCTTACAAATTTAGAAAAGGATGAAGAGAAAGCAAGAAAGTTTCAGTACCAGTATGATTTCTGTATCCTATGGAAAAATAAAAGTATGGAGTCGTGTTGCTGATGATCGTAAACCCAAGAAAGATAACATAGGTGAAAGAGTATGGGTGGCGGGAAATACTTCAACAAAGAAAACTACCTTAATAGGTGTATTCAAAAAAGGAGATCCACAATGGACAGAGTTTGGTGGTTACTCCGTATTAGAAGAAGGTGGTAAACGCAGAGAGTTACATAAAAGGGCCATCAGATTACATCCTAGTAATTTTATTAAACGCAGAAAGAAACGTAGAAGGTAATAGATAAAATATGGATAAGATATGGATATAATAATTAACGACTAATGAATGTAATATTTTTATCACTTATAGTATTAATGTTAATAGGACTACTAATAGAGATTATTAGAGATAAGTGGTAATATGTGGTAATGGTACAGTAAATTATCTATAAAATGTTTGATTTTATGGGAAAAAATTAGTATATTTGTATATAATCTGAAATATCCTGGGAATAAAATAGGGTGGGAGCTCGGATGGGGCAATATTTTCCTACCTATTTAATATTAATGAGTCCTTGATTTCCCACTTTCTACCACCACTGACCACATTTTTCCAAAAACACTATATTTTAATAAGGCACAGATGTTAATGTAATAGTCCTCAATTTTTATACACTTATGTAAGGGGTTTTCGTAACATCTCTTAAACGATCTATTACTCAGTGGTATGGGATGTTATTGTGGGTATTCTAAGGTCTTAGAAAAGAATTAACTATTAGTTATAGATTGTATTTACTTCTCCTAAATTCTTTTTCATATAACTTTGTTCTTTCATAGAGTTGTAGTGGAGTAAGATTAATAAATTCTTCTACTATTTCTTCTTCTGTTTTACCGATACCTTTACTATAGTATTGAAATGTAAAAGGTATATGAGTTATGGATATAAATTGACTACCGTCATTTAGTGGTGAGAATATTGTATTAAGTATTGTTGATACTTTTTCTCTATCTGCATTTTCTTCCTTTAATATTTTTCTAATAAGGTTTTTCATATAGTAATAAATATATACAGTTGAAAGAGTGTTTTTAGTATAGGGATAATTATTTTTTTCATTACGGTAATCCTTATGATCGTGAGTTATGAATCATCATCCTTTTAATCATAAGTCTCGGGTGGGGTATAATAAGGATTAGGTACCATTAATGTGGATCCATCTGGTGTCATACTCTTGTGTGTTCCTTTCTTCACCATCTCCTTGTATATCTCACTTACCTTTTTCCATTTGGTTTTATATTTGCTCAAAGGTTTATTATACCCACCATCATTTAGATTTATTAGTTGGTATGTTTGTAAACCATATTTTTCTGCAATCGCGTCTAAATCTTCTCCCGGTTGTACTGTATATGCAATAGTCTTCGGGATGTCCGTCTCTTTAGGAACCCATAGAGAAAATTGTGTCACTCCCTGTCTCCTTACATATTGTTCCTTTCCCTTTATTTTTTTAAATCCGTTATCTATTAAAATTTGAGATGCTTTCTTATATTCTGCAGGTTCCAATTCCACCCGCAATAATCTATCTAACCCACCACCTAATGTATCTACTCTATTGCTTGAAAATTTTTGACCACCGGTTACATCAATTCCTTTCCTTGGATTCTTCTTATGTGTTAATTTATCGTGACTCTTTATAAACCACCCCAATAATCCTGTCTTCCAGAATGCTAAATCATTACTCTCCCAATCTTGGTCGAGTAACTTATCCAACTCAACTCCTACCCTGGCGGCATTGGATGGTTTAATTAATTTTAATGCTTCATACAATTGTTCTTCTCGTGTTCCTCCTGGGAGTCCCACATAATCCGATAAATTTCTGGTGGCGTCAATAATAGATGTGGCAATACCAATAGGATCTTTTGTTATTGGGGTTGGTGGTATGACTGGGGTAGTGGCAGTATTATCAATCGCGGTTGTTATATCTTGTGTTTGTTCTTTTAATACCCGTATATTGGCTTCCTTGATTAATTGTCTCTTTAGTTTTTCTATACGCCCCATTTCTTTATGTTTATTACGATTATATGTTAAATATCACAATGATCATGATTATTAAACCATCATCCTTTTATTATTTATTCTCCCCCTATTTCACCTTTTAATTGTGCAAGACCCCCCTTGCTATCTCCTTGGATATTTTTCCACATTGCTGCGGAGGCATCAACACTAGAACTAGGAGCTGGTGATTCACCAGCACTTTTTGATTTCTCTTTCCACCACCCGGATAAATTTCTTTCTGCTACCTCTATTTCATTTTCTATTACTCTTGTTGCATCTTTCTGGCGATATATGTAATCTACTGGTGAAGTAAAAGGTTCGTTACGTTGTCTGCGAACAACATTTTCCTTATTGATGCGTTTAAATACTTCTTCTACTGACTCCGCAATATCTTCAAATACACCATTAACTCCCAATCCTAATCTTCTATCTAGATCTCTACCAGTTAAAAATGCTTCTCTCATTGCTGGCTCATATACTTGTGACATATATTTCCCATATTGTTCTTTTTCTATGGGTGTTGCACTTCCCAATAATTTAAATAATTCACTTATTTTTTCACCGTATACATTAACCTCATCTTTAATCTCTAAATTAGGTTTTTTATCATTGGGAGGAGTAAGTTTAGATATCATCCCTGATACATCATTTAATATTTTATATACGGATTCTCCTAATCCTTTTATATGTTGAATTACTTCACCATACTTCTTTAAAGTTTCTGTGCTTACTTGTCCTTGATTTTTAGATTTCCTAATTGGTTGTCCGGTAGCTTTAGGTGGAGTACGTAGTTGTTCACCCAATACTCTTCTATTGGCTTCGTTGATTGCTTGTCTTTTTAATTTTTCTATTCTTCCCATAATATTATTTCTTTCTATATAAGTATCATAATAATCGTAAACAGTAAACAGTAAACCATCACCCTTTTATTATTTCTATTAGCTTAACTGAAATGGAGCAATCTCCGAATACAAATTTTTGACCACCGTGATACGCTGGATCATCTATTATTTTACCGGATTCTATTTTTTTAAATACTATTGCTTTCATATCATCATCCTTTTTATTTATGCTCTTTTGGGTTGACCATTCGCCTCTGCATCAACCTTAGCCGCTAATTGATTAAACTCCGCAGTAAAGATCTTTAAATCTACAAACCCATTGAGGGCCCAACAAAATATTAACCAAGCTATATCATCATCATATTTGGATTTCAAAATATAAGGTTTTAACATTTGAGTGGTGAGTTTATCCCCGGGGGACATATTAAAAGTTTTTCTAAGTGAAAAAATATTGGACATTTTTTCATTTTCTCTACATCGATATCCGGGATCG
>Ga0209756_1002852_pt1 | contig 14499 bp, 10 predicted proteins | sample ETNvirenome_6_85_FD_184071 | JGI IMG/M metagenome (GOLD analysis project Ga0209756, IMG submission 184071) | Marine viral communities from the Pacific Ocean - ETNP_6_85 (SPAdes) (version 3) | ecosystem: Environmental > Aquatic > Marine > Oceanic | place: Pacific Ocean | collected 2013-06-19
GTTCTGTTGTTGAGGGTGTTTATCAAGGTGACCACACAACGTGTAATTCCAACACTTGTGCATCAGTAGAGTGTTATGAGAATGATGATTGTGATCCACCATATTGTTGTGAGGGGATATGTCAGGAAACAGAATGTGGAGAATCAACCTGTTGTGGTGCGTGTTGTGGTATGTCTGTACATCCTTGGTATGGAAGTGGTTGTATATTACTGGGCAATATCGGGTGTACAGATACTAATTGTAGTAATGTTCAAGATCCGGCAAACACATGCACAGTGATTTACAATGGAGTTTGGTATGATGGAGGCGACTGTAATGCACATGAAAGTTGCCAATCTGAAGATGGTGCATGTTGTTATGGTGGTATTTGTCAAAGTGGGGTAAATTACGAATATTGTGAGAGTATGAATGGTTATTGGTTCTCCGGGGATTGTAACGGAAACCCGTGTTCTTATCCAGACGGTGCTTGTTGTTTGGGTGGTAATTGTGTAGAAGTGACAGAAGAAGAGTGTGCTTATGCTGGTGGAATATTCCACGGAGATTCGTCGCAATGCAGTGATGAAACGGTTTCTTGTGGAGACAGCACAGGCTGCACCGACGACAATGATTGTGTTGGAAATAATCAATGCTGTATTGATACTATCTGTCAAGAATGTACCAATCCAGACGATGTTGGTGCTTGTTGTTATGAAAATCAAATTTGTTTTACAACAACAGAGGAGTACTGTATTGATTCTTCAGGAACATATGGTGGAGATGGAACTAATTGTTCTGAATTTGTGTGTGATCCGGGTGGTGTAGAGACAGGCGCTTGTTGTGCGGAAATCAATTTTGGAGTATTAACGTGTCTTCCGAACACCATGGAGATAGATTGTAGTATGATGGATGGTGAGTGGCATGGGGCCGATTCGACTTGTGCCGATGATCCCTGTGGATTGAGCAGCGACTCAAAGTGTTGCAGGAAATGGGGAATCGGTCACAACTGTTTTGAACATGTCATCATTGTTGCGGATACATCTATCAGTGCGATTTTACCACCTGATTGTCCGAATGGGAATGATGAAATGTGGGATGCGAGTTGCTACCCACTGGGTGAGGAATGCGAAATGTGGCCTTTCCGCAATCGGTCATGGCTAGTACACCGTGGTATGTATCGGGGGGGCGCGTTGGACCGACTCGTTTATGAGGATGGGGATCATCATAATAGTATCACCCGATTTGGTCAAGATTTCAAATTAACATATGATATTGTTACATTTGGTGATGCCTTATATGATGATGTGTCGGATTCCTATGATTGGACCAATGCTTCCGAGCCAATAACAATACATTCCGGTGGACCTGGGTGGCCTTCAACCGTCTATCCTCCTTGGTGGTCCAAATACGGCGTCGGGTTTGATGATCCAAATCTCTGTGCTGGAACTATAGTTGATGAACATAGTGATTTTGTAAAGGTAATAGAACACTGCAACACCATCATTGAGGAGGATGCTGATGCAAATGATGGTGTGGAACGACAGACATTGGTTGTTCTTATATCTGATGGAATAGAACCGGATAACTTGCCAAATGACGACATTATAGATTATCTGGCTGATCCCACTAATGAAGTAAAGGGGATGTATGTTACGATTGCTTTGGCTAATGATACTGACGGTAGAGCAAACCTCAAAGAAATTGCACAAAAAACAGATGGATGGTATTATTATGCAAATTCGGCGAATGGTGACTATGCGGATTCTATTCTACCATTTATGAACAACCTTTGGGCATCTTTGAAGTCTGGTGGACAACTTGGACTTGGTGCGAGGCATAATGCCCACCCCAGTTCTATTGGGGAGGGATGGGCGTTTGAATATGATTATTGTACGACAGTAACAGCAGTGAAATGTGACACATATGATAATGGTGGGATATATCCATCATGGTCGGTGCCAACATGGCATGAAGAAGGCACATGTGAAAGTTGTGTGTTTGCTGATTATGAACATAGTTGTTGTGACGTTAATGGGGATTGTCAAAATCTTGAAGAGGATGCGTGTGATGGTAATGGTGGATCATGGAATGATTATCAAAAATGTGACTGTGGTTCTTCTTGTCCAGTTGGTGGTGCTTGCTGTTACTTGGATGCTGATGATTATACCGTCGAATGTCAGATAGTTCCCGGAGATACCGAGTGTACCTGTGATTATATAAATGAACAGGCTGATGAGACGGTTTGTTGGGATGACGGCGGCTGGTCGCCCCCCGATTACAAGGGTAATGGAACTGATTGTAGTGCGTGTGAATATCCTCCCAGCGAACTCGGCCGATGTTGGGTATTAAATCCGGTGAACTGCTACACCGGATGCAGTATGAATTGGGAATGTCATAGTGATGGTCAGGGAATCTCAAAAGAGGAATGTATAATAAGAAATAACGAGTTCTTTGATGACGAAGGCAATCCGAACTCACCACCCTATGGATGTTGGTCAGGTGGGCCGCCATCAATTGACTTGCTTTGGCAGGGGAATGCAGAATGCTCCGATCCCATCCCCGGTTGGCCCGGTGTTGATCCTGAACCTGAAGACGTTACATGGCGATGCTGCGGGGCTGCAAGTGGCGGCGACTGTTATACTTGTTGTCATGCTGACCCTGATGCTCAGGGATGCTGCGTCTGCGGCGGCGTCGGCTGCCTCTCGATAGGCGCATGGTGCCCCGATGCCCCGTACAGGGTTGGAACTTATCTTGCGACGGTGGACAACGTCTCACAAACCATGGGCGGGTGGTGTGTAGAAACAATGTCTGATCTGTATGAAGTTCTGGGGGTGCCGATCGACACTCCCGCATGTGCGGGCGCAGATTTAAAAAATTGCTTGTGTCCGGCCGGAAATTGTGCCAACATTTGCTATGTTATGAAAAATATGAAAGTGCCGCACGCTGCTGGAATGGGCAATCTGTATTGTATAAACCATCATTCCTGTCCAGCAGCGGGTGGTTGTGGCGTGGACGACTGGTCGGCCGAATGATATAGTTAATGATTAATCCCGGACCCCAGCGTAAATGTAAATCCTTGATGTATTGTTCATTTAATTTTGTATAAATACTATGGGTAAAGATAGGAATTAGTATATGGTGATAATTGGAAGTAGTGCGATAAGTCCTTTGCCTGGATTTGGTCCAACGGGACCAACTGGGCCAACAGGTGCTACGGGCAATGCTCCAATATACGGGGGATCAGCAGGATTCACAGGAACAACTGGTGCAACAGGAACATATGTTGTTTCCGGACACCGCGACGAAGAATCACTTTATCTTGTTCTGTCGGATGGTAGAACTCTTGAATTTTTAGATCTAAAGGGCCCGGACGGTGCAACTGGTGGTAAAGCCGATGGTGTAACTTTAGGCTCCGGTGAGACTATACTCAGAGATGTGTTGGAAGGAATGACATTCACATTTAAAGGAATCTCTGCGTCTGGTAGTCTTGCTGCATATGGAACCAGAACAAATGCAATTGCATTTGCTGGATCTGGTCCTCCTGAAATGATTCAACTTGCTCAAACTGGTGATCAAAACAATCTAAATAATTTCACCTTTGCTTACTTGAAAGAAGCAAACATAGCGGAGTCCGCTGGTGTTACATTCGATAACAATGGAACGATGGTATTCGGTACTGGTCCTTCTGGGATTTATAGAGATTCCATTACATTCGATCCAGAAGAAATAATAATACAAGTTCCTCCTGTAGACAGAAACGAAATTGTTACAATCTATGGACACGAATGTATCGGAGATTGTGGTCAGACTGCTGGTATGGGGGTAGGAATTCAGTTAGCAGTAACCGCAGGTTCTATCTACGAAGTACAAACACCAATTGGTATTGCTGGTATCACTGGTAGTTTTAAAGATGATGAACTTTTTGGATTTTCTATGATTCTCCACGGAAACAATGTTTGGGAATTACCAGACAATGTTTTATACAGTCAAGACAATAATGCATTTTCTTGCGGCACAGATATAATGAATCTCATCACACATGATGGGGGTATCAAATGGTACGCTACTATAACTTCTTCTGGTTATGGAGTTAGTGATTGTGGTGATGGTGGACCAAATGTATTTGGTTCTTGTTGTTACGAAAAAGATGATGAGAGTAAAGCGTGTGTGGAATATACAACAGAACAAGAATGCGACGAATTATATAATTCCACATTCCATCCTCTCTCTGATTGTAGCAATTGTGAGCAAGAATTTGGTGGAATTTGCTGTAGTCAAGGTAACGACGATGATCCAGTTGGTAACTGTATATCTGGAGTCAGTAGAGAAGAGTGCGAATATTTCAATGGACAGTTCTACACGCACTACTACTATGTCGAAAAAGATCCAGTGAATGATATTTTCCAAATGCAAGAGTTGGATGAGCCTATGGTAATTGAATGTGGTGGCCACCTTCCTTGCTATTCGATTGTAGATGGAATGCAAGAACCTGCTGGAATAACATGGTCATGTATGGAAAATGCTGGAAGCATTATAGGATTTGATGGTATTCCTAATAACCTATGTGTTGGGAGCAACTGTAATAATTTTGTAGCGTGTTGTAAAAATGGATCTTGTATAGGTGATTCTTCTGGTATTGGAAAGTATGGTCCAATGTCCGCAGTTGTGTGTCGTTATATTCGCGGTGGTGTTCCGGTAGCAGGACAGTGTGGGGAAGTTGAATGTTGCGACGAAACCATCTACGAAGGTGCATGTTGCATTAAAGATCACCCCATATTTGGTGAAACATGCATACAAACAACGTATTATAAATGTCTAAATGGATTTGAATATTTTGATGGTGGTGAAAGTTTCCAAATCTCTGGTGGTGTTTTCATGGGACCAAACACCAAATGTGAAGATATAAACTGCTGCTTTGGTGGGGATAATCCTGTAGGATCTTTTTGTGAAGATAACTCCGATTGTGAAAGTCTTTGTTGTGTAGAAAATTCATGCAGTCCCGCGGCAGAGTGTCTTGAATGTTTAGACGGTAGCGATTGTCCATCTTCTGGGTGTTGTTTGAATAATATTTGTATGGAAGATCCTTCGGCGTGCGATTGCATGTCCGATGCAGATTGTCCGGGGCCTTGTAATAAATGTGTCAGTGGTTCTTGTGTTTTTGATGACTGTGAAGATTGTTATTGTGTTCTAGATAGTCAATGCACAGGATCCTGTGGAACTGGTTCTTGTTGTGTTGATGGATCATGCACCAATGATTGTGATGGTGGTAATCCTCTTGGTAATCCACCACCACCGGGTGGTGGTAATCCATCACCACCACCCAGATATCAAAATAATGATAGTTCAATATTGTCGAATATGATCTTATTCGACCATATAAACACAATATCTGAGGGAAATTCGCATCTACATATGATAGACAATGTACTATCGAGTACAAAGCGAGTTCTTCTTCCAAATGGAGAATGTGTTTGGATGGAGTACGACGAACACAAAGGCGGGTGTCCATATCCAGAGTGCCCTAATAAATAGAGAAACCATATGAGTCTTCAATTTAGAACAAGAATAAACACACCCATTTCTACCGACGGCGGCGACGGTGGTGGGGAACCCACCACAATGGGTGCATGTTGTTATGCACCCAGCACAGAAAATCCTAATAGTGATCCGGTGGAAGCATCTTATTATGATTGCTTAGGTAATAATGGATATTTTCAAACAATACCAGATGGTCAAGAACTTGAAGATATCACATGTCCCGATTTAGGTTCATTGGGTTGTTGTTGTTCTTGTAGTTATGTTGACGATTTTGATGACTATCTCCAAAATCAACAAACCTATACGGGTGGCGTTAGAGATGTAACTTTTTGTGAATGTAATACGTTGGGTGGTGTGTGGTCAGAAGGACAACTTTGTGAAGACATAGATGTATTTGGTTTGTGTACAGACGGGGGCGGTATCAACGATGATGTTCGTATTCCACAAGCATGTTGTCATGATGATACTTGCGATAATGTTTGCTCTGTTCAAGAATGTGCGGATCTTATTGTTGATGATCCAGAAGGCACTTTGATTTCTTTTGCTACTTGTAATTATCCTGTAGGAAACCATCCGGTAGCAGAATGTGGAACAGATCCTGCAATGAGAAGAATGGGTGAACGTGACAGACTTACTAATATAATGGTTGCAACCACACCACCGACTAAGAAAGATAGAGATGAAATGTACAAAGGAAAGGTAAATCAAGAACAGAATCAATCTTGCTGTATATACGAACAAAACAATGAAGTAAAATGTTCCCAGTTAACAAAAACACAATGTACAATTAAAGGCGGCGTATGGGGTGGATTAGATGGTGCTGGACAATCAGTAGATTGTGATTCTACCATAGCAGAACATTTCAAGAACATAGTACAAAATGATGGGAAAATTGATTCTTCTTATGTTGATGGATGGGAACTAGGACAAGATATATTTGATGGTGGAAGATTTGCAGGTGTGTTTAATTCAAGCACAAACACCTTTGGTTCTGGTAGTATATGTTTGGGAAACAGAAAAACAGGAATAGCAAAAGATTATATTTCTGAATCGACCATGAATGTTGATCCATCTTTTAGTAGTACCAAATATGCAGTAATTGTTTCAGCAGAAGACATTCATCAGGTGTTTGATGTTGATGCTGGTTCTGGAATTAAACAAAATAAAATAAAAAATGCATCTTACTGTGACACCCTCAGAAACAAAAGAATATTTTCTTCCTCTATTATACAACGACTGATATCTGTCAACGATTCCCAGTATGTTAAATGGTCAATACCTTCTCTTGATTGTCTATCCTTCATGCAACGGAACATGCTCACTGATGAATTTAAAAGAAATTCAATAAAGAATCAAAGTCCAAGAAGTAAATTTGTTCCCATGACAGAAAGATATTATTGGAGTTCTACTCCATATGATATGATGATGATTGAGAGTGATATGGAAGATGTTGTATATTTCTACACTCAGTTATTTAGAGAAACAGTAAGCGATAAAACCGAATCGTTCGTGAAGGTTTCCCCATATAATATCAAACTACATGCAAGGGCAGTTTGGGTAATTCCAATTAAATAGGGAAAACTTCTTGCATTTGTGAATAGAAAGAAGTATAATTATTGCTTCTTAGGAGATTTTATTATGACAGACGAGAGTAAAGATCAAGAAAAAACACAATTTCGGAAAGTCCCGGCTGATCCGAACCAGAGAGGATTGAAAAAGAAACTGAGCATGATTCAAAATTTTGCCTCTTCTTTAGCATCTCGTAATTTCAATAATAATAAAATAAATAAACCAATCAAACAACTTCGTGTTTTGAGTTGTTTTGGTAATGAAAATTCAGGTGGAATTCTACCTCCATGTGAACACCTAATGAACAGTAAAACTGGAGAAGGTAAACACTATTGTGGTGCATGTGGATGTGGTGATAAAAGTAGGACATGGTTAGTGTCTGAATCTGATGAATATAGCAAATTAGATTATCCTAAAGTAGCATGTCCTCTCAGTATGCCTGGTTTTTCTAATTATATTATTAGCACAGATGATGAAGCAGAAGAGCCGGTAACTCGAAAATATTATATTGAAAATGTAAATATTAAGGATGTCACTAAGGTAGATGTGGTAGTTGGGGAAGAAAAGCCAGAAGAAAAGCCAAAAGACGAATCCTGAAAAATGTCCTCAAACTCCTGATGCCTTTATACATATAAGAAAAGCATCAGGAGTTTTTTTATGGCAATACCAACCTCTAGAGATGAATTGATTGACTATTCTCTAAGGAAACTAGGCGCCCCAGTTGTAGAGATCAATGTTGATAGACAACAGTGTGAAGATAGATTAGACGAGGCTCTAGAATTATTCTCAGAGAGACATTTTGATGGTGCAGAAAAAGCATATTTCAAATATAAGATAACTCAAGACACTAAGAATAATCTCTATATTAGTACAGATTCATTGGGAACGGTGAATGGTATTACTGGTGATGGTCCTACTGGTAAGGATATCTTGAGTGTCGTTAAGATATTCCAGTTTGGTGACTTTACAAATATCAACATGTTTGATGTTCGTTATCAAATGGCATTATCAGATTATTTTGGAATCAACCGTGGGCTTGGATATGCAAGTTCAATGGGTATTGCGAGATATGATTCTACCAAAAGATACATCAATATGATTCAAGATTTCTTTCAACCAGAAAAGAGAATCAGATTCAACAAAGTATCAAACAAAATCCATCTAGATTTCCCAGAAGCAGATATGGCAGTGGGTGATTATCTTATTCTTGAAACATTCGTGAAGATCCCATCCACTACGTTCTCTGAAATATTCAATGATGTTTGGTTAAAGAAATACGCCACGGCTCTCATTAAAAAACAATGGGGTTCAAATATGTCCAAGTTCGAGGGGATTCAAATGCCGGGTGGTGTTTCTCTTCGGGGTGGAGAAATATCAGCAGAAGCAAACGAAGAAATTCAAAGACTAGAAGAACAGTTGCAAACAACATACGAACTTCCAATTGATTTTAATGTAGGTTAAGCAAAATGGCTCGAAATCCGTATTTCAAAGACTATAGCGGCGAACAGAACGTCGTAGAAGATCTCACCATTGAAACTATTAAAGCAATGGGTAGGGATATGGTTTATATTCCTAGAACACTTGTGGACGAAGACAAGTTATTCGGTGAAGATACTATTTCTAAATTTGATGATGGTTATCAATTAGAAATGTATATTGCGAGTGTTGATGGATTTGAAGGTGAGGGTGATATTCTCTCTAAATTTGGTATTGAAATACGAGACAAAATGCAACTCATTGTTTCCCGTAAAAGATTCGAGGAAACTGTGGGAATATATGAAGAGATAACACGACCTAGGGAAGGTGATTTGATTTATTTTCCTCTCAGTAAAACTCTCTTTGAAATTAATTTCGTCGAACATGAAAACCCATTCTACCAATTAGGTAAATTGTTTACTTATAGATTATCATGTGAGGTATTCACCTATAGTCAAGAAGAGATTGATACGGGATACACGGACATTGATGTTGTAGAAAGTAACGTGAAGAAATTCGCAGTTGAGTTTGATCTAGGAACGAGAGTAAGTGATGTTGCATCTACAAACTTCTTTGAGGGGGAAACTGTGTTTCAGGTTTCTGGAATCACTGGCGCTAGTTCCCTTCTTGCTAACGCAACCGCTACAGCAGTTGCAACAGATTGGGCATCTTCTACCACAAAACTCACCCTCACAAACATTGTCGGTACGGTTTCTACTTCTACTGGACAGACAATCAAAGGCGCGGTGTCTGGTGCAGAGTATGAAATTAACAGCAGCACCACCACTACCCTCATTGTTCCCCATGAAACACAAGATGATGCACCAATGGGCGATAATGAAAATCTAGAATTGTTCCGAGATCAAGATGATATATTTGACTTCACGGATACAGATCCGTTTAGTGAGGGGAACTTCTGATGTTTACGCAATTCTACAATGAAGCATTACGAAAACTCGTTATTGGGTTTGGTTCTCTTTTCAATGATATTCGAGTGGTTCGTAAAAATGCAGATGGAACAACAAAGGAAACCATCCGAGTTCCTTTGTCATATGGTCCCAAGGAAAAGTTTATCCGGAGGATTCAAGAACAAAGTAGCATCTCAGATCCAACCAAAACTCTTATAACTCTTCCAAGGCTTGGATTTGATATTACTAGTTTTGCATATGATTCTACTAGAAAAACGAATAAACTTCGTGTAACTTCTGCAACAAGCACTGATGGTATTTCTGCTCCTTGGAATTATTCAGAAGTTCCATATAACATTTCATTTGGGTTATATGCATTTACCAGAAATCAAGATGACAATCTACAGATACTTGAACAGATTCTTCCATACTTCACACCCGAATTTATAGTAACATTCAAAATGAATGATGTGAATACAAAGGTAGATGTTCCTATTATTCTGAATGGTGTAAATAGTACAGAAGAATATGAAGGTGATTTTGATACTCGAAGAAACATAACTTCTGCTCTGGAATTTACAGCAAAGTCATATATCTATGGACCCACCAAGACTTCTAAGGTTATTCTTACTTCTGAGGTGGATATACATGGTTCAAACTTTGATGGTTTGGTATCGGACGCTCACGATCTTCGTATTGGTATAACAGGTGGATTCACGGGCGAAGGATACACCGCAGGAAACAGAATTTATGGTGAGTTCTATTATGAGTGATAAGAAAAGCGTTGACGAGAAATTGTCAGAAGCATTAGATACTGAATTTGAATCAGAAGAAAAACAAATAGAGAGCAAAAGAAAAGTTACACAGATTCAAGTTAATGCACCTGATAGTGAAAAAGACTATTGGTTGGTTCGTCGAAACATGAAAGAACTCATCTCTACCGGCGAAGATGCAATAGAAGGTATTCTTAGAGTTGCACTAGACAGTGATGCACCAAGAGCATATGAAGTTGCTGCTCAGATGATTAAGACGGTTTCTGAAGCGAATAAAGATCTCATTGATCTCCATCATAAAATGAAGACGATCAATAAAGAAGAGGTCAATATTCACAACACAACCAACAACTCTTTGTATATCGGTTCTACTAAAGAACTACAGAATCTCATCAATACTGAACGAAGTACTAATAAAAAGAAAGTAGAAGGTAAACATGATGTGATTGATGCAGAGGTGGTAGACAATGACGCTTAAACAAGATGGATATATGGGAAACCCCAACCTCAAACCAACTGGGGTTGAGATGGAATTCACAAAAGAGCAAGTCAAAGAATACATCAAGTGTTCTCAAGATCCAGTCTACTTCATACGAAATTATGTAAAAATTGTTTCCTTGGATGAGGGACTTGTTCCTTTTAGTATGTACGATTTCCAAGAAGAAATGGTAAACGTTATTCATAATAATCGTTTCTTTATTGGTAAGTTGCCGAGACAGACTGGTAAATCAACGACTATGATTTCATATCTCCTTCATTATGTTCTGTTCAACCAGAGCATGAGTGTTGCAGTACTTGCAAATAAGCAGGCTGTGTCTCGGGATATCTTGGGACGACTCCAACTTGCATACGAATATCTTCCTCTTTGGCTCCAACAAGGAATTATTGCATGGAACAAAGGAAGCATTGAATTAGAGAATGGTTCTAAGATTCTTGCATCTTCCACATCTGCATCTGCAATTCGTGGTGGTTCATATAACGTAATTCTACTTGACGAATTTGCTCACGTTTCTAGCACTATTGCGGATGAGTTTTTCAATTCAGTATATCCTACCATTACTTCTGGTAGTGATACCAAAGTGATTATGATTTCAACACCCAACGGGTTGAACATGTTCTATTATTACTGGCAGGGTGCAACCAAAAAGACAGGTGAGCCTGGTAAAAATGATTATGTTCCATTTGAAGTCCACTGGAGTCAAGTGCCCGGTAGAGATGAAAAATGGAAAGAGGGAATCATCAAGAACACCTCTCAGCAACAATTTGAACAGGAAATGGAATGTTCTTTCCTTGGAAGCCAAAATACCTTGATTAACTCTTCAAAACTCAAAATTTTGAATTGGACAGAACCCAGTGCTAAAAATGCAGATGGTTTGTGGATATACGAAAAACCAAAAGAAGATAGACAATATTATATCACTGTAGATACTGCGCGTGGTCAAGGAAAAGACTATAGTGCATTTCTTGTTTTTGATACTACAGAACTACCTTATAAGATTGTTGCGAAGTATAGAAACAACACAGTGTCTCCTATGGTATACCCTACAGTAATATCAACTGTTGCTAAAAATTACAATAATGCATACATCTTGGTTGAAATCAATGACATCGGTGGACAAGTTGCAGACATCTTGCATCAAGACTTGGAGTATGAAAATGTCATGATGACTGTATATAAAGGTAGAGCAGGTCAAACAATAAACGGTGGTTTTGGTACTACAGGAAAATCTCAATCACAGTTGGGTGTTCGTACTACAGGTCCAGTGAAGAAACTTGGATGTTCTGTCCTGAAGAGTCTCATCGAAGAAGATAAACTTCTTATAGAAGATGTTGATATAGTCAATGAACTTGTAAGTTTTGTTGCAAAAAGGAATTCGTTTGAAGCAGATGACGGACACACAGACGACTTGGCGATGTGTTTGGTATTGTTTGCATGGTTGACAAGACAGGAATATTTCAAATCAATTACAGAAACTGATGTTAGAACAGGCATATATAAAGAAGAAATTGAGAAAATGGAAGAAAATATGGTTCCGTTTGGGTTTGTTGTGGACGGAACAAATGAAGAAGATGGAGAATGGGACGGTGAAGACCGGTGGTTCTCTTTTTGACCAAAAAACATAAAAGTATAAATATCTCCGAACAAATGATATATTTTTGATATGTTATTCCCTTTATAACATACCTGAAAAGTAATTAGCCCGTACAGGAGAATAAAACAATGGCAAGAGCAAACGTCACAGTTGTAATTGATGATCAGAGTTATGTCATCCCCGGTTCAGAATCTGGATCGCTGACTAGAGCAGGATTCGCATCTCATTTTGGTTTAATTGCCGCAGTTGGTAATACTGGCGAAAGAGCAAAAGGTTATATGCAGATTAACAGTCTCGGGGAATGGGTTGATAGATTAACCAGCAACGAACCAATTAATAGTACGACAACCACATCAGATGATAACACACATGTATCCAATGCGGCCGGTGGTACTGGTTCCAGATGGCCACAGGGTCCAACGGGTAATTGGAAGCAAGAATGGTGGGCATGTCACAACTATCTACAATACGGTGGTGTATTGGTAGTTGGTGGTACTGGTTCCGATTTCAACACATCCACCCAATATGATACTCTAAAGGATAAACAAATTCCATTGGATATTGTCTTTAGTGCAACCGGAGATCAGTCAGCGGTCAGTACCATTGCAACAGCAAGAGGAGACTGTATTTCTGTCCTACCAGACAGCACATATGGTTTGAATGCAGACTCCGCGTCCTTTAGTGGTACGCAAGGTGAATTTAGTATCTCTGTGTTTGGTATGAAGAAGCATCTCAATATAAGAAGGAATATGAACGAGAACGATCAGGTTGGTTTGGGTTCCTTTATTCAGACAAACTGTGCAGCAGATGTTGCTGGTTGTATTGCAAGAACTGATAAACTCGCAGATCCGTGGGCTTCACCAGCAGGTTTCAAACGAGGAAGAATTCTTGATGTTGTTAGTCTTATAGACAATCCAAATGATGGTCAAATGGATACAATGTATGATGCAGGAATCAACCCCGTTGTTACATTCCCCGGTGAAGGTACAGTCCTCTTTGGTGATAAAACGGGTGCCGCTGGTACAAGCACATTGAGTAGAATTAATGTATCCAGACTCTTCATCTATCTCAAGAAACGAGTGGGAGCAGCAGCAAGAAGCATTTTGTTTGAATTGAACGATGCAACATCAAGAGCATCGTTTGTAAATGCCACTACCGGATTAATGGAGAACATTCGTTCTAGACGAGGCGTATATGATTATAGAGTAATTTGCGACGAAACAAACAACACCGGCACGATAATCGATGCGAATCAGTTTGTTGCAGATATTTTCGTGAAACCAACAAAGTCTGTTAACTTTATTAAAATCACATTCACGAATAAGACCACAAGAGATAGTTTATCTTGATCTTGTATAGAAGGAGAAAATAAATATGCCTAATCACGCAAACTCAATAGCAACATTTAAGAATGCATTTGATGGGGGTACTCGTCCCAACCGATTTGTCGTTACCGGAGTAATCGGTAAACCACACGATCAGCCTGTTCCGCCTTTATTGGTAAAGGCAGCATCTATGCCTGTACAGACATTGGGTGTTATGCAAGTTCCTTTCCGTGGAAGAGTTGCAAAACTTCCCGGTGATCGTGCATATGCTGAATGGACATTCACGCTACTCGATGAAGCAAAAGCAGGCGTTGGTGGTATTGGAGATCAGCCAAGCAATGGTGGTCTCCGGAGAGCATTTGAAGCATGGCATGAATCCTTCAATATGCACCGAGAAAACATCGCTAGGGGTGGAGATGAGAGTATCCTTAACGGAACAAATGAGGAGTTTTATACCACATGGACAGTAAATCAACTCAACATGGCAGGTGAAGAAATTGTAGGTAGAGCCGTTAGACTACACTATTGCTGGCCTACTGAAGTCGGAGCAATTGATTTAAGTTACGATTCTGCTGATACTCTCACAGAATATTCCGTCACTCTTGCATTCGATTATCTGACTCTTCAGGAAACTACTGGAACTTCAACAGCAAACATCGGTGCTCAAATTGGTACTAATGCTGGATTTTCAATTCCTGATTGATCTAATTAATTTGATCTAATATTACCCTCGCGGTAAAATCTTATACATATAGTAAAGAGTTTACCAAAAGGGTTATATTATGCCATTAGATATTTTCGGATTCAGCATCGGAAAAAAACAACCTGTTGAACCAGAACA
>Ga0209756_1002859_pt1 | contig 14485 bp, 13 predicted proteins | sample ETNvirenome_6_85_FD_184071 | JGI IMG/M metagenome (GOLD analysis project Ga0209756, IMG submission 184071) | Marine viral communities from the Pacific Ocean - ETNP_6_85 (SPAdes) (version 3) | ecosystem: Environmental > Aquatic > Marine > Oceanic | place: Pacific Ocean | collected 2013-06-19
GGCTATATCTTGTTTTAATCTATCATCTGAAGTTGATGTCCATACTGTACCTGCAGTTGTTTTAGCAACACTTCCGGCAACTATGAAATTATATGAACCATTATAAGCTTGATTTATACCTGTAAAATATGACCCCCCGGACTCTCTAAACTCTGCAAGTGTATCACCCCCAACATTAATTCTCATAAGATCAGCTGATGGGTTTTGTATAGAAGTATCTGGATCATAAAACCATGTATAAGCACCTCCAAAATCTCCACTCGGTCCTATATATATATTATTGGCTTCAAAAGTGGCATTTAATGTTCCACCAGTATAAAGAGCTATTCTATCTGCTGATGGGTTTGATATATATGTATTTGGATCATAAATCCATGTATAAGCACCTCCAAAATCTCCACCAGCTCCAACATATATATTACCAGCTTCAAAGTGAGTATTTTGTGTTCCACCAGTCATTAATCTTATAGTATCGGCTTGTGGATTATCTATGTATGTATTAGTGTCATTTAGCCATGTATAAACACCACTAAAACCTCCACCCGGTCCAACATATATATTACCATCTTCAAATAGAGTATTTTGTGTTCCACCAGTTACAATTCTCAGCTGGTCAGCTGCTGGATTATCCATGTATGTATTTTGATCATTTAGCCATGAATAAAATCCAGCGAAGCTTCCTGAAGGTCCAACATAGAGATTACCTGATGAATCTAATGTCATCTTGGTTGCATCACCTACAAGGTCTTGCCAATCCCATTTCATTTTATCTGAATCATCACCATCTACTCCTATACGCCATCTTAGAGTGCCTGTAGCTTGGTTAGAAAACGAAAGGTTTGGAACATCACCAGATGAGGCAGCATGTTGAATATTTAGATTTCCAGTAACTACATCAACACCTAAACCACCTCTTAGAACTGTTTTACCATTTTGAGACCATAAAGTTAGATTTCTACTTTCAGGACTAGAGGTATTATCATAATTTATTACATACATACCCTCAAACTTGGGTGTACCAGAATCTACTGAATGTCCTATAAAAGCAATTTCAGTTCCAGCTTTATACCATTGAAGATGTTTGGTGGTACTGGCTCCGTCATGAATAATTATTTTATCATCTAGAATTACAATTCTACCCTCTGAAGAACTGGCTGTAGCTGAATTAGTACCATCTGTTGCGATTGCAGTTTGGAATTGACTTCCAGTAATTACGTTACTTCTACCCAATGCTAATGGTGTTGATGAAGTATTTGTAGCTACAAATTCTGACAAACCTAATGAAGCTGCACCTGAATCACTTTCTGTTGCTTTACATAATGCTATTATTGTTGTATTAGAATCATCTACTTGTGCATATAAAGTTTGAGTAGTTACTTGTAAAGCTGTTTTAGATACATCTAGATCTAGATACACAACATAAGTTGTATCAGCTCTAGTAGAAGCACTGCTAGTATTAAATTCACTCATAGTTCCAGTAGTACCTGATCCAATAGCAAAGCTATTAACATTAGTTTCTAAAGGTTGCCCATCTTCCAAATTTAGTAATCCTGCAGTCCAAGTTACTGTATTTCTGGTAGCTGCAGTAAATTCAATTACACTATTATCACCATCTTTTGAGAACGTGGTAGAATAATTTCCTGTTAGATTAACTTCACCACTAGCTCCAAACTCTTCTGGCATATTATTTGAAGTAGTTTTTGGTACTCTACCTGCAAGAGCTGCTTGTTCCCCTACAACTTCTATTCTTGCATTTTGTACTCCCGGTCCTTCCATGTAACTAACCTTAGTTACTAACATATCAGTATTAATATTCTCTATTTTATTTATGACTTTTATTAAATCCCCAGCTCGTACTGGAACCTGTGCTCTTGCAGTTATAGCACCTGAAAATTGAGCTGTACTTGCTGTCCATCCATGTGTTGCTGTAGGATCACTTTTCGTAGGAGCATCCCCAACAGTTATTGCACCAGACGCTGTTGCAGAAGCATAGCTATGATATTCCATAAAGTTACTATTAGAATCTAAAATTCCTATTGGCATACCTTTTTTAACACCATAAGTTTCTAAATTAACCGATGTATTACAAACAGTCGAGGATGTAGAAGTTGGGGTAACATCTTTATAATAAGAAGGATATTGAGGTATACTAAAACTACCTCTAATTATTTCAGTTCCAGTTCCTCCTGCTCTTGATAAAATAGTTGCTAATCGTTCTCTAGCTCGATCATAAGTGGCTCCACTTCCAGCTGCACTTGCAGGTTCTCCATCTAAACCCCATTGAGTTTTAAAAGTTCTTTTGACTCCTGTTTTATTTCTTAATCTTCCTGTACTTGGAGTAAATAAACATGATCTACCAGATGATGCTCCCTTTAACATTACTTGCGTTGTACCCTCTGGAAAGTCACTAGTTAAATCAGAGATTAATAAATATTTAGTTCCAGTTCCTGTATCTGATTGCCATTGTACTTTACATATATCATCATGAACTTTACTACTTCCATCTGCAGTATACTCATCTAAGTATTCAGATGTTAATGAGTCTGCAGTAGCTGATGGAGTACCACCTTCAAATCCTGTAGAAAATGGTTTACCTTCATAATCAAATTCATGTCCAGAGCTCATACCAGAAACGATGATCGATTCAAAAGTTTTTGTTGATTTTATATTACCTTTAAATATTCCAGTAACTTGAGCTTCTGTATAAACCTCATGTTTTGGTCTATCAAAACTAAAATCTTGTAGCATTGGAAGTTTTTGTCCTGTAGGGGTAAATGCTGCATTTGGTAACTCAACAGTTAATCCATATGTTGCTGGAGTCGCTGTTCGACTACCTCGTTTAAAATAATTTAAATGAGCACTTGCTGGAGCTGTAACATCATATATAACACTATTAATACTAGACACATCCATTTGAGTTTGGTTAGCATCTAAATAATAATCATATCCAAAAGATTTCGCTCTTCTATCGTCTCCGCTTGTAATATCATTTGGATCTGCTCTAGCTATAATTGCAATTTCATTTAATATATTATTACCAGATTTTTTAAGCTTTAAGACTCCAGTTGTTCCATATTCCGATATTGAGTCTTCAAATCTATCTCCATCAGAAGTATCTACTTTAAGAGCGTCAGCAGCTGGAGTATTCCACGCTGAATTGGCTAAAATATTAGTTTTTATCATGGTTGATCGTTTTGTTGATCCACCAGTATATGATTGATCTGGTAATTCTGATGAATAAATTCCTCGTAATACTTCTAATTCATCTTTAATTACTAATTTACAAGTATTTCCTTCAAAGTTATTATATTCATTCTTAATATCATATATACGTCCATATAAAATAACAAGTTTAGTATTTATATCTACCAGTTTTACTCGCATAAAATCTGTAAATACAGGACTTGCTGAACCTCCATCATCCGCAGCAGGTAGACTTGCAAAAACAGATGAATAACTATCTGCATCTCCAGCTTTAAAATTAGGTACACCATTTTGTAATGTTACTTTTGCAGTTGCTGGTTTACCTAATGCATGTTCATAATCAACTGATAGAACAGCATTTTTACCCTCTGAAGTATTGGCTCTTAACCATCTACTAGTTGTACCTGAATCATCAGGATCGTAATTAGAATTATCTCCAATCCAATAATAAAGCTCTATTTTCTTATTTGCATTTGATATAGCCATAAATTCTCCTACGCAAAGTCAATGTGACTTGCAGTTTTAGACACAAATTGAATTGCAAATTGCCATCTATCTTCTAATCCCGGTGTCTGAGTAAAGTTAGCACTTTGTATTGCAACATGATAAGTTGCACCACCCGTTGAAAAATTTGTACTTGATGTATACAGTGGTCTTGTAGTATCACCTATTTGTATTTGAATTAAATTATCATCAGAATACATTTCTTCACAGCAAAATTCTTCTAAGAAATTTTTATATGGAATATAATAAGTTTGACTACTTGAGCCATCATTATATGAAAAACTTGACATTCCACCAACAACTGATGTGGTATTACTTGTATCTCCTCCAATATTATCTACTAGTCCACTAACTGAAATAGTGGGTCTTACTATACCTAAATCAATAAGATATGGACTATTTGTAGGTATAGGTACTTGGATTGGAGTACGTCCAATATTTACAGTTATATTTTCACATTTTAAAGCTAATCTTTTAGCTGCTGATGCATGTGTTCCGTCTCTTAATAATATTGATAATGTTCCTTCTGCCATAATTTATCTCCTTATTTAAATTTTACCATGGTTTCCAATTACTGAAAATCCCTGCTGGATCTGTTAACCACTCTAAGACTTTTTCTATACCTTCAGCTGAATTTTGTGTATGTGATTTTTGAATCGTTTGGGCTAAACTATTTGCAGGAGCCATTACTCCACCAGCTCCTCCGGGTACGTTAGCAAATCCGGGTCCTGTCCCAAAACCACCATAATCAGTACCTGACCATTCATTTTTACCTGAGTCGTACATATTTCCATATCTTTCCATATGCCCAGTATAATATGCCCAGCGACCCTCAAAGGCTAATCCTTCTTGATGAGATCTTTCATAAGCTGCATCTTTATATTTAGCTCCAAATGCCTCTCTATCCATATCTCCCTGAGTCATTTGAACTGCTGGTTTTTCAATTAATCCCATAAATCGTAATATACCAACTGTAGCCTCAACAGTGGTTCTAAAAAATCCCATTATACCTTCTGCCTCTTGCCACCATTTTTGTAAACCACTTTCTGTCCATACTATATTAATTACACCTTTTATAGAATCCCAGATTTTACCCATAAAGCTTCCTTCACCATTCCAAATTGCACTAAGTTTATCCTTAATAATTGGAACATATTTATCTGCTAATGCTTGTGACCATTCTTGAATTTTTGGAATGGCTGATGCCATTTTTTTAGCTAATGGAATAATTAATGGTATTAACCAAGGAGCTATCAATACGTCAACCATAGCTCCAACAATTTGTAAAATAGAGCTGATAGCTCCAGTAAATACCTGAGATTGTTTTAAAAATGCCCCAACACCTACATTTATTCCTAATATAGTTTTATTTTTAGATAATATTGACCAAAATTTACCACTCGGTTTTAGTACATCTTTAGCAGATTCGGCTACAAGTTTTCCGGGACCACTTGCAAGCATTCCGGCTGCTTTATAAGCTGCTGATGCTCTCCCACCTGTTCTATGAGCACGACCTACCTCTTTATGCATTCTTTTTCCAAATTGATATGTGCCCTTAACACCTCTAATTCCTGCTCCTGCTGCTTTAAATACCATTATACATTACCCCCATATGGATCATAGCTTACTCCTAGTCCTACACCAGATTTTTCATATATATCTTGAAATGCAGCTGGGGCTGGAGGTGATGTTGGTATTTGAGGAAAGTCAGGTGCTGGATCTCCCCCTTCAATTAAACTTTCTAAAAGGTTAAAAAGTCGACTGACAGCTCTGCTAGACATTGGACCAGCAGCAAATGAGGCAGATACTGAAATTGCGTTCCAAGCCATATTAGCCCAATAATTATTAAATGGACCTTCTCCAATATTCGCAAAGAAATTATACACTTTTGCTAATCCTGTACCAGCAGCTGATAATGTTTTTGTAAATACTCCTAAAATTCCTGTTTGCTCATTCCACCATTTTGATAGTCCGGTATCTTCCCAAATTAGATTCCAACTCTCGCCAATAAATTCTCCTATTCTTTCCCAAAGAGTTCCTTCACCAGTAACTAAATTATCAAATATAGCTTTAATTTTTGGAACATATTTTTCAGCTAAATCCGCTGACCATTCTCGAATTTTAGGTATAAATGAAACCATTTTTTTAGCTAATGGTATAAATAAAGGAACAATCCAAGGTGCAATTAAAACATCCACCATAGCTCCAATGATTTGCATAATTGTACTTACTGCCCCAGTAAATACCTGAGATTGTTTTAAGAGTGAACCAATACCAAGATTAATTCCTAATATACTTTTATTTTTAGTTAAAGCTCCCCAAAACTTACCTGCAGGACTTTTCATCTCTTTTGCAGTTTCAGCTAAGGCTTTAAACGGAGAAGCCATAGCAGTACCAATGCCTGAATAAGATGCAGATGCAGCTCCGCCTTTTCTATAAGCAGATCCTATTGCACTTAATCCAGCCCTACTAGGTAAAGCTTTTGCCATTCGTTTAAACACCACGATTATTATCCTCCAAATTGTTTAGCCATAGCACTATAATTTGTTGCTAAGTCTAATTCTGTTTGTTGATTCCCATTTACTTCGGACATAGAAGTGAGAGTTGCTATTACTAGATTTAAATCTGGTTTACTTAAATCTATAGCTACCTCCCAAGGTATACCCATTTGAACAAGTCTAATCATAGTCACCCAATATGCTATATCTAACATGGACTTTTCATCTAACTTAGACTTTTGTCCTTTCAAATAAGCGTCTACTCTTTTTTTACTTCTGCAGTATCTACTGTTTCTTCATCATCAAGTTTTGGCACTAGAGTTTCTAATGCTCTACCTAATCTTTCATCAATCGATACTAAGAAGGCTTCAGTAGTTTTACCCCATGGAGCCTCTATAATATATTCTTTTAGATAACTCTTTACATAGGCATCACCATCAAAAGATGTTCCTCCCCCTTTTGAAATAATAACTGAATTAGAGAGGAGTCTATTTTGTTTACTCCAACTTAAATTCTTTACTGTTAATTCAAATGAGTCTCCAGTTTCTGGTATCTCTACTGTTATTTTAGTAGGCTCATTACCTATCTGATATTTCGCTAAATCGAAACTCATAATTCTCTCCTTACTTTACTTTTGCTATTTAATTTTTATGGATATATTGCTCCGGTTATAGAATCTGCTGTAGTAGTTGCGGCAGTATACGGCTCTTTAATTTCTATTTGTATAGATCTTAATACCATATCCACATCTACTTGCATTGCAGAACCATCTCCAGTAACATTATGTGGAGCACTTGTTATAAAAGCTCCCTGATTATTTATTCCAGTCGTTGCTGCAGTATCTCCAAAATCGGCTGGGGTCAGTGGAGTAGATGTTTTCTTTGTAGTGATTTTAATATAATCATTAGTACCTCTAGTAAAGGTTAATTCTAAGTCAAATCCATTCATTCCAGCCGCAGCTCCATAGTTTCCTTCTAATATCAATTGCTTAAATATTTCTAAAGCTCCTGTTGTCCCTGTATATGTAGTAGCATTTGATAAAACTGTATCTGGTAATGCTAATGTGCAACTCATTGTATAAGATTTTCTACCTTCTCTTATTTCACTTGGTCCTCTATTCCTACCATATCTAGTTGAAATATAATATCTAGGTTCTGTTGCATTTGATATACTTATACTAAAGTTTCTAACTCTTGCAACTTCTTGTCCAAATAAAGTAATTGATCCTTGTGAGAAATAATATGGATTATTTGAAGGGAAGGTTATATCTGTTGATTCAACATCATTCATTATGGCATATTTTGGCATACCAGCTGTAGATGAGTCCCCATTATATTCATTAGTACTTACAGTTCCTTGATTCTTTTGGTTATGTAGCATACCCATAAAGTTTACAGTATCCCAACCCATTGTTAATAATCCACCTTCTTCGGCTGTAATTGATGCTGAGTCAACCATACCACCATAATATCGTCTATTAAAATGGTGACTACTAGCTAGGGCTTCCTCTGACTCTGCACTATCTTTCATATGAAGATGCCAAGTCATTGTATCTAAATCATTTTCAGGTGTAATTATATGAGTATATACATTATCAGTAGATGCTTCATCAATTTCACCTACTGTTTCTCCAGCTGCATGATCAAACTTTAATGGAGTATATAAATGGGCAATAGTACTTGAACTTGAACCAATTATATCTCTAACTCTAACAATTTCATAATTTCCTGTTACATTACCAATAGTTGTACTGCTTACTACATCACCAGTTCCACCTGAAATTTGAAGATATTCATCGTCTGCTAAATTACTATGGGTTGCAAAATTAATAAACGTATCCCCCTTCTTAGCTGCAGTTTGAATAGTAGAATCAAAAGGACTACTTGACACAGCTGTACTAGCTGTTGATACCATTTTTCCTATAGGGAATCTCAAAGCAGATGGATCTAATACAACCATTCCACTAATAGATCCTGCATAAGCCTGTTGTCCAGCATAAAATTCTGTTGCTTGTCTTTTAGATGCTGTACCTAAATAATATCTAGGCTCAATTGTAGGGGCTATATCAGGTACTGATACTGATTCATATACTCCCGGAATTCGATTTATATAAGTATGTTCCCATGTAGTCCTAGTTGCTTCTACTTCTACAAGTTTATCATCATTAGCATGGAAAAATGCGGTTGGTCTATCTAAATAAATAGTTCCTGATGAACTACTTGTTCCAAAATGTTCTACTCTTCGTAATTCATATTCACTGTTAGTTGTTCCATCAGCCGCATCAGAAGTTTGTTCAGTTCCACTAGGATTTACATCCCCAATACGAATAAAATCCCCTACTTTTAAAGTATTGTTACCATTATTAAATGCGAAACTAATACTTCCTGCAGGAACACCGTCTGTTTCATTAATATCTCCGTACCATCCACTACTAACTCTAGTTCCAGAGTTCATTTCTGGGTCACCACCTTGGGCAGCCTCAGCTGCAAATGTTAATTGTGATTGATCACTTCTATATATAGCCATATTATTTTCTCCTCATATATATTATACTAGAATTACTTAAGTTTCCAACAAAACAGAGCTATTTTCTAACTCAATTCCAATAGTACCGCTCCAAACATTGACGTTTTCGTCCATATCTTCAGAAAAACTCTCAAAGGTTACCCTCTGAAAATTAGTTAAACTATGTCGTCTAGCATGACATATTCGTCTTACCTCTTGCATTAAATTATATAGTCTTTGACGACTATCATTAGTATATAATTCTAAATCTACAGCATAAATTCTATCCCCATATTTATGGTTTCCAATAGGAATTTCTTGAATTTCAGGACTTCCGGGACCAGCAATAATATAATCTCCTTTATTAAGATCATATCTTAGTTGTTCGCTTGCCCCTGTAACCACAATATAATTAGGTTCAGTAACATTACTTGCATTCCATTGTGAATTTAATTCATCAGTAAATTCTTTAGCTGGCATTGGTTCATTAGCCATTAAAATACCTCAAATGATCGGAGAGAATCCATAATTTCTAGTGTTTCAGCAGTCCAACCATCAATTTTTTGAGATAATTGTACTCTATCCATACCACTCACTGTTACACCACCAAAATCAGCGTCTCTAAGTACATCAATAGCTGCTAATTTTTTACATACATCTGTAATTAGAGGTCCATCTCTACCGTCTGTTGTTAAATCTCGACCATATAAATAAGTTACCTTAACAGGCATTGTGAATTCTCCACCTCCCCATCTCCAAACTGGAGCATTGTAAGATGTGAATCTTGCAGGAAGTAAGAAATATCTAGAAAATTGTACCATTCCTGTATTTGGAATTAGGAAGAAATCACTTTTTCTTCCGGGACTTTTACTATCCCAGTTTCCACCATTCCATATTTGAACTTTTATTACTTTGTATGGATCTAATCTGTCTAATTTAAATCCATTAAGATTAAATTCATGATATTCATTATAAACTATATTAGGTCTCCAAGATTTTCTTGTGTAATAATCTATTTTAGATTGAGCTTCATGAATAAAATTTTCTACTGTAGCTAGACTAGGTGTTGTAGATGAGGTAAAGTTATCTCCCCCTATTACATTTCCTAGTTGTAATAATTGAAATACATCTGCTGTTGTACAATATGCTTGTACTCCACGTTTTCTAATACTCTTTATAGTGGGTGCAGTTGATACAGAAGTTGGGCTACTAATCCTAATCCAAAAAGCTGATTCACCATCAATAGCTACTTCAGCCCAATTACCTAACCTATTTACTGGAAATGTTTCAGCTCCATCTTCATCAAATCCATAAGCAGTATATTCGTTATCATCAGGATCATGTTGATATGTTCCAGACAAAGGTATAAATTCCTTCCATGCAGAACCATTATAGTATTCATATTTAAGCGTGCCTAGACTACCAGCTGTGTCTATATCAAACAAAGCCATATCAAATTTAGACGCATCTCCTAAATATAAAAAGTCATCAGTGCCTGCTAATACGGAAAATGCAGTACCAGCTGGTGACTGTGCTTCTAATGTCCTATCTGTAAATGAACTACCATCATAAACTTCTACGATGTCAAAATATTGTTCTACAGTAGATGGCATTTAACCCTCCTATTATTTATTATCTGTTGATTCCTCCTCAGACTTTTCTTCTTCATCCAATACTGCTGCTACATTTTCTTCAGGTGTTGGGTCTTGTTTGCCTCTTAAATAAGCAGCCGCTCCCTGTATTTGTTGTAACTTAGTTATTAGTTGCATTCTATTCTCATCTACTTGTCTAAGTTGTTCAGAAATATTCCCTATTTCTTTTTCTAGTAAACCTAGATCATTAGTTATATCTATCTCTTTAACTTCATTAGTCTCTGACATATTATGTCCTCCTATTTTCTATTCTTTGTTGCCCATAATTCAGGCAGTAAATTCTTTATATGGATTGATTTCCCATTATTATATCTTAAAAGTTTACCTTTTTGTATTACCCAACCTGCACTATCTATAAAAAGTTCTTCTTCTTTATCAAAAACTCTTTCATCCATACCTTCATAGGTAAAATTTTTAGTTGTCCATTGCACCTTCTCATTTTCTAAAGCATTTGTAGTTAAAAAATAAGGGATATGACTTTTTTCATATCTCCGTATTTTCGCTTCAACTGTCTTAGTTCTTTTGAAGTGTGTTTTATAAGTTACTTCTGCAACCTTATACTCTTCTTTAGTCCATTTACTATATAATGTCTTCATTAGTAGACCTCCCTATAAGTAATTATATCATAATCCTTATACCTAAGTCAACCCTCTCTTACTATTATACTAATTTTCTATAGATTTACGACTTTTTTCCACTAAATATTTAAACTTCTGCTACTATATTAGGGCTATCGTGTATTGTTCTACCTGCATTAATCTTATTTAACAAGTCAGTATCTATTGTCCATGAACTTCCATCATAAGTAAAAACGCCACTTCCAGTAAATGTTGTGGGTGGTGTAATACCAGTTAGTAGTTCGTGTGTAGATGAGTTTATGTCTAATGCTGTTAATGTTCTTCCACCATTATCTAGTGTAAAATTAAATACTGTAGATGTAAGGTCAGCAGTTTCTGCATTATCTAAACAGTAAAATACCTTATTATCAGACTTTCTTCTAATTATTTTTGCCATTTAATGCCTGCCTTTTGTTTGCCTCAAGAGCTATCCTCTCTTGTGCTTCAAGTTGGTTTCTAAACTCTGGGTCTATTGTTTTAAGAGGACCTATTACATTTAATGCTTCCCCTTGAGAACTGCCCGGTGTTAAGTTTTTTGCTCTCTCTTGTAACTGTAGCTTTAATGATTCTTTTTGATGTACATTAACATTTTTTGTATCGAATGAACCATCATCTAGTTCTTTTTTAAGCCTAGACCAATGTTCTATTTCTCTTACTCTATCTTTACCCATTCTTTCTCTTTCTTCTTTTTCCCATAATTTTTGTTCAAGTCCTATTTCCAGTAATTCTATCTCTAAATCATCCTGTTCGTTTTTTATTGCTCTTTCTATTTTTTGTATTTCAACTAAAAGTTTTCTATATGCATAAGATTCTTCTCTTAAATTAGTATAAAAAACATCTTGTTCTCTAACACATTGCCAATATTTACTGGCTTTTGTAGGAAAGCTAGCATCATTTAAAACAGAATATCGCATTTCTGTTTCAGTTCTGTATATCTGTACTTTATTATGTGTTGCTTCTAATTCTTTTTTTAATTCTTTTAAGAAGTTATTATCTTCTTTTTTTAACATTGGAAAATTATTCAAGTGTTATCTCTCCTTGTACTGGTTTCTCTCCACCTATTAAGGCATCATTGCTATATTTATTATTCTCTTCTATTATACCAGCATTTACTAGTTCTTGTGCTTCTGCTTTTGTTTTAATTGTGTATCCATGTTTATTTACCCACTCTGTACAATGTTCTACGCCACCACCATAGTCAGAGTTATCTAATGCTTTATAGATGTCACCCGGATACCCCGTAAGTTTAAATCTTTTTGCATCGCTGTGTGTATATTCAGTTATTTGTTGTCCATAAAAATAAATCATAATTTTACCTATCGTAATGTGCTATTCTATTAGTTGCATCGCCATAACCAGTAGCTGTACCACCACCAAAAAATACGGCAGCAGATGTACCACTACAATCTACATTGTCTGATGATGAATATAAATCTGCACCTGAAAGACCATTTGTAGAGGATGCTGCCCAAGACGTACCATTCCAAACCTCTCCATCATTATTTGAATATCTACTACCCCCAGTTAAGACAACATCATTTCTAGTTCCAGCAGATTGGAATACATTTCTACCATTGGACATACTGTTTAATGTTGTTAATGAACTTCCATCCCAGCCTTCTGTTCTTTGTCTATTTGCACCACCACCACTACCTGTACCTCCAAAAAATATGCAATCACTTGAAGTTCCAGCAGCTCCCAGATATCCCTTACCATCATCCAAATCTGCACCCGTATCTGACCAAGAACTACCATTGTATGTTTCTATTTGAGTAGCGTAGCTACCCACATAACCACCTGCTGCTATCGCAGAAGTTTGAGTGCCACACATGCCAGCTTGTTCGCCACCAACTACATTAGCAGTTCCCCCACTACTAAAAGATGAGCCATCATATTCTTCTGTAGTTAATACTTCTCCAGATGCAGTTGTACCACCTAATACTAAACCTGCTGTTAATGTTCCTGTTCCTGATGGTGCCATTCTCGCAGTTGCCATATTACCACCAGCAGTAATGGTACTACCATTATATTCCTCTGTACTGACTAATTTAGTAGCACTTGTATTAGTTCCACCACCCGTCATACTTGCAATTCTTGAAGTTCCTATTCCTATACCGTTTCTACTTCGTGCAGTACTTAGTGTTGCACTTGATAAACTCCATATAGCACCACTAGTAGCTCTTTGCCCTACACCGGGGTCAAAGGCTAATACATAACCCCCACTATCATCAATAGGTTGCCCTGTTATTAAAGCATGTTTTGAATACCATGAATCGTTGTTTATATCTACATCTCCATAATTAAAATGCACCTGTTCACTATGCAATTCTAAATACCCACCAATAAAATGATACCCAGTAGCAGCAGCATATTCTACGCCAACTACATTCATATCACCTGTGTCGCTTTTATCTTCTGGACCTGCAAGTGCAAATCTGTTTCTACCAGAGTTAGCAAATAAACCATAGGTAGCATATTCATCTTCGCCTCCACCATCCCGGTCATCATCATCACCATAACTAAGTTCAGCGTCAAATTGGTTGAGTATATCATTTGACCTTATTGGTTTACTTTGGTGTGAATCAACTAGCCAAGTTGGTGTGGTTCCAGATACTGTAAATCCAGTTAAAACATATGTATCATCACTATCATCAAAAAGCAGGCAATGATTTACTCCGTTTACATGAACTAACAATTGTGAATTATCTGCTCTGTGCCTATTTAAACTACTTCCACCAGAGTCTCCATTATGGCACATTATGCTTGTATTTGCATATTCTACTCCTGTATTCGCAGTTACAGTTGTACCTGTGCCTGACACTACAAAAGCAGTTACTTTATATGGAGAACCCCTACCTTGATATATACCTACTACTTTATTTGCTGATGCATCATAAGCCAAAGACATTGCTTGTGTATAATCTGCACCACTATTTGATACTGTTGTAGCTGAATTAATTGTTACACTATTATCACTACCTACATCATCAAATGTAATTGGAAAAATATCATCTTGGTCCATGTTATGACTACCTGACCTACCAAAATATAAAAGCGTTCTTGAACCTGCTGGGTCGTAAATAAGCATATTACCTTCAGGTGTTTTTCCATCACCTTTACCACTTACTTGTGAGAGTGAATCTGTTTGTAGGCTACCTATAACTGGTCCACTTTCCACACTTGCTCCTGCTACTTTAGGGGCGTTACCTGAACCACTTACCTGCCAAGCTACCACATATCTATCAACATTTGTATCATATGCAAGCCCCATTGGTCCACATGCCGCAGACTCACAAACTGTCTCATTTCCCCATGTAATTGTTGTGCCTGATAAAGTTCCTAATCTTACTGTAGGATAACTACTGTTACTACCATCAGAGTATGCAACACCTAGTGTAGAATCATCTGGGCTATATGCCATTGCCCCATTTTTAGGATCTCCAGAATCAAATTGATAGTTTGTTAATGCTGAAACACTTGGGTCTGTTTGTGATGCAGGTATTTC
>Ga0209756_1002865_pt1 | contig 14470 bp, 4 predicted proteins | sample ETNvirenome_6_85_FD_184071 | JGI IMG/M metagenome (GOLD analysis project Ga0209756, IMG submission 184071) | Marine viral communities from the Pacific Ocean - ETNP_6_85 (SPAdes) (version 3) | ecosystem: Environmental > Aquatic > Marine > Oceanic | place: Pacific Ocean | collected 2013-06-19
GAGATCACGAAGCAAAATCTGTATACTTCTTGGATGAAATTTCGAAACGTCCCGTTGTTATTAAAAATATTAAAACCACAACAGGCTCTCTATATCATGGTAATTATTCAGAAGATTATCAAATAGTTCAAACAGTCGGCGCAAATGTACAAAGGGGCTGGTTAAAAGATAATTTTGGTTTAGTTACACAATTAACTCCGGAAGTATTAAGTCTTTCCGGTAATTTGAATTTTAATACTTTCGCGAGAACTGGATCTTCTCTTCAGAAAGTAACTATTGCTGACCGTTTTTCCGCACCCGGTTCTCCGGAAGCAATGTCGCCAGGTTATCTTGATCCTGCCTCGCATACATTTTCTGTTTATAACAGTTTAAACTACCGTAATATAACTGTACGTTTACCAAGAACCAATATACAGCGAACTGGTACCCTCGCGACTGATAATGTTATAGCTAAATATCGTTTTAAACCATTCGGTGCTCCTGGTTTTGTGTCTCCAACAGGAAGTCTTCGCACGCTAACCACCACAGCGCCCCTAAACACGCTCCTGCGCAACTATATGGTGTTTAATGGTCTAGATGGTCGTTTAAGCCCCCCGGGGGCCACAGAGTACGCAGGAAACGCCTATGCGTCGATTCACAAAGTTAATCGCAACACCGCTCATTTTGGCAAGTATTATCGCTGCCCTGTGACAGTATGTCCGTACGGCGAAACAGAAATGGCCGGCAACGGATCTAGGCACGATAATGGTTTTGTGCAACATACGATTCCTCAAAGTGATAGACAATATACATGGATTACAGCGTCTTTATCTGGAAATTTTGCCGGACCATCTGCCCTTAATGAAACCTCTTATTATCTAGGAAATGGCGATGGGCTAGCAGCTCCTTTGGGATATTCTATTAAATCAAATGATATGACTTTTGTTAGCGCGAGTGATTTTGGGACCGCCTATCTTGGCTACTTCAGCGCCCGCGTATTTGGAACTACAACAAAATATGGAGCCGCCCTCGGCGCCACGCTACTTCATACTGATTTTGCTGGTCTTAATTTCAATATATATGAGCCGCTAACGGCAAGTACGAATTTATTAGGATACCCGCCCGGGCAAACTGGATATAAAAATACGGCGACATCCTGGCAATATAAAGGTAACAGTCCCCAGTACGCCATCTCCCTCGGCCTTCAAGCCGGTGATGCTCTTCTAAACGGAATTATCCTCAACCGCCAAGGCCCATACGGCTGGCCAACTTGGAAACAAATTCGAGGTGGGAATCATCCGATTGTACGAAATCATAGATTGACGAATACTTTTAGTATGATTGATAGAAAACAGCCTTCACAAAAATCTGTTGGCACCAGCGATTATAAAGTTAAAAATGATGGAAACACTATTATTAATTTAACTGAATCTGTTGTTACCGTAAAATATAAGCCGATTGTTATATCATTAACAGCCAAAACTACAGTATTGGATCCAAACTCCGGAGTAAGTAAAAAGAATTTCAAGTTCCCATTTGGTAACACGATGGCTTATTTTGCGAACAACAATATTATCCAGCATATGGAAACTACTGATGTTAATAATTTATATGCTGCTCGAACAACGCCGCCCGAAATTTATACATCAATTACCGATCTTTACCTCACCAATAAATTAAAAGTGCTCAATCCTATTACAGCTTTTAACTACGCGGAAATAAAAGAAGTTATTTGGCCCCGCGCAGCAAATACTTTCTTGAATAGAACCAGAACAAGAAATAATTATACTGAAGTTGCTGGCTTGGGATCAAATGGATATGATCGAATAAATCATAGAACATTTTGGAGAGATAGCGCAGAAGATAGATTGAGAACAGATTTGGTTGCTTTGAACAGCCAGGGGTATATTTTATCTGCCTCAAACTATAGTATTAATAATTGGGCAGGCGGCTCTCCGTATGATTCTTCTAGTTTGGCCGCGCCCCTTGGTGTTTGGCCCCTTGAAGGTAAATTTACCGGCTCTCTTACGGATCTCTCATCTAGTAATATGCCAGGACCTTTGGCGACTGGTTTTTACGCCGGCCCCAAAGCAGAGAGTTGGGCATTTTTCTTAAATTCAACTGATAAAAATTCTGGAGAACTCTTTGGAGGAAATGAAATATATTCTGAAATGTATAGCGTCTTGGGGGTCGCCTTCTCTTCGAAGTGCCAATGGATGACAGCATCATGTCGTTATCACGGGGTTGATAGTTTAATGGCTGGCTGGGCGCCCCCTAATGATATCGTCGACGCCGATGTTTCTGCCTCTTCTAATGTTTATTGGACAACAAATATCGATTCTGGTAGAAACCCTTGGTATGATTCATATGAAGATTATTGTGCTGATTTAAGCAAAATTGGCCAATCTTATTCAATAATTCCAGAGTTCAATATGTCTGAACATATGGAATATTATAATATTCGAAGACAAGCAGATATTATGGGCCCCCTTCCGTTAGACAAATTTACAATCCAGGGAATCAATAATTCGAGTAGCGTAGACACAACATTTTATCAAGAATATTCAAATTCTGATTTTATAAACAATTTTGGTATTGTTATTGATGACCACAAGAAGAAGGGAGATATTAAAAAAGTTCAAATGACTTGTTATGGCCTTAAAAAGCTTTTGCCGAGAGATGGTTTTTATCCGGTTAATAGAACTTTACAAATGGCCACTTTGTTGTCCAAATCTATTGGATCTCAAATTAGTGGAAACGTTACCATGACCAGCGGTGTACCGCACCAATCAACACCACAGATGAATGCCCACGCTTCAATGCTGCAGCCGTTTTTCGCACCTGGAATTTTATATAATACAATTAAGTCGGGTCTTGCTGTAGATTGGCCTTTGTATACTGGATCGGCCCCGAACACGGCATATGCGTTCTTCCTCCTGTCCCCGTTCATAGACGCCGCTCCTAATTATAGACTGCCTTTTGAGGCTTTATATAATCTGAACAAGCTTCCCGTATTTGTGCCGCCCACAAATCTTACATCCACTCCGCAGAATAAAATATATTCAATGGCTAACCAGGCTATAGAAGCATTTTTTACTTGGAATGGAGAAAAAAATAATAATCTTTATGAACTAGCTATGAACAATTTCTTAGCTGAATCTGTCAATCTTTTCCTTAAAGATGGAAAATTAACTTCTTTTGTCTCTAGACCAATGAGAGATGTTGAATTTAAAGAAAATGTGACATATAGAATGTCGGTTGATATTGAAAAAACAGCAGATTTTTTGATGACCGAAGGGGCAATTGGATCAGCAGTGGGCACCCAACTTAAAAGCGAAGGTTTTGACAATTATTTTATGGCGATTAACAAGCGTGGTGTAATTTATGGTCCTAGTTGTCGATTTTTTACTGGATCCGCGGTCCCCGGCGGGTACCTGAACTTGAGCGGGTCTATGAACGAAGGTGAAAATCAGGATCCCGGATTTGCTCCTTGGACGCCGCCTTATTTTTATGGAAAATCAACTGTTAATCTAACATATAAAAATATAGTTGATGATACTCCCACTCCATCGTTGGGAACGATTTTAAATGCTATTACGGCCTCTTATTCGAACAATTTAAATAATTTGCCAAAAGCTTCTTATGATGTAGGGTATCATCCCGGCGGAGGCACTACTCTCGTTACATCAAGTTTCTTCACTTCGCGCGAGTCACCAGCAATTTCATCAATGATGCAAATATCATCTTCAATGAGCCTGTTTGGAAAAACAAACAATCTAATACAAACAATGACTCCGGATGGTCAGGTAATAAGTTTAGCTGATCCAGAAGATCCTACTTCTTTTGAGCGATGGGTTATCTCCACAAAATATGAATGTCCTGTCTTAAACTTTAATCATTATACTGATGATTCCAAAGCTCGCGGAATGTGGAATGGTTATGGAAATATTCCTGATCCCTCGGAAGGTATTAAAATTACTCTTAGAGAAACAGATCCAGCAACTTTATTTGGTGCTGCTGAAAATGTAACAGAAGGCTCCCTGCTGGAAAAAATGTTTAGCCCCGCAGAAGCAGGAAAATCAAAATCAGTCGGAGAACTTCCAGATGATTACGAAAAATCAATTTCAGAATGTATTGTGGCCATTCCGTTCTTTGCTGGCAATGGCGGAAATAATTCTATAACTGATTATTTTGATTGTACTTACTCCGCAGATGATGATAAGTATTTCTTCACTATTCCAAAGGTAAGTGTAACTCCAGGCGATGTTAATACTTCGGAAGATACTAATAATGACGGTTCAACAAATATAATGGATATGGTAAATCAAGTTCAAGAAGAAATTAATGAGCAAGTAGAGGCCGGCCCGGGCGCCTCTGTTCTAAATTTACAAGAAAAAATGAAAAAATACGTATTCCCGCCGCGCTATGATTTTGTTAATCAAAATACTGTTATGGATCCCTTCGTGATGTATACCTTTGAATTTAAACATCGTTTTACTCGTCAAGAATTAGCTGATATTTGGCAGGGAGTAATGCCCGATATATCAATGAAAGTGGTGCCGGAAACGACAACTTTAAGCATTCCGGTAGCGAAAGGAGAGCTGATGTATGAATTCTGGTCATTGGTTTCTGATAAAAATACGCCCCAAACTATAATACGCAATTCTTTAAATCAAATAAGATGGATGGTTTTCAAAGTAAAACAGAGAGCAAAAAATGTATATGCCAACATTACTGAAGATTTATCAGATAATTTAAGCAATATTGGTGCTCATTCTGTCGGAATGGTAGGAAATACATATTCTACTACAGACCTTCCTCACAGCTATAATTGGCCGTATGATTTCTGTTCACTTGTAGAATTGGCAAAAATAGAAACAGATATGTTTATAAATCTTCCGAATATGTCGCCGCTAGAACAATTAGGAGGAGCAGAAACTGTAGCTGCTATTCTTAATGCTGCCGGCGGTGGCGGCGGATCCGGAGGAGGAGGCGGAGGAGCAGGCGCAGATGAAGACGATGATACAGAGCCAGATAGCTTTGAAGGGGAGCTAATTAAAGTATTCGAAGGACCAAGCGGGCCGGGAGGCTAAATAAATGGAATTTTTTGATAAAAAACAAGAAGTATTAGATATTGAAGTTACTCCATTGGGAAAACGTTTATTACAAATGGGCCAATTTGAGCCGGTTTACTATGCTTTTTATGATCATGATATTTTATATGGATCATCTTTTGGAGGCTTAACTGAGGTCCAAAGTGATATTGAAGCGCGCATTCAAGAAACTCCGCGTTTGAAACAGCAAGTTTACTTATATTCTGCGGAAGAAAAAATTAATAAAAATACTTCCGATACATATGGAGTTGATTTTGCCACACTCGACGAAAATCTTTTTCAAAATGTCAACCTTGAGGGGTCTCAAAAATTAACTGAAGAATATGCTCCGGAGGCTTTAGAAGCAGTTCAACGCGAACTAGAAAAATTTGGACCGCTCGGCAATATGTCATATTCTACAAATTTGCTTCCAGCCTGGAACATTGATTTTTTTGATGCTCCGCTTACTGGATCAGTTGTAGTTTTAACTGGCAGCCATAATTTACAAATTCCCAGGCTTCAATGTGATATACAATATAAGCTTTTGCTTAATGAATTGTCAGATATTCCGCAGTATATTGAAGAGATGAAAAATGAAGGCGATGAAAATGCGCTTGAAGAACTTTCAGATGCCCTCCAAGATCATCATTATAATCTTTCAGAGGATGACCACGAGAATTTTGCTTCCCCAATTTCAGAAGATGGGTCTTATCTTTCTATAAAGGAACAGCCATTCTTCGCTCAAATAATAGAAAACAATACAGAATTTTTAAAAGATAATGTTGAAATTGAAATGTACCAAATTTTACAGAATGGCGAGGAAAAAAGATTATACTTCTCTGAATCCGGCGATAGAACCGATGATCCAGAGTTTGTAGAATATTATTTTGATATCCTAGTAGATTCTGAGATTCCGGATACTTACTATTGTCGTGCGGTAGGAGATGAAAAGCTGGTGTCTGATTATACCGATAAGTTTATATTTAATTGTGATGATATTGTTGACGCCGACGCACCACAACCATACGATATTCCGGATAATGAAGATGTGGAGCTGTGTGATTAATGGCTACAAATAAAATAAAAACCTTAAGTGATTTTTTAAAATCCGGCCTCCCAAGAATAAAAATAGAACAAGTTTTATTAGAAACTGGTGGAGCCCCAAGTGAATTTAAAAAAGATCCTCATTTTGATTTTCCTCCTGGCGAAGGCCAAGAATTTTTAGCCCCAAGTCGCGAAACTACTGACCATAGTCTTAAAGTTATTTTGAATTTAACTTTAGAAGGGATTATGGATAAGAATATGAAGATCAATAATAAGCTTTTTTCACTTTGGATGGATAAGCTTGATTTGATGAGTATGATCCATATTCAAATATATGAAATTGATACTTATGTTTATGATTTGGTTAGAAATCACGGCAATATAGGCGCCAATCAGCCCATATACGCCAGTGATATTCAAAAATTTATGGTGTCTGCTGCACAAAACCAAAGCTTTTCTTCAATTTTTGCGAGCCGAATGCGTGAAATTAGTATTTTAGATAAACTAGAACAATTTAATGCCGCAGAAGGACGAGAAAGAGAAAAATATTTAGGTACTTTAGCTGATGGGACTGTCACATATAATATCCCAATTCGTTTGGATCCTTATCATTATGAAAATAAAAATCCCAATTATTTAGGATATCTCATTTCCACGGGTATTAATTCCCAGGCGATAATTAATCAAATATCTTCTACATTTAGTGACAGTGATGGACTTGGGGATATAATGTCGACTTTGGATGATATCACCCAAGAAGCTTCATCGGTAGCAGTTTCATCTATTATTGTTTTTCAAAATGGTGTATTAAACAACGCAAGTTATCTTTTACAACGAGCCGACAATAATAAACTTTGGTTTGGAGATTATCATGCGATGCATCGCGCAGATGGTACTTTTGTTCACTTGATGACAGGATTGGAACATGGAGATACTTCTGTTCCTGCAGAAAATCGCGATGTTGTTTTGAAGACGCTATCTCTTCCAAATACAAAAATTATAGATCTTAGAGACGATGAAGAAATTGAAAAAGTTTTTCTCCAGGATTTATATCAATTAGAAAGTGTATATGATTTTATTACCACAATTAGCAATCAGCCAAAAATAGCTGGCTCAAATATGGGACAGCCTCCCAAAGAAACATATAGTCACAGTTTTATGTCGCGCTTAAACGACGGCGGAGCTGGATATTTGTTAGCCATTGATCGATCCAAAATTTTGTTTAATAATTCACTGTTTAGGTCGATCGCTAAAAATGTAAAGAATACTGTAAATTCTATTCAATCGAAAGTGGCATCGGGTACACCTATTCCCCATAATCAAATTAAGTTTGGAGGACTGGTCAAAGAAATATTAGATAAATCTAAAATAGTAGAACTTAATATTTTTAGAAAAAGAGTAAGCCTAAACGAAACTGGAGAAAATAAATTAGGTACCCGGGTCGAAGATCAAAATAGTTATATTAATTTTGTTTTAGACGCTGATATAGAAAATTCTTATACAGATGCGATTCCTGTTCAAGTGGCTAGATACTCAGAAACCGGTGTATCTTACGGATTAAAAAAGATAAGTAATTTAAATTTTTCCAATGATGAAGTTTTGGAAAGTTCTTTTTTGTTTTTATCTTTCGAAGATCCTTTCCTCACCGACAAAGAACATGGCCAATATCAATATTATTATGAACTGGTAATAGAAGATGGAATCAAAAAAGAACTTCAAATGAAGTTGGCCGGCCTGCTTGGCGCAAAAGAAAGATTGAATGATTATGTCAGTTTTATTAATAGTAATTTGCCCAAATATTATAATGATTTGACAGATCGGTTTAATGCGGAAGCAATTGAGGCAGATTATTCAAATGATATTATTAGTCATGACGGCGTCGTCGCCGCCGGTACCACAATTTTATTGTGTTTGGCGTGGATAGGGGAAGTATATCAACTTTTTAGTTTTGGTGATTCAGCCAATATTCTTTTGGAAAAAATTTATGATAAATTTAATGTTATATCACATCCCACAACGGGAAATTATCAAGGCCTACTTAAGCTCGCAAAAATTCTTGACACGATTATTTATAAATTTCAAGATATATCTGGCATAAATAAAGATATTCTTAAATTTACCAAGACAATTATCACAGACGGAAAAGCAGAAATAGTTTTTGATTCGATCCAAGCCTCAGAAGGCTCTATCGTTGCTTTAACAGATTCTAATTTATCAAATGTAGCTTCTAAGGCTTCTTCTGGATTACATGATACGATCACTATAAACGAAAATATACCAGCTATTGTTGATTTAGAGAGCTTTAAAAATACAGGATATGAATATATTTTCTCTTCAGTTGCTACGCAGGGAGGTACCGGAATTCGTGAAATGAATTCTCAAGAATTCCAAAACCGCACGATTTCAGAGATTGACAAATATTTTAATCGCAGCACTGAAGAATATTCGGATGCTGATTCTTTTTATAAAATTTCCCTTTACAGAACATCATACCTTACACCATTATTTACGAAGGTACAAAATGAGGTATACAGAACTGACAATTACCATGGAGATACGATATATCCTCACGATCAGAGATACAATATTTACAAAACTATTATTTTGGATATACTGAAGTTTTATATTTTAAATTATAATGAGGGAACCATAAAGACTCTTTATGAACAAGATGTTTTAAATCAAGTTAAAAAACTATTATCCATACTTTCAACATACGGAGTTATTTTTGATAATGATATCCAACAACAATTAGGATATTTAAATGATGCGATGATATCAAATCATCCCGAGACTACTTTAAATCAATTTTTAGATTCTTCCGAGGGAAATGATCCGCAGCAGCAAACATCTCATCCATTCGGAGCACCTCTTAGCGAACTCGAAGTTTCTGAATTAACAACGAGCCCCGAAATAAATCCGGAAGAAGAATATTATCAAGCAAATACCATATATGAATCTCCTACTGGCGGCTTAATGCCAAATGTAGGATTTGATATCAAAACAACTGATCAGTTAGATTCTTTATTATTTGGCTTATTAAATAAAATTATTTTGAAAGACAATAAAAAATTACAGATATACGCCGATTCAACAGATTTTCATAATGTGCTCTTGTCTTCTACAACATGGCCAACAGCGCTTAAATCTTTATTTTTCAATTTTCAGCCCGGGCTCAAAAATTTATTTAAAGAAGCATTGCGCCAAGACGGACTTAAATTAAAATTAAAAGATTTTGAAGAATATTCTTTAAGTTTAGAAACATTTGGCTGGTGGTGGTTTAATTATTCAAACGTTACCGAAATCACATACTTAAAATATTTTGATAAATTATTTAATCCTGTATGGGAACGCTTGACTGCTACTAATTTTGCCAATGCCAGCGGCGCCGGCAAAGCTTTAATATGTCGTTTAAGTCCGTACACAAATCAAAAATATGGTATAAAAAATAATAAATTTTTAGAATTACCTGTTTTTAATGAATATTTTATTATTAATCCTATGGTCTTTGTTGATCCTCCGATGATATATGATAAGCCCATAACACCAGAAACAACAAATGGCGCCGGCTCAAGTCAACAGCCGGCCCCCGGTTCTGGCGGCGGGGGTTCCTGGAAAGATAATGATAATAAATTTAATGATATTGATAAAGTTTTGGGCCAAGGCGCAACGAAAGAAACGGATATGGGAATTCCAGGCGGTCAACAAGGCCCTCAAGATATAATTGGTGGCCAGGGTCAAGATATGGTAACAAATATATTAGTTAATAATCCCGCAGACTGGGCTAAAATAGAAGTTATAACAGGAAAAACAGGAAAACAGTCTTCTCAAGGAGTTTCTAAGCCAGGCCAAGCCGACACTTATACTCCATCTCAAACGCAGCAACAAGCCCCAGGACAACAACAAGCTCCAGGACAGCAGCAGATGCCCGGTGGAAATAATCCTCCCGGTGGTTCTCCTTATTAAGTTTTATGAAACAATTCTATATATTTATGGTAAGGTATAAATAATGTCAAACGACGGTACAGAAAACGCAGCATCAGATAATTCGCAGCCGACCCCAGCTTTTATGGGAAATAAAACTCTGTTTGTTGATACCGCAGCAACTCAAAAAGCAGCATATTCTTTAAGTTTGCCTCCTTTGGCGCCAGGATTTAAACAACTTTCTTACGAAACAGTGGCGGCTCAAATGGGTGCTACGGCGACGAACGATACAATCGAAGCAACCGATTGGTTGCGCTATAATTTGGGAAAGTTTTTTTATAGAGGTACCGCTCCACAAAATAATCCTGATTCTGGAAATTATGACGCTGACGCTCCTGACACCAGTACACATGAATTTATTAATCCTGCAACGACCGGAGACGTAGATTCTTCTTTTTCTAGCCTCTCTCTGGAGCCTTATAAATATAGTAATTGTGTTAAATACACATGTGTTCCATCCTCCATTTCTCTCTACAAAGATCTTTATAAAGATTTAATATTTCGAGATGTTGCCGCGATTAATGTTAGGTTTTGGTCAGAAGAACATCAAGATTCCGAATTAAAGGACCAAAAAGCATATTTGCTCGGAGGTCCGCAAGATAATTGGCCAATTGAGAAACAGATAACGACACTTCAAGACTGGGCCGGCTTTGTTTTTAGTCAACAGGGCGATAACTGGCAATCTTTATATAATAAATTCGATGTCGCGGCCGATGATAAACAGTTTGGGTCACAACAAGAATTATGGAAAACTAAATATATGGCCGGAATACAAGGCCTAGGCGTTCCTTTTTATGATATAATCAAAGAGGAGCCAAATATTAAAGCTACTATTCCCGCACCTGGTTTTGTAGATCATGCTTTTATTTTTGATTCACCCGCAGATTCTAGCATACGAGATACGGCCGCTAATGTTAGAATTTTGTTTGGAAACGTAGAGGCAAAATATAATTTTTATCAAGAAGAATATGAGACAGCCACACAAGCTATAGCCGAATTGTTTAGTTCTGTGGGCTTCATTGCCGGCCAAGACGTCGCTGAATCAAAATATGAAACACACGGACAAGCAGAATTATATTTACCTAACTTTAATGTTATTCTCGCCGAAAGACAAAATGAAATAAATGGCGTCGGAGCTATAGAGATTGTTCAAAGTCTTCAGACTGATTCTAATTATTTTAATCATTCGACTCTTGGTGGTCGTCTGCCAATAAATATTTTAAGACCTGTGGCGCTAGTAGAGGGGGACATGCCCGAAATTAGCGGCCCGCGAGGTACTTCCGGAAATGAATATTTGAGACAGTGGGGACATGTATTTAAAACTGAAACTGCCGGCACCGCACTTTTTGATGATACATCGCTGCGCAATACAGCAAAAAAGTTTAAAAATATTATATTCCCTCTCTCTGCTGTTAAGAATGAAAATATTACCACGTATAAATCATCATTTCCATTTTATAATGAAATAAATTTCAACACAGATATTAATACAAAAATGGCAGATATTCTTCACGATTCCAATTTATTTCTGCCGTTGGTTTCTGATTATATTGCCTTTGTGGATCCAGATACTTCTTATGCGTTTGAGAGCGTGACCTTCGCGTCCGCCGCCGCGGCGAAAAAAAGAACCACAACTCTTACTGCATATGCTCAAGAAATAACAGCGCCTGGCCTTCAGAGCACCAATTATGGAGCTATGGAAAGTTATGATTTTCCTCTTAACGCAGCGGGTTCTTCTAGAAAACAATACTTTTTTGATAACTTTGCCGAGGGTATCCAGAATCTAAATCCATCGAGTAATCTGGTTGGACATATCACTTCTATACAAAATAAAACAATTTCCGTAGGCTCAGAAGAGTTCTCAGATCAAGAAATTGAATTTTTTGCTGAAAATCCTTTAATACAGTTGATCTATAAAAGCATGTTCAAGGCGATGTTTATCGAGTTTGTAAAAAAACATCGACGCTTATACAGCGATATTGTTGCCGGCAAAACATGTTATAACGAAACGTTGTTTTACAGAATTGAAAAAAGAGATGGAGCTGGTCAATTAATCCAGTCTTTTTATGTATTGAATGATTCTCAGCTAGATGAAGCAACTTTAATTGATACTCAAATTGTATATTCCAAAAAATATTCTTATCAAATTTTTGCTGTACAGATGGTGGTGGGAAATAGATATCGATATGGCGCAAATACAGAACAAGCTTTTGAGACTGGCGACCCTCACTGGGCATGGCAAGCGCATATAAATGTTGTAGATGATGTATCTATTATGCTTTTTGAGATTCCCTATACTAGTACCAAAACAGTATATGCTCAAGAACTTCCTCCAACTCCTCCGGATGTTAATTTTATTCCTTATCGTAATAAAGATAGTCAAGTTATGATATCGTTGAATGCTAGCATGGATGATTATTATGATGATTATATTCCAATTTTACCCGACGATGTCGACAAAATACAAAATGCTCAGATTGGAACGTCGGGCAAAGTTCATTTTAGATCGGAGGGAGATATAACTGGTTTTGATATGTTTAGGATTTCACAATTTGATTTTCCAAATGGACCAACAAGTTATTCTGATTTTGGCATTGAAAACGTTGGCAAGAAAGTTACTCTATCAGCAGTTAAAGGCGCACCCTCTTTGATCGACGCTATTATACCAAACACAAAATATTGGTATACTTTTAGAACGAACGACGCGAAACATGAAGGTTCTGAGTGGGGAGTAAATTTCCAGTCGCAATTATCTGATAGTTACAATTATTCAAATGCTCCGGATTTTTCAAACCCGACTGATGTTTATGAAATTCAAGCTGTTAACAATAATGGTGCGATTTATTTTATAATGAAAACATATGACATCGGCTATTTTGATGCGCAAAAACAAATTGCCGCGCGAATACCAACAAGGCCATTCAGAAAATATTTGTTGATAAAGCCAAATATAGAGCAATCATTAATTAATCAGGATCCAGAAAATAGTGGCATGGACTTTGATGATCCGGAGATCAAGGCCTCGATTAAAGATTATTTAGAGAACTTTAATGATAACGCCGAATTTGTTCCATTGGGAATAAAAGAGCAAAGTATATTTGGATTTGAGCCGAATTCAGTGAACGAATACAATCAATTTAAGGTACGTCTAATTTCGTCAAAAACTGGGCGTAAAGTTGATGTACACTTGAGATTCAAAAAACCAGTATTAGAAAAATAGTCAATATTAAACAAAAAGACTATTTAAAAGTAGTAGACTTTTTATGTTACAATCATTTATAATTTGGAGAACTTAGATGGGATTTTTAAATAACGCCGGCGATATTATATTAGACGCCGTATTGACCGACTTAGGCCGCGAACGTTTGGCGCGCGGAGACGGGTCTTTTAAAATTACAAAATTTGCTGTTGCTGATGATGAAATTGATTATGGCAAATACGATAAAAATAACGCATCAGGATCAGCTTATTACGATTTAGATATTTTGACTACGCCGATTTTAGAAGCGTTTACCAACAATATCGGGTCGTGTAAACATAAATTAATGACCATTCCTCGCAATAATCTACTTTATTTGCCTGTTATTAAATTGGTGAATAGCGACTCTATGTTAGAAGGCACTCAGACGTTTACTGGAGTCGGGTCTGCTTTTTCGGATTCTTCGACTGGAATGTACGTGGTTACCGTAGATAAAGATACCAGTGACGTCACCTACGATAGCGATCCCGGGACCTCAATAGCAAGTCTTACAGGAATTATAAAAGGAGATGGGGCGCCAATTAATGATGGAACGCCGAATAACTCAACAGCCATCGCCAATGACCAGGGTCTAGATACTTCTAAAATTCCTAGTACGTTCTCTTTGGATGCCGATTTAATCGAAAATCAGTATATGATTGAAATTGATGATCGTTTGGGCAAAATAACTACTCCCGGCGGAGTTTTTAGCGGCGGATCATCGACAATGCAATTAGTAGATGTTAACTTTGTTGATGATGATAGGATCGCCAGCTATTATGTTTCTAAGAATACTAATACTTCTTTATTTGATTCGAATTATGGAACCGTAACAGGTACGCCACCCACCGGCGTTGATGCCGATTCGCCTATTGCCGGCCCACGCGGTACTCGCTTGTGGTTTGCGATTAGAGCTTCTTTGGAATTAAACACTAGCCAAAGCTTATTTGATCGTTTAGGGGGCACAGCCACTATGACTAACACCGGCGGCGGAACGCAGTCTTTCAAATATATTGACTCTTCAGTACGAATTACCGGTGTAACAACTGGATATAGAATTGATATTCCTATTCGTTTTATCAAAAAAGTTTAATATAACAGGATAAAAAAATGGCAAGCACTTTTAAGACAT
>Ga0209756_1002868_pt1 | contig 14467 bp, 21 predicted proteins | sample ETNvirenome_6_85_FD_184071 | JGI IMG/M metagenome (GOLD analysis project Ga0209756, IMG submission 184071) | Marine viral communities from the Pacific Ocean - ETNP_6_85 (SPAdes) (version 3) | ecosystem: Environmental > Aquatic > Marine > Oceanic | place: Pacific Ocean | collected 2013-06-19
CAGTTGCTGTGTTATTATAGAAGGCAGTCCCTCTAAACACATCAGCTGTACTTCTACCCGCTGCAGTTCCTGCATTCAAAGTGAAAGTATTTCCTGAAAGGTTTGCTGTTACTAAGAACTGATAATATAATCCAACTCTGTTTGTAGAGTTTGGATCATCAGGTCCTGCTACTGCAGATGCTGCTGTATCGATGATTGAAGGTAAATTGAAAACAGTTGTGTTGTTTGTAATCAAACAAACCTTCCCTTGGTATTTATCAATCCCTGCAATATCCGTACCGCCATCGACAGTACCTGAGATTGATTGTTGCATTTGAGGGCCAGTTCCTAAGAATCCTCTTAGGGATCTTACTGGTCCTGCGAACGTTGTTCTTGCCATTTTATTCTCCTAGTTTGTAGGATATCGTCTCTAGGCCGTCGACTATACGCGTCGATATCCAATTAATTAATTGTATAGTAAGATATTTATAGCTTAGTTTTAAGTAGAGCGCAAGAGGGTGTGTGATGTGGATTGATTTTTTCCAACGATGTAGCTTTTTTATTAAGTAGCTACTGAAACTTGTGGGGCAGCATTAACGATTGCATTTTCTCTATCTGCAATCTTAGATTCCTCGAGTTTGATCTCAGTGATAACTTCTCTAATCTTCTTATCAATTTCGACCATATCCAGAGTATATTTACCACTTTGCTCATACTCCAGTTGCCACCTCAACTCCAAGGACCTCTTTTGTTTGTACAGGTCTTGTACCATTTATAACCTCCTCATAGGTTATTCTATTAACCTTGGGATTCATCATTTCTCCAAGATATTCCCATTTTATATCACCTTTTCCTAATCTGTCAACAATCGCATTTTCTATATTTTCTGCGCTTTCTGCACATTCTATATTAAAATCTGCGTGATATTGGTAGGCGTATATTTTGACTCTGAATATTTTGGGTTGCATTTTTTCTTTCTATCATAAGATTGTGGCGAGACTATGTCCCGCCACAAAATATTTTTACTTATTAAGCACCTTGAACACCGTAGATACCTCTATAGTCAGATACACCGAAGTTGTATCTTTCTCTAGCTTTGTATCTAACGTTTCCAGTATCGAAATCACCTTCCATCGCTGTTCTGATTGGAGTTCTTTCGAAGTACTTCATTCCATTTGGAACGTCAGTAATAAGGTACCAAGAATCTGCATCAGTTAAGAAGTTGTTCACTCTGTAACCTTGAGGAACCATTCCCATAGATGCGATTGCATTGATATCGTTATCAGCTGTATTAGTTCTACCTTGTGACTTCATAAGTCTCTCAGCATTAAATTGGTTTGCAGGTGGAACGATCATTTTCATTCCTCTTGCAGCAATTTTTAAACCTCTTTCGTCAGTCATTGCAGCGATGTCTATTAAAGACTGCTCTAATGATGTCTCAGAAAGGTCTGCTTGAGTTGTCAAAGTATTACTTACTGTTCCAGCAATCGTTGGGTGGTTTGTTGCAAACAATGCAGAACCGTCACCAGAAGTGAAAGTTGCAGTTTGCGGTAACCCATTGATCAATGGATCAACTGCTTTGATTTGTTTAGTATTTGCCATGGATCTAGCTAATGCTTTTGTATATCTAGACGCAAGTCTGTCATACAAGTTGTCCTCGATCGCTTCTTCAGTGATCGCGAACGCTAACGCAACAGTTTCCATAGTGTATCTAGCTGTGTAAGTTTCTTGAGCATTGTCAAAAACCACGCCAGAACCTTCCGGTTTAACTGAAGCATTTGCAAAACCAGATAACATAACTTCTTCTTCAAACGCTCTGTCTGAAGTTTCTGTTACATATATCTCAGCATGCTGATTCTCATAACGTTTATATTCCAAGCCGAATAGTGCATTCAAGCCTGGCTCTAGTTCTTTAACTAGTTGTCCTCGTGATATAGCCATGTTTTATTCTCCTATCCTGCTATTATATGCCGTTATTCTTGGCATTGTATAAGTGTTCGTTGATCATAACAACAAAGTTTACTGTTGAAGCACCTAAGTTACTATTTTCAATGTCTTTTGAAACACCTACTACTTTTATTTGAGCCGTACCTGTAGTTGCAGTTGAATGCTTTAACTCCGATTTAGAAACGTAGTTAGCACTGTCACCTGCATTTACATCGATGTCAAAATTCATGAACACATCCGACTGCGTGTGCGAAGTCGCTTTGTTCGATTGAATTTCGAATCTTTCATACGGGTCGTCGCTTACGAAAGCTGCTATATCCGAAGCATTTGTGCTTCCTGGATAATAGTTGCTCCACGTAGGCTTGCTTGTACTTGGGTCTGTGTAGAAAACACCATTAAGTGAACCTACAAGAAACGCTTCCGACTCGGCAGCTTGGTGAATTGTACCTGCTGCTGTTGCTGAAACCGCATCTTGGAAATAGATAGTAGTAGTATCGTTAGCTGTGATACTATACTCACCTAGTCCTTGGTTGTCTCTATTCATACCCACTTTGCCAATGGCTCTTAAACCAAAGGCGCTGTCTTTATTAGCTCTTGCCATAAAGGCCTCCTATTAAATGTGCCTGCCCCCGAAGGAACCTCCAGCACGGGTTATTAGATTTTTAATGGTCTTAGAAATTCTAATTAGGATTTCTTTGAGCCACCAAAAGTTACGCGAGACTGCCTATCGATATCGATTGGCATACTCTGATGCTCATCCTTCATAAGATCTTTATCCATCGCTTCGACCTTGTCATTATGTTGTTTTGCATAATAGTCGGCACGTTGTTTTACAATCTCCTCAGGTACCCTAGCGAGCACTAGGCCGCCAACTCCGATCACTCCCTTGTATTTACCGTTTTCAACTACGGGAAAGTCGCCTTCTGGGTATTCGTCCGCTCTAACTAATTCATATCCAGATCTAATTCGACCTTGGACATTTTTAGTGTCGTCAAATCCCATACTCTCAGCTCTTATCCATCTGTGCTGAAATCCTGTCGGTGCAGGGGGTGCATCTAAAGATGATGGTGGAGTCCAAACTTTTTTTCGAGATTCTTTTTCTCTTGTTTGACTCGCACGGGAAGTTTTTTTATCTGTACTCATATGCTTACGCCTCCTTCGTGATGTTTAATTGTTTTGCATACTCTTCAAGTGGCACACCTAATTTTTTAGCGATTGTAACTTGAGACGGCGTGAGTCTCACTGTTTTGCGACCAGTCTTTCCACTTCGCTTCGCTGAAGCTACTGTTTGTGGTGGTTTAGTCGATTCCGTTACATCCTTCTTATCAAATTTATGAGGAAATTCAAGTCTTATTCTTTTATTAATTTCCTTATAATATTCGTCACTTGATGGATCAAAACCTTCGTTCTCTACAAGTTTTTTATGCAGATCAAAGGCTGTATAGGTCATTGCTGTATCCTGTCCAAACCATGGATTCTCTTCACTCCATGATTCAGCTTTAGGATCAGGTGTTCCTCTTGCCGCCATTTGTCTACCTAATGTAGGTTCAGGTTTTTTCTCCGCTTGTTGTTTTTCAAAAGCTGCCTGAGCTTCCTTAGTCTCATTCAACTTCGCTTGTTTGTATCCTAGTTCAGATATTTTAGCCATTGCCGTTGCTTCAGCGCCAAGATCTTGTGCTTCTCTAGCTGCTGCAAGTTGTGCTTTAGCTGCTTCAATACCTGTAGTGATACCTTCTTCTGTTACAGAAAGAAAGTTAGGCTCTATTTTTTTGAGTTTAGCTTCTGTATCTCTCTTATCCCTTATTACTCTTTGAGCATAAGAAAGAGCTTCATCTTTTTGACGTTCTGCTTCTCTCCATTTTTTAGTTAGCTTAGCTATTCTTTTCTGTACACTGTCACTATAATCTTTCAATTCATCTTTATCTTCTTTTACATCTTTCTCTGAGGCCGTCTCTTTTTGAACAACCTCTTCTACCGGTGCTTTTTCTTCAACTACTTCTCTGATTGTAGGTTCTTCTTTTTGAACAACCTCTTTTTCTTCAATCGAAGATTCGTCTTTTACTTCAGGGATATCAACATCCATTGCTGGACCCGATGTGTCAATATCAACTGTTTTCTTTGCTTCTTCTGGCATAGGTTTCTCCTTCTATGTTTTAGTATTGATGAAGTATATCTTCGGGGTTATCTATTGTAGCTAATACTTCATCGTCATTTAGCAATCTTACTTCACCCCCGTCAATTTGTATTCGTGACCCTGCATAACGTGCAAAGATCACCCAATCGCCCTTCTTGCACCAAGGACCTTCTGGAAATTTTTCTTTATCATTATAAACATCTGGACCCGTTTCTAAAATTAATCCACATGTTGAAGCAACTTGTTGTCGCTCCAAAGTATCTTTACCAAAGTACAAACCGCCTTTACTTTTTTCAGGCATTTTAAATGGAAGAACTAACATTCTCCATCCAGTTGGTTTTGGTAATTTAGAAGACTCTTTAGATTTTAAACGTTCGTAACCATCTACTTCTTTTTGATATTGATCCTTAGATTCTTTGTCGTATTTTTCTGCCAAAGCATATTTAATCTTTGGTGTTGAGTTTGATGACTGTTCCTTTTTCATTTTGCTCCTTCTTATTTAGCAGGTTAGAGATATCCTGAGATATTTTTAAATAGGCATGTGCCTGTCCCATCATATATTTATATTTTTCCATATTGTCAATACCTCCAGCTATCATGGCATCGCCTATTGATTGGTATTGTTCTTTCAAGTCTCTCTGTATCTTACTTATTAGTGTTAGTTCGTCCATTTTTACTCCTTTTTTAAGTTAAATGCATATGAAATTCTTTTACTGTTGTTATCTCCAGGTAATACATAATGGAGTAAAGCACAGGGAAAAATAACATAATCAAAAATTTTAGGTGTTATTTCAAAAACTTCATGCTCTCTCGTAAAGCAAATATTACTATTATTATTAGAAAGATATAATACTCCTCCATGAGTAATTTCATCTCCAATATGAGTATGTGGTTTATTGTAAGAGCCTTTTCCTAAAATATTTAACCATCCATTTAATGGTTTAAAAGAATAAATATTTCTTAAATAATTATGTAAAAAAATATGAAGTTCTTTTTTCCCATCAAATTCATCATGAATTTGAAATCCTTTTACACATGAAATTGTGTCTTTGACCTTATCATCAGTACATTTTTCATCTGTATATTTAAGTATTTTATTATGTATATCTACAGGGACTGGTAACTTGCCATGAAATACAGGGATAGCAAATAAGTTATAAGTGTTTATCATTTTTTTTACTCTTTTTCCTTTTCTTTTTCTTTCCTACTGGTTTACTTCCGTATGCTTTCGTCCACTCTCTAGCTATCTTAGGTTCGTTTTTCCAGAGATAACGTCTTTGTTTTTCAGATTTAAAAGGCATCTATATTTTAGGCATCTTAAATCCAGGATTAGAATAGTATTTTGCGTAAGATTTATTTCCTACTTTAACACCTCCTAAGTCTCCAGAAACATAACTTCCATTATAATTTTGTTGAGCTTCTTTAATCATGGAGTTAGTTCCACCATGTTTAAAATATTTTCTACCTTCCAGAGCAACTGTTCTAGAAGATTTAGAAGGTGGTTTTTTCTTTTTCCCACCCTTTAGTTGTTGAAGTAGTTTTTGGATATTTTTTCTAGCCATTAAACTTTAGATCGTGCACCAACTAAAGTGATATTCTTAGTTGAACCATCAAAGTTAGTAGACTTTCTACCCTTAGTTACATTGATTGGAACTGCATGAGCAGAACCAGTTGGAGCCAAACCTGAACTAGCTGGAGTTGGAGGAGTTATTCCTCTTCCGTTACCTGCACTTGTAGGTCCGTTTTTAATTAATATAGAAGTGTTGATTCCTCTTCTGTTCATATTAACCTTTTTTTAATTCTCTTACGACTCTTTTTTTCTCAGCCTTAAGATTTTTTTTACCTTTTTTAGTGTAAGCTTTTTCCGCATCAACTCTTCCTAGTTCTTCTAGTCTGTTCATACGTCTTGTATTTTTTCTAGCTTTTCCACCTCTCTTAAGTCTCTCTCTTCCAGTTGCCCAAGCATCACCTGCTACTGTAGGTCTCCCTGAAGTTGAATGAAATTTTTGCGCCATGATTTCTCCTTATTTATTTATTTTTCCAGATTTTTTAGCTTTAGATCCCCATTTACCATAAGACTCATCTCTGCTAGCTTTTAACTGTGCAGGAGTTCTTTTCTTTTTAATTCTCATAGCAATAGATTCATCTTTTCTATCTGTGTAACCTTGTTTTTTCTTTTTAGAAGATCCGCCTTTTCCGTATGGAAATCTGACATTTGATCTAACACCGTTTTGTCTCATAAATTTTTCTCCTTAACCTATTTATATTGTTTTTAATTATAATTGTCTACCTTATTTTTTCCCATTCCTAAATATTTGTGTACCCTTTATACCAAAAATGCTGGCGCAGACGAGAATCCATAAATTTGTAAACCAGCCCGGAAGTGCCTGGAAATGCTCAAAGAACACTTTAATTTTTTCCATAGCTGCCGGATCATCCGACCAGACCCCATATGCGAGCACCAAAATGGGCAACGTGAGAATCGCAAGAACGACCTCGTCCTTAAAGTCTTTGTCTCTCGATTCTAGAAGTTTACCTTGGTAAGCTTCATCGCCACGAGCTTGTCGCTCTGCGTGTAATAACTGCGCATCGGACATCGCAATTTTTGCCTTCTGTCTGTTAGCATAAATTTTACTGCCAGCAGATACGGCTAACTTAATAGCACTAAACCACATACTAATACCAAGTTGCTTTTTTACTTTTAGACTTAAGCATTCTTCTAGTACCTTTAACCTCAACCTGATCGCCAGTTGGAATTACGTTTCTTTGTATTCCATCTGCACAAGTTTTAGATCTAGTGTCCCATTCCAAATTTTGACTTGGAGTTTTAATATCAACGCCACCGTTTAGGTAACCATCTTTATTAACATCCAATGCTTTATCTGGATAAACTTTATTTGCCATGTATCCTCCTATTTTTTTCTTAATTTGCCCAATGTTATAGCAAATCTTGCTCTTTGTCCAAGTTTTCCTGGTTTCTTAGCAGCTGCTTTTAACTTTGAAGCGGGTATTGTCTTACCTTTTTTAACACCAAGAGATTTTCTTAGTGCTCCAGGTTTTTTTATCGCTTTTTTGATGTTTAATGTCATCTGTTTTCTCCTTTGTACTTTTGAATTTCAATACTTGGTATCATTTTATCTACATTTGGCATAGTTTTACTAAGTATTGTCTTCTCAATTGAAGTATTAGCTCTCATTTTAGCCAAGTCTTCATTTTGTTGAAGTTTGTCATCATGTTCTTGTTGATTCATCATCGCTTTCATACGATCAAGATTAATTTTTTCTTGTCCCTCAATTTTTTTACGTTGATTATCCATCGCTCTAAGGTCTAACTCCCTAGATCTTAGCTTAGCAATTGGATCATTATCAAATTGAGAAGTAATTGCTTTTTCTTCCTTCATGAATTCATCCATCATTTCAGCAATCAACACAGCTTTTCTTGCTTCTATCTTTTGAGACATCTGCATTACCTGCTGTTGAAGCTGTGGATTCTGTTGCGCCATCTGAGTCATCTGTGAAAGCTGCATTAATTCCTGAGGGAACTCTAATTCAATCTGTTCTTGAGACATTAAACTAATATGTTCAAAAACATTTTTCTCCATAGTTGCCATAACCATCGGATTATTTCTAGCAATGTTAGTTGCCATAAAATTTAAATGCGAAGTTATGTGAGCTCTATGATCTTGACCAGGGAAAGCTTGAAAAGGTTTTCCAGATAAAGCCATAATGTTTTCTAAAGCAGGATCCAATGGTTGAGGTGGTTGAGGTTTGATTAATAACGTATCAATATCTTTTACACCTAACGCTTCATACATATTTCTATAAGCTTGATACAAATTATGTATTTGCGGATTTGAGGTTGCCAGCTGCAACTCTGTTTGTGCGAGGGAAATACGCTGAGTTTGAGAAAAGATGTTGGGATCAGCAACTGGCAATATATCCACCCGATCATCAAAGTCTGCTTGTTTAATCAATCTTTGACCCCCAACAATGTCATACGGATATTCCGGTGGTAGATATAACTTGAATACTCTTGCTAATAATCTGAACTCAGATTTTAAAGAAGAGTAAATTCTTTTATGGATAGCAGACATAGTTCTGCTTCCTCTTTCAAGAAGAGCAACAGTTGTACCAACAGCTGCCTGTTGATTACCATCACCAACTTGTAAATCTGCAATTGATGCAAATCTTTGACCTGCATTAACAACGATACCCATTAAGTTTAATAAAGTTGCAGAAGGCTCTTTAAATGGCAACATCATAAATGAATCTTTTAAGTTACCACCTGGAGCATCTACATCTCTAAACTCACCGGGTTGAATTGATTGTGCGTCGTCTCTAATCCTAATACCACGCATCTTAAATCCTGCGGGTAAGTTGGAGAGCGTACCCGCATCCAATAATTGACGAAGAGCTGCAGTTGCAGTTCTAGACAGACCACCAATCATATGGATGAGACCGAAACCATAAAAACCTAGTCCAGGTAAAAACTTAAAGTGGACAAAGTAATCTATTTTATTTTTTTTCGGATCCCCAATTTCGTAATTTCTTTTAATTGCTAAAACGTTTCTTGTCGCTTCTTCAACTGTTACAATGTAAGGTATCTTAATTCCAGAGGGATCACCTGATTCATCTGTATCTTCAAAACCTTCGATGTCTAAATTAATGTGACACTCTAACAAAGTATAAACGTCATCATCTTGAGTTTTTCTTTGGCCTTCTAATTCTCTCTCTTTTTTCTCTACATCGTTTTCAACATTTCTTGGTTGGCCCAACTCAATGTCTCTGTAAAAGCCTGCGACTTGTTGTTTTCTTAATTCGTTTTTAGAAATTTTTACCCGATGGATGATTGCTTCCGCATCGTCTAATGAGGTAGCTGTGTACGGTACAATCAAATCATCTGCAGGTACAAACTTTGATGTTGGCTCTCCTTCAAGTTCATCATAATAAACTTTTTTAAAAGCCGATCCTGCTAAAGGTAAATAGAATAGCATTTGATCAAAGTCTGGCTCATAATCTTTCATTTTTTCCATGAGCTCGTAATTCATAAAATCTTTAACTCTTTGAGCCTGCTGTTGTTTTTCTGGATTAGGTGCTCCAATCACAGCTGTTCTAACTGGCCCGTCTGCTGGTAATAATTCTTTGTAAGCTAAAGCTTGAAACTGTGTGACAGCTTCTGCAAGAACTGGGTGCGTTGCACCACTTGCTCCTTGAAAAGGTTCCGTCTTCATATCGTATTTGAAACCTAATAAATCTAAACCTGTTGTATAAGTTCTTTCCCAATCTTTTCTACCCATTTGGTAGTCCATATATTTTTGAGAAAGGTCTGCTCCCATTTCTTGTAAAACATTGTCTGGTAAAAATTCTGCTAAGTTTGCGTAGTGTTCATCGCCACCTTCTGGTGAAGCGGCATTAGGATCAAAATTAATTTCAACTGATCCATCTTCATTTTCGGTTGTCTCTACAGGTCCTGGTGCTTGTTGCTCTTCTACTGCAACTTCTTGTACTGTTTCTTGTACCTCTTCATCACCCGGAAGTCTAACGGTTCCTCTTGGCCCTTGTGTTAAGGACTTGTCTATTTTGTCTGCCATTTGTTTTCTCCAATTCTACTGTTTTAACAGTATTATAATTAATATTCAACCCCTGAGGCGTGGGTCCTGCTTCAGGCGCCAAGAGCCAGGTCTTAGGGTATTTTGATGTCTTTGATTTGGTTTGCATATTTTCCGAATAGTGGTTTTTTAACACCTCTCTCTTCTAAAAAGGTCTCTTTAGCTGTTTCAATTTCTTCTTTAGGTGCTGGCATCTCTATATCATCCACCATAGTCATATTAGGTAAAACAGTAGTATCAAAATCTCTCTCGGCTATTCTTCTCTGCTTTACATCTTCAGGGGTAGCATCAACTCTTTTTTTCATCCAATCTCTTGCAAAGGTAGCCTCATAAGGAGTTTTAAATTTGGGTTTTGTGGGCAAATAATCAAAGGGTCCCGCCTTTTCTCCTTGCCCTGTAAATTTATCTTTTAAATAATTCTTAGCACCTATTAAAATTCCAGGTATATTAACTACATCCTCTCCAAATTTCCCGACTGTATAAAGCCCTGATTCCTTTCCAGAAAGTCCTGCATCAATGGCTTCGGAGAAATTCATTGCAGCGAAAGCTGGTTCTAGTGCCCCACCAACCATTCCTGCTCCTTTTAAAACTTTTCCACCAACCTTAGCAATATCCCCAAGTAATTCGTTAGCAATGAATCCTGCTTGTGAATTTGTAACTTTAATTCCTTTTTGATTTGCACGCTCTAGTACCAAATTTTTTATTTCTTTAATTTGTTTATCTGTAACTTTAGTAATTTTTGTATGAGGTAATCTTTCAATATCTTTAGTCGTATATCCAGCGATTGTTAGTAAGTCTGGATTATTTTTTATATACTTTTTAAAATTTAAGTTTAAATCTTTTTGATTCTTTAAACTTTTGATTATTTCATCTCTTATATTTAATTTTTGAAATTCTTTAACTCCATAATCAAAACCAGTTAAATCTGTTGAAACTTTACCAATATTTAATTTTAACTCTCTAGCTACTTTTTCTACGGCTTTTTTGGCTTTTAAATTTTTAGTAGAAATAGCATTTTCATATTTTGAAGATAAAGATTTTTTAAAATTATTATTTAATTCTGCATCTAAAATATTTACTCTTGTAAGTTGATCTGCACTAGAATTGAAAATGTTTTTCAATGTTGACTTAGATAAAGGATGATCTAATTCAAAATTAATACTTGGGTATTTAAGATTAATAGCTCTTTTTAATTGTCTATATTCATTTAAATTTTTCTTAATAGCTAAAAATTTTTTAGGTTCATATAATGTATTTAGTTTGTTAGTTCCTTTAATATTTTTTCTACCAAAAGCATCATAGAATAATTCATCTATTTTATTTCTTTCATATGTAATTAAACCTGACTTATGTAATTTACTTAAAGCATTATCTGATATTGTTGCATTTTCAGGAATCCAAGTTAATGTAGATCTTCCCAGATCTTTACCAGAAACCAACATTCTTTTGTCATATATGCTTCCTTGAAGAAGGTTTGACTGTTTTTTTAATTCTTTCATGGAAATATCATTATCTTTAGCAAATTTTACAGGATTAAATTTTCCTTCCTTATTGGTTGCCTCTAGTAATTTTATTTGAATTCCTTGATCTTTTAAAACTCTTTTTTGTCTTGAATCAAATTTTCTATTTGGATTCCACTCCCCATATTTTTCTATGTCATCTAAATATTTTCTTTTAAAGTTATTTCTGTCAGTTGCGTTTAAATTATTAAAGGTTGTTACTTTAATTTTGTTTATTCTATTTGGTTCTTTATTTGATTTTTTAGCCCATTCTTTTGCAGCTTTGTCTATTGCTTCTTTTCCATAAGCATCATACAATTCTTGAATAGATTCTTCTCTTATAAGATTAGGATCTTTAAACCCAGTTCTATCACCCATATCTTGACCTTGGATTGTACCACCACCAATTGTTCCACCTTCAGCTTTTAATTCTATACCAAGTTCATCTGCTTTCTTAGAAACTAAATCTTTAACAAACCACTCAGGCATATCCGCGCCTGTTAAATATTTTTTTATTCTCTCAACATAATCATTAAAAACTTTTTGGTTTCGTTCTTGTTGTGATAAGGGATTTGGTTTTGGTAGAATAGTACTGCCCCCGTTGGAAAATTTTCGACGGGTAAGATGCACCATCATTTGGTTGTAGTGATGGAGTTTCAAATTAAACTCCTAAAATAGATGCTAGTCCGCCCGAGGCTAATGTGATTCTAGTTTTATCTTCTTCAATTAAATCTTTAACTACTCCCATCTCTGGAGACGCAGAGGCAGTTCCAACTCTAATTTCATAAAACTCTTTTAATTCATCCAGAGAATTTGGCTTACGACCTTTTTCTCTTATAAATTCTTTTACTACTTCTTCAATGGTAGGTTCAGGTTTTTGGGTCATACCTGACATAGCTTCTCTTTTAAATTGTTCAATAGTCATTGGCTCTAATCCCAGTTCTTGCATTTCAAAAACATACTTATTATATTCTTCTAATAACATTGGATCTTCATTTGCCAGTTGCATGATGCCTGATTCTTGGCCCCTGACTTGTTCGCCATAAGGAATGTTTTGATCTTTCATTAACTCCATTGTATTTAAGTCGTCTTCTTCAAAGACTTCTACTTCATCACCCAATGCATAGTTTTTTCTCATAATTCCTCCCGTAGCCTTTTCCTCCGGATACTGAATTTTTATATTATTTCTTTTTATATAATCCGTCAAGGACATACCGCGTTTCTTTTCTTCACTCAGTTCATAAGCGTCAATAACTTCTTCGTAGGTTTCCATCAGTAATAAGTCCTTTGTGTTCGAGGAATTTTTTCCTCCTCATAATCTTCTGGGTGAGCTATTAGTCCACCTTGTCTAAACCTCATAACAGCTTGGGTCATACTATCTACCAAGTCATCATGATCCCCATAAGGAAATGCAGCACATTCTTCAATTACTTCTTGTGCAAACTCCATTTCTTTGGGCGCCCATATTCGGCCACTCTCGAATAGAGGTGAAACCGAGTTTACCCTAGTGTGCTTATCATTGCCTTTACTAGGTGTAAAATTTATAACAGGGATTCCCATCTTACGCAACTCATAAGTTAATGGAAGCCCTGAGGCCTTACCTTCAATAATTACCGTCTCTGGATTCCAATATCCATATTGTTCTAAGGCAACTCTTCTTAACTCAGGGAATTCATATCTTCCTTTTAAAGAATCCACTAAAATTAAATTAGGTGGCTCATCCTCCGAGGGACGAAATACACCCCATGTTGTAATAGCTGAATAGTCAGCAGTTTCTTTTTTCATAAAAGCTGTATCATAAGATTGTATAACATGTTGAAGTGGAGGGAGTTCATCATCTTCCCACGCTTTCCACCATTCACGTTTTATTAAAGCTCCTTCTTCAGAAGTAGGATTCTGCATGTACTGTGCATTCCATTTAGACATTGGGATAGAAGCTTTTACAGATTCTAAATCTTTTATATCCCAATACTCAGGCCAAACAGGTTTTCCTGAAGGAAGTATTGCAGGGAATTCTACAACTTCCCATTGGTCTGCTTTAACTTCTTTTTGTGCATTTAATAATCTACCTGTTAAATCTTTTTCATTCCAACGGGTCATGATTACTATAATGGAGCCACCTGGTTGAAGACGCTGTCTGGGGCCGGAGGTATACCATTCATAAGTTCTTTCCAATGCTTGAGAATTCATAGCGTCCTGTTCAGAATGTGGGTCATCAATAATTAATAAATCCGCACCCCTTCCAGTGATAGCCGATCCCACACCAGCTGCATAATACTCGCCGCCTTGCGCAGTTTCCCATTTACCAGCAGCTTGAGAGTCTGGATTAAGTCTTGTATTAAAAACTTCTTTATATTCTGGAGAGTCCATTAATCCTTTGGCCTTACGACCAAACCTAACTGATAACTCAGTGGTATTAGTTGATTGAATAATTTTTAATTTAGGATTTCTTCCAACCATCCAGGCAGGCAAAAGATAAGAGCCAAACTCAGACTTAGTATGTCTGGGAGGCATATTAATAATTAATCTTTTTATTTTACCTGTAGCAAGATCGTTAAACTTGGAGGCAATTCGTTTGTGATGGGAGCCTTCAATAAAATCTGGCCAGACATGTTTTACAAAAGTCAGGAAATCAGTTTGAATTGATGACTGCTTTTTCTTCTCCCCATACTGATTCATTAACAATGAGAACTGTCTTCTCACATCTGCAGGTAGCTTATCTAGATTCTGTATAAATTTTTCATTCATAAAATTTTTTCGCAAAATTTTTTGAGGATTATTTTGAAACCTTAAAAGGTATTTTAAAGCTTTAACCGTAAAAAACAAGGCCTAAAGGGTAAAGTCTGGGACCCCTTTTCTAAGTTTAAAAAAAGCCTTAAAAAAAATTTTGAAAAACCAACGTGCCTTTGGTACCTCTACCAAAATACAACCTGTAGTTGTGCGCCTCCCCACTTCGTTACGTGGTCTCCATGGTTCTTGGCGCACAACCTGTGGTTGTATGCATAAGTTGCATACAACCGTCGCGAGACTCTTAATCTAATAGTACATAATATTGTTTAGTAAAATTTCTACTAAACCAATCTAAACCTTGTCTCACTGTTGTATAATCTTGCAACATCTCAGCCCCTATGATCACATCATAGATTGCAATTGCAAAGGCTGGCAAAGTACATGACTCGCCACCGAATCTATTTCTTACTGTGTCCATTGCTGTTGGATCTTCTGGAAGTGATACAGCAAAGGGCAACTTATATTCTTTGTTATTGTATTTAATTGTTTTCATATTCCTCGCTTTGTTAT
>Ga0209756_1002872_pt1 | contig 14453 bp, 12 predicted proteins | sample ETNvirenome_6_85_FD_184071 | JGI IMG/M metagenome (GOLD analysis project Ga0209756, IMG submission 184071) | Marine viral communities from the Pacific Ocean - ETNP_6_85 (SPAdes) (version 3) | ecosystem: Environmental > Aquatic > Marine > Oceanic | place: Pacific Ocean | collected 2013-06-19
ACTTCTATTCCTGCCTTTTCTGCACACCCTAAAATGCGAATGAAATCGGTTCCTTCTCGTTTAGAATTACTTGAGCGAACCATAGGTTATCACGAACAGAACACTTGGCGTAGGAGAGTGCCATCTAAGGATAAAATAGGGGAAGCCACGCAACGCCTTGAAAAAGCAAAAACACATATTACCGACTTTTACAATAAATATGTTAATGTCAGGCAAAAGGGTATCAAGGAGTTTATGGATTGGGCAGAACAACAAGAGGATATTTTTGGTTTTGAGAATACTATGTTTTTGAATACAGACAACTTGTGGCACAACCAAGACATCTCATATCAGCGAGACAATTCTTCTTTGTTTTTTGGAGTAGATATGGTAGGCATAAATGCGACATTAGAAGATATTCAAACTACACCTGAAGATTTTATGGAGGAGGTGGCAAAATACGATACTTCCCTCCAAGTCCGTTGTAAACAGAGAATGTTAGCGGACGCCCCGTATAATCTGAAAACTGCGACTTTCGACCCGAACATCACTTATCCTGTAAGTATGAAATATCGTTACAGGTCTGATTATTTAGAAGACGCCGCAAATATTCGCCATCCTGACGCTACACCTGTGTCTTCGGGCCGAAAACAGAGTTACTACGCTTCGGATTACAACGCTCAATACAAACCTCCCCTTTTAGATTGGGAAAGTTTAGGATTTCCCAAAATTGCTCAAACCAAATCTCAATCTTTCATCAGGAGAAAACCAATGGTAATCGAGCAACTATCAAAATTCGTAAGTTTCACTACGGAAGAGGGAGATGAAGAAGCAGAAAATAACTTCAAAAAATCCTTGTTATCTTTAGACGAAATGTTTTCCCTAAACAACTTCGTGACTGAATATGATTCCTATTATGGAAACTACATTCCTACTATTCAAGAAAATGAGTTACTTGTAGGAAAACTCTATGTGGTGTCCGACTTCTCTCGCACCTATATTGGGGATGTTTACACTCCTATTGATTCGGAAGAGCCTGAAAGAGGGGTGCAAGGCGACAAAGTAAAGGTTGAAAACTATGGTTACAGTTACTCAGGTTACGGTTGCCGAATTTTGACATCCACCACCGAAAAAATCATCAACTTAAATCCTCAAAAGGTGGAACCCACTGATACTGAAAGTCATCCTATTGAAGGTAGGGAGGTTTATTTAGTCAGAAAAAGAGGGACGGGAGGGGTGAAACCTTTCTTGGCTGAGGAAGGTTATCCCTTAGAAGAATTAAAAACGATGCCCTCAATGAGGCAGATTCAAGTTAAAACACAATCAGGAGCAGAATATTGTAGTGAGAATAATCAGAATCTACCTCCAACCCAACCTTACTCCAATAACTACATTCGTCACGCTTCTATCTTGCAGACAGACCCTTCATTATGGATGAAAAACATGAGAGATGAACACGCTTTAATGGTTGAATCGGAAGCCTTCAAGAGAATGTTTTTGGTTGATACACTTACCACAGGAAATAACTCGCTCATCAAAAAAATTATTATCTTGGTAGAGAAACTGAGTAAGGAAATCGAAGTGAAAACTGAAGAACCATATTACACATTTATGTTAGAAGACATTATTTATGAAAATCTACTTGCATTCAAGTTATCTATCACCCGCCACAATGTAAATGAAGAGGGGGCAGAGGAATATAGTGAAATAATTGGCGTTCCTCATTCAGATTTACTTGGTTTTTCCGTATATCAAAGAGGAAATACCCTATTCTCTATCAATCAAAGTAGTTACGCAGGGTGCAGTTTTAGAATAGAAAATAAATTGTGCATATTACCTTTGACGATACCTTTGGAGTTTGGAAACGACCCCAATTCGTCAATTTCCCACATCAATCCGTCAGGAGTTGCTATTCTCAAGAAAATCGGTTACAAAGATAATGAAGATATGAAGAAGAGAGTTAGAGAATGGATAACCCCCACCGCTTACGGACAAGGGTATGCTCAAATCTTTCACCAAAGGAAGGGGCTGACTATTTCTGATGCTCTCGTTCTTCCTATTGAAGAGCGGAAAAACCGAATAACGGCTAAGAAGAAATTTTCCTATACTGTGCCTTTCCCAAGTGTCGGTGTAATACAAGTTGTGGATGATGATGGAAACACGATTCCGCTACATCAAGATGTAGATTACATCCAATCAGGAGAAAATGGTATGGAAACAGCAGGTTTTACCGTAGGTTCAGTTATTACTTACAACCCTGCTCAAGCGGAGTCCATTCAAGAAGTTACAGATGCGGGTGTAAAACTTTGTGGTAAACAAACATATATGGACAAAATGTGGGTGGATATAGTCGAACCACCTCATTATGTGTATAAAATAATGAAAACGAATGCCCGCCATTTGAAATATACAAGAGATAGGAAACAATACAGTCGGGGTGGTCGCCCCCAAGATTACACTATCTTTACTGATGTATTGCTTCCGTGGACACCATTGGTATTAGGTAGGTTGGAACATGACTCAGACCCACTCCCAAACTCAAAATTCACTAATGATGAGAAGATGGGAACGGCACAAGGTTGCCGATTTACTCAACATTCAACAGGCACATACAATTATGAACCAAAAAGTAATCGTGGGCAACGCCTACCCGACCAATACAGCCTGTGGATAGATGGGATTCCTGCCGAATGGTGTCCTGAAACATACAGTTTCTATGGGCGTTCTTATGGTATACTGAATTGGTGGGGTTCTCTAAGTTGAGATGATGGCACTCTTCATATACGAAGCAGACCACATAATAGTATGGCGGCTCAGAGAGAAGCGATAGAAGTATTTGTAGATATTTACGAGCCTGATAAGTGGGCGAATGCGTTAGCCACATCTTTTACAGATGAAACAAAAGGCATGAAACACAATCTCAAAAGTATGGGTTATGAAGGAGATATTCTGATTCGCAAACAGGGAGATAAAGAAGAAACTTGGGGTATAGAACGGAAAACCTTTACGGATGCTTTGAATTCTTGGATGGGAAAAAGATTGATTCGCCAATTAGTAGACCTTTCAGAGAAAGTCACCCACCCTATTTTAATCGTTATCGAAGAACCTGAAAAACGACTTTCCTCTTCTCAAAACAACCCTTATCGTAAGTTTGCCAAGCATATTCCCAATTTAGAATCTCATCTGAATAGGATTTCTTTGGAAATATGTCCTGTGATTAGAGCGAAAGATGAACCTACGGCTCTAAAAGAAGTTAGCAAGTTGATAGAACGAATTGAAAATGATAATTACTCTACTATCAATCTTCACCACCATAAGATTACCAATCCTGACCCTATTATTGAGTTTCTGCAAGGAATACCAAGAGTGGGGGTTCAAAGGGCTCAAAAAATCCGTAAGGCGTTTACTTCTTTTCAGAATCTTTTAGGCGACCCTGACAATAAGTTGAAGGATGTAGTAGGTGGGAAACAAGATTACGAAATAATTCGTAACTTTCTTGATGAAACATGGAAATGGTAAGAGTAATAAGTAAAGACCTCTACATAGTGTTGTGATATTATGCCGTCCGAATACAATGGTTTAGAAGACCGTGTTTACTTCATTGAAGATTATGATGACCTGAATGTGTGGAACATTCAAGAAAAATGGTTAGAAGAGTTGCGAGAAGAATACGATTACTACAAAAAAACTCCTGTGGATGTCCGAATCTACAACATCTTGGAACAAATCAAAATGATGATTGATTCAAAAGGTGCATGGGTTATTCATCTTCAAAAGGATTTGAGCCCCTCAAACGAGGAGTGTAGTGATGATGATATGGTCGGTTGTTAGGGCGTAAGGCTTAAAGGGTGTGTGTCCTACCATTATAGTATGTCTGATATTCAATCTATGACTTTGGCTTGTGGAATAGCACCTTTGAAGGAAATGGTGGCTAATCTTCGTTTGCTAACGGAGGAGTGCGTGTTTATCATCACAGAAGAAGGGATTGAAACTTCAGTCGTGGACTCTTCACATTCTTGTTTATTGTTTTCACAATTACCTGCGAAAACTTTGACTTCGATTGATATAGATGGGGAAGTAAAAATCGCTGTTAATCTTGAATCTCTTGAGTCAGCCTTGAAACTTGGAGATAAAAGTAGTGTTGTAAAAATGACTTTAGGCGAATACGGTTCGTTTTTGAAATTAGATGTGGGTGGCGTGAAAAAGTCAATTCGATTGTTGGATATTGCACTTGTTAAATCACCACCACTCCCTAAAATTGAATTGGATTTACAGGTAGAGGTTGGAGGGTCTTCATTCAAAAAGGGTGTGGATGCTGTGAAAACCGTAGGTGAAGCGGCTAAGTTGCATTATGATGGTAGTATTTTTACTCTATCAGCCGATTCTACTATGGAATCTGTTGAAGCCCCATTAGAGGTCATCAATTTACGCAAGGGTGGTAATGAGGCAGTAGCCACCCTATTTTCAACTCCATTCTTAACGAAGATGACGAAGAGTTTATCAAAAGAAGTGAAGATTTCATTCGGAGAGCAGAAACCCATACGGTTAGAATCTAACAAAGGAAACTTACTGTTCAATTGGTTTCTCGCACCTCGGATTTCTGACATCTAATAGGTGGTGGAAGGGACTTGATAAAGGCTTGGTTATCATGTGGAGAGTGGAGTAATATTGGGTGCTTTATGTAGTAGCACTCACTATGGAAACTAACAACAAAGGAGAGATAAAAATGAAACAAAAAGAAGTCGTCCTGAATGACGAACAACCACTTACCTCCGATTTTCACCCTGAAGGTCTTGGAGAAACGATTTTTAACCAACGCTATGCTCACCGTGATGGTGAATCATGGGAAACCGCTTGTCGTAGGGTAGCCAATCATGTTGCTCAAGCCGAAAACGGTTCACGCCCTAAATGGGAAGGTCGCTTTTACGAAAAACTCAGCGAATCCCTATTCGTAGCAGGAGGTCGTATTTGGTATGGGTCAGGACGGGCAAAAGGACAACTTTTGAATTGTTTTGTTGTGCCGACAGATGACTCAAGAGAAGGATGGGGGCAGACAATCAAAGATATGCTTATTATTTCAGGCACAGGTGGAGGTGTTGGAATCAATTGTTCTCCTGTTCGTCCAAGAGGGACTCCTATTAGAGGCACAGGTGGAGAAGCCACAGGAGCAGTATCGCTAATGGAAATTATCAATCAGACGGGTGAAGTGATAAAGGCAGGAGGGGGTCGAAGAACCGCTTTGATGTTGTGTCTTGACTATAATCATGGAGATATTATGGAATTCCTTGACGCTAAATTGGATTTGGGAAGGTTAAACAATGCCAATGTTTCAGTCCTTGTAGACCAAGATTTCTTTGATGCAGTAGAAAAGAACGAAGAAATTACTTTGAAATTCCGTGGTCAAGCAATAGCCAACGGAAAGGTCGAGGTGGATGAGAAGGGCGAGCCTATTGGTGCTGTGGAAACACGCACCGTGTCTGCTCGTATGTTGTGGGACAGAATTATTGAAAATAGTTACAACTCAGCCGAACCAGGTATTTTGAATGTAGGTTTAGCCAACAAGATGAATAACATCCATTACTATAAGCCGTTGATTTCTACAAATCCTTGTGGAGAGATTTGGCTTGAAGAATATGGTTGTTGTTGTTTAGGAGCAATCAATTTGAGCCGCCACATTACCGATGGTAAATTGGATTGGGATTTACTTTCAGATAGTGTGACTGTTGGTGTTAGATTCCTTGATAATGTCTTGGATGCGAACCAATACCCTCTAAAACAAATTGAAGAGAATTGCCGCAGGGTTAGAAGAATCGGTTTAGGAGTTATGGGACTCGGCCACGCTCTTGTGAAGATGGGTGTAAAATATGGCTCGGATGAAGGTAATGAAGTAGTGGAGAAAATAATGAAATTCATCAAAGAGAGAGCGTATGAAGCGTCTATTTTCCTTGCGGTTGAAAGAGGCTCTTTTGAGGCTTACGATGAACAGTTTCTACAATCAGGGTTCGTGAAAACCTTGCCTCGGAGAATCAAAGGTTATCTAAAAGAACATGGCATTAGAAATTGTGCAATTTTGACTATCGCTCCAACAGGAACCACATCTATTATGGCAGGAACATCTTCAGGAATTGAACCTGTATTTGCACCAGGTTATGTTCGCAGGTATTACGATTCTGACCCGACTTCCAATAAAAGAGTGTTAAAGAAAGAAGTGGTTATTGACCCTCTCTTCCAACAGTTGTATGAAGAAGGAGCCGATATGGAGGCTTTTGTTTCAAGTCGAGATTTAACTGTTGAAGACCACATGAAGGTTCAGGCGATTTGCCAAAAACATATTGATAATTCCATCTCAAAAACTATCAATATTCCTGCTGATTATCCGATAGAGGATTACGGCAATCTGATGTTGAAGTATGGGCCGCTCCTAAAAGGGCTCACAGTTTACAGGTCAGGCTCAAGAGGTGATGAACCTTTGAGTCCCATCACAGTAGAAGAAGCAATTAAGCATCTGAATAAGAATGGTGTGAAAATTGGAGCCGCTCAAAGTGATTGTCCGAGTGGTGTTTGTTCCATTTCAGACGCTTGACTTAAAATAGTCGCTACGCTACTTGAAACCATGTCTTGGACTCCTATTCATATCAAAATGAATATGATGACCTCTATCGAGTTGCATCCGCCATCTGAAGATTTTTTCACCAATCACTTAGATAAGCAGATAGTGATGCCACACCCCACAGAGTTTCAAGTAGCAGGACTTGATATGGTGGAATGGGTGAAAAAGATTTACGGCACTAATGGACCCGCTTCATACTTCCGAAATATGATGAGGGACCGTTATCGTGAGGAATATGGTATGAACGGTCTTCCGATGTCTTGGAAGTGTGACGACTACAAAGGCAATCGTATACAAAGTAATATTCACTATATTGAGTCCGACCCTGATGATGAAGATAATAGCGATTTGGTAGGTTATCTTGTTCCCTCAAAGTTATGGAGTTGGGATGGACAAACTCGCCACCATTCAAGTCCACACCCTTTGACTAAGATAAAGTCAGAAGGAGAATTATCAGACGAAGAGTGGGAAGCGTGGGTTAGTTGTGACGCCCTCAAACAGGTTGAAGGATTATGGAAGATGCAAGAGATACTGCACAAGAGCGTTCCTGAGGCTCATATTATTGGATATTACAATCCTTTACTTCTTGATATTGCGAATCGTTATCCTGATATAGAGATGCCCCTTTCTGAATGGCATATTAGCAAAGACAAGATAGGAGATACACACCACCCACAAGTATCAGCAGGAGATGAAGTCAATAGAAAAAACATGGTTCGTCTTTTCCATAACATCGTGTCGTCACTTGAAAGGCGTAAACCTTTCATCGTAGTGGATGTATCAATTGATGGGTTGAGAGTCGCCAATGAGCAAATTGACCATAGAGATTATGAGGGTAATTGGGAATCTTCGGAAGTAGTAGGAAGACGCATTAAATTATGGGATAAATATGATGGAAATTACTTCGGTTTGAAAATGTATAGGAAAACTTTTGACCCTCACATGGATATAGATTCATTAGAAAATAAAGATGGCTATGCTATCAACCCCCTCAAGACAGGGTATGTAAATCACACCGCCATATATTTCCCTATTTACACTGTTACAGAAGAGGGTGAACCTTGTATTTACATTTCCTCAATATCTAAAGACGAAAAAGGAAATGATGTAGACCGTTTAGATTGGGGTCCATTTTATCCTAAAAGAGTGGCAGCGAGTATTGAAGTAGATGCTACTGCTCAACAGATGATTCAAATGGGGGCGTCTATGGCCGTAGGAAGTAATGAGGCTCCTGAATACATGGTAGATGCTTTGAAAGCGGCAGGATTAACCACAGGAGAAAATTGGCGAGATGAAGTAAAGCAAGATTACGAAGAAAGTATCGAACACATTGTAAAAGAGGTGTTCTTTCCTGATATATGGTCAGGATATGATGAGAAGCAATTCAATATCAGAGCCCTGATGCTAAAGCAACAAATGGAGAACAAAAAAGTAGATAGTAGCAAACTAAAAGAAATGTATGACCAACAAACTTTCAAACAATACAAGTTTCCGAGTGAAGAACCCTTTGTGGAAACCCCTGTCGAGGGTTTAGGATTTGAGATGTTCGATGAGGGGCTAAGTTACAAAATGGGTATTTTCGGGCGACCTGAAATGGGACTTTTGAATTGGGATTTCGGTTTTTGAGGTGATTCAATGGTTGTTAAATCTGCTACTAAAAAGAAACTCATGGATATGGGGGTTGCTGAAAAGTATGCTCATTCATTAGCAGATGACCGAAAATGGAAAGAGGTCGAGACATTATTGCCAATAGGGATTGCCACAATTGTCTTTGGCGACTATGATGTGGCTTCTGCCAATGCAGATGATTGGTTATCCAAAGGAAAGGAGATATACTATCAAATACATCCTGATAGGCGGCCCGTTCCTGACTCCACACCTAAAAGAAATAAATTGGGTATCTTGAATTGGTGGTGGGGGGAAGCAAGTGAAAATATTCTACTCAACAGCGAGGTCGAGGAAATCTTTTACGGTATTCTTAGTCATGCGGTGGGTAAGGCGACAGTAGATGTTGATGATGATATAATGGGAGATAATGATTCATCAATGGATGCGTGGTTCCAAGAAGGAATTGATTATAGTGGTATTGATGACGATGACATCTTCTTCTACATGGAAAATAGGTTCAGTCGTTTGGGTGAGTTTCAAGAATTTGCTCGACAATCAGCGACCTATTTTGCACATCCAAACCAAAGAAAATTGTATGACAAAATAGAGAGGGGGCTTGAAGGAGATGGTTGGAGTGAGGCCGTAAATTTGTTGCTCACACTGATGATGTTGGAGTGGGATTCTATTGATTTGAACAAACCATTTATGCTCATCCCATCAGAGAAGAGTATGGAGTATTTTATCAAAAACTTGTCAGGCTTCTTTCTTGCTTCAAAGGAGAAATATGAGGTTATCACGACTGAGCAACCCTTAAGTGATTTCATCAACCCCAATTTGCGTGTTGATTCATCTTACAACACCATTTCATACAAAGTGATGGGAATAAGAACGGAAGATGGTAAAAGGACGGAAATTCTGTTCGTTTCAATCCCTACTCTGACTGAAGGTTATTATTGTGTTTCTCCTGAGATGAATGCGTGGGCTGCGGGATATTGCTCTCAAAAATGGCCTGAATTATGGAAGCAATTCTTACACTTGTAAGGGCTTAAACCTATTAGATAAAAAGGAGTAATAGGGATATGAGTGAGGCGTTATTAGAGAAAACAGGTGTGAGGCCATATCTTACAAGATTTGTCCAATTCTTTTTGGGTCTTGATGGTTTCTTACATGGGTTAGAGGTCGTTTCGGCATATTATGAAAAGGCATGGACTACCTTTGCACTGACCACATTCCACGCCTGTATTTTCTTCTTTGCGGCATATTTTGTGGGGCATGACCATTCACATCATGTGAAGCCCAAAGACGATGAGGACGAATCTAATAATGGGAAGAAATCAAACCTATGGAAGAATATTATCTTCGGAGTGTTTATTCTACTCGTTCTGCTATTTTTCACACCGTTAGGTGAAATCGTCTTACCTGAATCATTACACATTTTGGAAGGACCTCACGACCATTGATATTAAGCAAACCTTTTTACCTTATGTGAGACAAGTTAAGATTGGTCGTCTGACGGGGCGGCTGTGAGGTGACTGAATGAATTCCCGCAAGAGAATTAAGGTGACACAGATGGGTTGTCGTGACCCTGCTGACGGCCAAGTGGCTGAAGTGCGGCTTAACCGCCGAGATGTGGGCAGTTGTCGGAGACACATGGTATCTTGTCGGCGGCTTAGTGGTGTAACCAATTCCACTCCTCAACCCCTTGCTGAAGTGCAGGTTCAATCCCTGCCTTCGGCGTCTTTTTCCTATTTCCGTTATCCTTCCACAGCACACAGTATGCCAACTCAAGGCGAATTCATAGGTGAATAAGTTAAACTGCTTTCGTGGGTGTATGGTGTAACGGATAGCATTTTGGCCTTCTAAGCCGAAGATAGGGGTTCGATTCCTCTTACGCCCGCCAACTTCTTATAGTTAATCCAACACATAGGAGTGGTTTTACCATGTTGTGGGAACATCCTTTACTTGCTGAATCTTTGCGGAAAAGTTTCCGCAGCAGCGTAGTAGCCGAAAGAAACCTTGATGATTCTCTTTTACAAACTCTAAATCGAAGTGCATACTTACGAGATTTTGCTTACAAGGACAATACAATAACAGAAGCAGGAAATACGACATGGAACAATGCCCTTAATTCTCTTTCAGCCATCCGTAACTACGGTTCGGGGCGGAATAGGTGGGGAGGAGTGGTGAATACGGCAAAGGGATTTGCAGAAAATCCTCCTAATTTAATGCAGCCTCACACCTTTTCGTGGGATGTGGATTGTTGGGTTGGCACAGGATATGGAGAAGGTAATTGGTTGGGTATATCGTATTGGAATGCGGGCTCTTATTGGAATTTGGAAAACACAGTCATTGGAAGTTTATGGGAAGGTTACAGTCGTGAGGGCAACCCCCATACCGATGAATTAACCGAATGGAATAAATGGATTTACGATGACCACCATGCGTGTTGTGATGAGTCCGAATTATCTTGTCTCAGTTTTGATATGCGTAATCATGTGAGAGTGCGATACCGTGCTAAGATTACTCCTGACCCGTTATCTACCTCCTATTATGAACCTACCACAGGAGCGAATATGGGAGAAATTTACGGTTCCGATTCCACAAGTGCAGGAATTATTCCACATCAACTCGTAATAGAAGCAGATGTGTCTACTACAAGAGGTGATTTAGGATGGTTCGGTTTGGGAGAAGAAGGTTATACGGATGAGATGATAGCAGATTTTGGCATCATCATTAAAAATCTCACCACAGGAGAAGACAAATATCTTGATTTATCTATTGTTGGAGGTTCCTCGACAGGTTCTTTGACTTACGCTCTTCCTGCTTCGGGATTATACTATGTATTTGTTTATCTGAAAAATGCAGGTCCCGATGCAATTACAGTTTCCACCCCTCTAACAAATTTTTTGGAAAGAAAGGGAGTTAGTAGCGGTCATACTATCAAGGCATCTCACCCTATGAGGATGATGTTTTATGTTTCACCCCCACCTACTCAAGAAGAGTATGTCTTTGTTCCTGTTACCGATACCCTCCCTGAAGCAAGTATGGAAGAAGTAGAAGAAGATTTTATCCTCGTAAATGATGAGGAAGCAAACGGCCAAGATAATGAAGATAATAAGTGGGTGGCTTATGTGGTTGGAGGTCTTGTCATTGGTTCGTTGGTTATGTTGGGGGGTTCATAATGGACTATTTCGATATTTTCAATACTCTATCTTCAAACTCCTTGAAAAAAGAGGAATACAAATCGGATGAAAGTCCTACACCCACATTCACTAAGACAAGCAATAATCACATCTTTGCACAATCCTCGTATAATGCCTCAGGTTACGCTTGTAATGTAGCCTTGATGACGGAAATCACTATTGAGAATGCTGAACACGCTAAAATGAGTCGGATTGAACAAACTACAATTGGCGATGGAACGCAATCGTGGACTTTATGGGTTCCCGTAGGCACACGACTTACTTTACGAGCATATCCTATGGATGACGGAGCCGAACAAGGAGGATTGTTGGATTCGGCTTCTAAATGGGTTACAGATGCTTTCCCCTCTAATATGCACTTGGCTGACGAACCTAATTCAACTAATTCAGGTATGGGTGGAGTAGATTTACACCGATACTATTATGACCGAGACAAGTTGATTCTTTTAGCCGTAGCCGCAGCGAAAGAGGAACGACCTGATTTATTTGAACCTCCGAATTGGGATGAATTAGACATATCTAATGAATCGGATTGGGATAAAGTCATAGACAAAATGCAAGCCGCCACCGCATTATCAGTAGAGAAATTACCTGCCATAGCACAGAATAATTTTGAAACACTTCAAACTATTGAATACACTTCTAAAATATACACCCCTGATGGCTTTCCTACTCGCACAGGTATTCAAGATTTTGACAGAGCAGGAACCCATTTGCTTTCCTTCCGATACGGATATGATTGGGCAGGAGAAACAGACAATATGGTGTGGGGTTTGGACGCTCCGTGGTATTGGTATACTGTAAGAATTGCTATTGAAATCCCTTTGGCTATTTTTGGGGGTAAAGTCGGTCACGCTCTGTTCCGAAAAGCATTTGCTAAAAATCTCGCTAAAGGTATCAGCCAAAAGGAATTACGAGAACAATTGGTTAAACAATGGGGTAGAATGAGATATTATGTCACCGCAGGAACATTCTCTTCCGCTTTTATGGCTACGGAAATGGCAGGATGGATGGCTCCGATGATTGTTCCAATGTTCACAGGAGCCACCGATAGTAGAAACGCTTGTAGATTCCCACTTGCAGGTCTTCAACATCATTATACGGTTCAAGTTTACGACCCTAATAAAACGGATGCTTATGGTAATGTTGTATGTGGAGAAGGCTCTTATAGACCTCTTGAACAGAATTACCCTCCCAAATTAAGTGAAACCATACCGTGTTGCCCTGATGAAACGACTTACGATAGTAGCACCGAAGAGTGTCTCAATGAAGACGGAGAATCAATATGGGAAAACAACACATGGATAGAGGGCTTAGAAGGTCAAGGAAATAACTTATTGAATCACCTCAATCAAGGTTCTAATGAAGATAATTCCCAAGAAATGTGGACTTATTTCATTGTAGGTGTTATTGGCGTAGGTCTTTTAGGGAGCCTATTTTAGGAAAAGGTGCATTGAAATAGCATGGCTGCCAACTAAAGATGGTGTTACTCTGCCGTTTCATGGTTCAGCCGATGATTTCAAAGATTGGGATGCTTGGGAATGTTCTTTTTTCGGAAAGATGCCCACGCTTCAAGCCGAGTCAGAAGGTTCCTTAGTTTTACCTTCTGATGTTCAAATGGATAGTATAGTGTGGAAGTTTCCCATTCTCACAGGAAAAGCATGGTCCTTTGTGTGCTTGTTAGATGACCGAGTTATCTTTGATACTAACCCAACATTAGACCCTGAGGGCGAGGTAAAGTTTGAAGATGAGGGAGATGCTCTTGTCGCTGTAAAAGGGACTGTTTTATCAACAAAGGTAAAATATACGGGTGAATCGGATGATATGCCCGCTTTTTACACATCTCAAAACGGTGAAGATGGATATTCTGTCGTTGTTAAAGGTTATTCTTTGCGAGAGCATCGGCCTCAAACCCTCAAAGATTATTTATTTAGGGAAGTCCCTGAAAACAAGATACATAATGATTGGCAAGAAGAGAACGCATAAAGCCTAAGTGTGAGAGGTAATAGTATGACAGAATTATTTATGGTTACAGGTAAAGGTGGTGTAGGTAAATCTACTACGGCTGCTGCAACTGCTCTTCAACACGCAGACGCAGGGAAGAAAGTTTTGTTGATGTCGAGCGACCCCGCACATAATCTTGGTGATTTGTTTGAAACTCCATTAGGGAACGAACCTATTGCTGTGGCGAATCGTCTGTGGGCTTTAGAAATAGACGCTACCAAAAGGGCTCTTGATTTCATGAACGCTTTGAACGATGTTTTCAAATCCATATTCAAAAAGAGTGCGGGTGTAGATATTGACTTGTTTCATGACATGATTCTACCTGGTTTAGATGAAATCTTTTTCTGTGAAACTGTTTTGTCTGAGTGGGATTCAGGTAAATGGGATGTAATTATTGCCGATACACCTCCAAGCGGTCAAGCATTGAGGGCTTTGACTACTCCTGACATTCTTGATGCTTGGTTAAGTCGGGTTATCGCTCTAAAAAGGAAGTTTGAAGTGATGAAAGGAGTCATTTTCAAGAAAAAGGCAGATTCCGATATGGAAAAAACCGTAGGACGCATGAAGGAAGACATCGCTCGTTTCAAATCTATCGTTGCATCACCTCAAAGTCATTTGATTCTTGTAACCATTCCTGAGCGATTAAGCGTTATGGAAACACACAGAACGGTTCAATTCTTGAATCATTTAGGGCTCGGAGTGTGGGGTGTCGTTGTGAACAGAATTATTCCTGATTTTGGAGAGGATTGGGAACATGATTCTGCTGCGGTAAAACTTTTACACAATCAACATCAGATTCATGTGGAATCTCTTGATTTGGCGGCTAACTTACTTGGCAATTTGAATGTAAAACAGGTTCCAATGGTGGCTTACGCTCCTGTTGGTGTGGAAAATCTACGAAAATTCAGTCAATTGATATGGGGATAATTCTTATAGTCCTTCCGTCACTTCATGTTGAGAGTGACGGTTATGGTGAAAATACAGTTGCTTGATGAAAACCCGTTTGTGACTCAATTCAAAGAACGATGCTATGAAATATGTGTTTTTTA
>Ga0209756_1002881_pt1 | contig 14418 bp, 21 predicted proteins | sample ETNvirenome_6_85_FD_184071 | JGI IMG/M metagenome (GOLD analysis project Ga0209756, IMG submission 184071) | Marine viral communities from the Pacific Ocean - ETNP_6_85 (SPAdes) (version 3) | ecosystem: Environmental > Aquatic > Marine > Oceanic | place: Pacific Ocean | collected 2013-06-19
GGAGGTGGGGAGGGAGTGCAGAGGGAGGGGCGGAGGGGGGAACAAGGGGGGAACTAGGGAAGGGGGAAAGACTACCGAGCCAGGCCGCGGAAACAGGGTGGCCAAAATAAAAATGCAGTGCGACGAAAAAGCCTGTTGACATTACTTGAACGTCGACACTAACAAGGACATACCGATGGCGGATCATCGGCAACAACGAGAGGGATCGAAAATGCAAAACAACAATAACAGCCAAGTCATCGCCGAGGATATCATCGATGGTGCAGCCGAGGCCGTACGCCACGAGATGGCGCTGCTGCTTGAGGGGTTCACCGCGAGCCTCGAAGCGCGCATCGCTGAGCTTGAGGCCGAGGCCCGCGAGGCACACGCCGAGATCGTCGAACTTGAAAAGGCCTACGAACTCGAGGGGGCCCGGGCTCACGACCTCGAAGTCAGGTTGAGCCAGGCCAACACCGACTACAATACCCTGCTCTACGCAGCGCAAAAGGGGGTGTTGTCATGAGCAAGCTGGTGATGACCGTCTACAAAACAAAACAGGATCCGTCGTACCCGAACAGTTCTTTTCGGTTGGTCACGCTTCACAAGGTGGTCGCAGCGCGAGAGTGCGAGGAGTGCTACGGGCAAGGCCGAGGTGATGACGGCTTCGACGCACCGTACGGCGAGGGGTACATCAAGGGCGGCGGCCAGTGGACCTGCGAGGAGTGCGAAGGCCGCGGGCTCGTGCCGGCTGAGGAACTCGACGAAGGGTGGGCATGATGAGGGAAACACTTGAAGAATCGATCAAGGCGACGCCCTTGTTTACCTTCTGCGAAAAGTACACCCGATTCGGCGACAGAGTATCGGCAATTGCAGACGAGTTCATCGAGGCGCAGGCGCTCGAGTATAGAGTCCTGCAGCACTTCATCGATGAGACGAAATACATACTCAACGACCTGCCGAGGGCGGCGTCATGGTACAAAGACACCCCCGATATTGATGGTGCTTTGGAGATATTCCTCACCGTCAGGCAACGCCTAGAAACCCTAGCTGGCACGCTCGAACGAGATGATTTTCGACCAAAAGACCTAGCCGATGAACTTGCCAACTGGAAACTGAGGGTGGACGACGATGAATGACGACTACTTCAAGTGGGATGGCCGGTTTTCCAAGAGCAGCCTAGACCTGATCGCTAAGTGCCCGGCCCTATTCAAGCACCGAGTGATCGACGGCAACCGCGACAAGCCTAGCCCGGCGATGGCGATGGGTACTGCAGCACACGTTGCGATCCTGGAGCCAGACAAGTGGGCCACCGCCTACGCACTGGCACCTAACGTCGACCGGAGGACCAAGGCCGGCAAAGAAGCCTACGCACTATGGCAGGAGTCGCTCGCACCACACACGACCGTGCTCAAGCAGGATGCGTGGGATCAGGTGACCGGGATGGCCGAGGCCGTGAAGAATTGCGAAGCGTCTCAGGGGTTACTCAACCCACAAAACCGGGAAGGGCTCACCGAGTCCGTCGTTGTGTGGGATGACGAGGCAACAGGCGCGCCGTGCAAGGGGCGGGTTGACTTGTTCTTCCCCGAGGCAGCGGACACAGACTACGACGGGTATGTGGTTGACCTGAAGACGACCGCCGATGCGAGCCCCGCAGGATTCGCAAAGTCGTGCGCCAACTTTCGGTATCATGTGCAGGCCGCGATGTACCTTGAGGGGACAGGCGCTGACCGGTTCTTCTTTGTCTGTGTTGAGCGCCGAGCACCATACCTAACCGCTGTCTACGAACTGTGTGATGACGCAATCGAGTTAGGCCGCCAGGTAATGGTCGACGACCTTGAATATGCGTTAGCGTGCGTGGCCGCTGACAGTTTCCCTGGCTACAATCAACACACGCAGATGACGACGATCGACCTGCCAGGGTGGGCCTACCGATGAAACCTGACGACCACGAATTAATGCTGGCGTGGTTTACGATAATGGCTGCATCTTGCGCTGTTTGGTTCACCGCAATTCTTCTTAGGGAGGGCATGTAATGGGCAGATTCTTTGAGATATATGACAGCCGAGCGTACAGCGTGAGGCCGCCGATGCCCACCGAGCCACCGGCAGACCGACGGCTGGTGAGAACCCCGGAGCCGATGGTTTATTACACACAGGCTGGGACGTTCGCTGTCGTTAGAACACACAAGAAGGACGGCAAGTGGAGCACAACCCAGCAGACCGTCAAAACATTCAAACAGGCATTGCGCCTAAAAAACCACTGGAAGAGATGCGATGATCGAAAAGGATAAGTTAACCGGGATGCAATTGCTCGGGATCAGTGAAGCAAAGCAAGCGTGTGGGAAGTGTGGCATCAGCGCCTCGAATGTGTGGATCAAACAAGGAAAGGAACCCTACATCACACACACATTCCACTGCTGCGAATATGTGATGGGCTGGAACCCTAAGGTAGGGTGGCAGATTGTAACCACGGAGTCGTCGGGACCCATCCCCGATGTTTTTCTTAGCAAAAAGAAGGGATTAGCATGATTACTGCAGAGTACACAAAGAAGGGCGATGGCCCAATCAAGCCGAAGGATCGACGCAATCCGATCGGGGCATTCGATGCGCTGCCCGAGGGTGTTGTGCGAATGATTCAAAAACACTTCCATGGCGGTACGCTCTACGTCCCCGTCGATGACAGGATCAAGGCGAGACGCGACGAGAGGGTGATGCAGATGGCAGACAGCGGCGTACATTATAAGGACATCGCCGACACGCTGGGGATCACCATGACAACCATCTACACCATCATCAAAAAGGAGACGGTCGCATGAATGCTCAAGACAAACTGCAAGCACCGTTTCCTGCCACCGACATCGAGTGGAGGGTGCAGCGTGAAGTAAAGAATGGCGCGGCCGCAATGGTCCTAGCCTATGTCACCAACCGGGCAATCCAGCAGCGGCTCGATGATGTGTTCGGGGTGTTCGGGTGGCAGAACAGATTCAAACCCGGCGCGTCCGGTGGGCTGATCTGTGAACTGTCGGTACGCAACCCCGAGACGGGGGAGTGGGTGACGAAGGAAGACGGTGCGGCCAACACCGACATCGAGAGCATCAAGGGCGGTATGTCCTCAGCGATGAAGCGCACCGCCGTTCAGTTGGGCATCGGTCGCTACCTATACAACCTGGAGGCGACATTCGTTGACCTCAAAGCCCGCGGACAGAACTACCACAAGTCGAGGAGTGGCCCAAAGTATTGGGATGCACCGAAGCTGCCACGCTGGGCCCTTCCCGAGACGAATGGAAAGAAGTCCACGACCAAGGCGACCATCCCCTCAGAGTCGCTACGATTCAACGGGTACATCGAGGCAATGCGTGGGGCCGATGACATCTCGGCGCTCAACAGCATCGCGACAGAAATCAAAAAAAGCAAACTGCCAGATGAACTGGCAAACGAACTGCGTGAGGTCTTCGTGGCCTGCCGCACAGAACTGGAGGCATAGATGGCAAAGGGTATTAATAAGGTAATCTTGATCGGTAATCTGGGGCATGATCCAGAGCTTCGAGAAACCAAAACCGGGATGTCGGTGGTAAACTTCTCACTCGCAGTCACCGAACGACGAAAGTCAGGCGACGGGTATGATGACCAAACCGAGTGGTTCAGGGTCGCAGCGTTCGGGAAGACCGCAGACGCATGCGCTCAGTACCTCTCCAAGGGTAGCTCTGTGTACGTCGACGGTCGAATGCAGACCAGAGAGTGGACAGACAAGGAAGGGGTCAACCGGAAGACCACAGAGATCATCGCCAACGACATCACCTTCCTGTCCACTAAGGAAGCGAGCAAGGGTCAGCAGTCCCAGCCAGCGATGGGGTATGGCAGTCAACCCATCAATAAGCCTAGCGCCTACGACAACGAGGGGGCCTGGTAATGGAGTTGTCCTTCTTTGTTCCCTCCAAGCCTGTCGCAAAGCAGAGCTTTAAGATGGGCAGGTTCGGGGGTTATAAGCCGAAGGCCGTAATGAACTGGGAGGCGGAGGTGCGACTCCGTGCATCCCAGGCGGCGGCCAATCAGGGATGGGCGAAGGTCGTGAAGGGCTACCCAGTATCTTTGGACATTACGGTGACCTACAAGTGGCCGAAGGCAAAGCCTGCCAACATGAAGTGGCTGCCGGATGGGTGGAGAGAACTGGTGATCCGAAAGCCGACGCGGCCGGACACCGACAACCTGACCAAGGGCATAAAGGATGGGCTGAGGGACCTGTGGGACGACGACTCGCAGGTGACCGACGAGACGATCACAAAACGCTACGGCCCCGCGGCCCTGATGGGCGTTCTAATCCGAGTGCGGGCGATACCGCCGCTAACAACCTGAAGAGAATAGGATAACACATTGGGACTCTCAAAGCAGATTTCAGGCTTCGCCGCTGCCTTCAAAGATCAGGTCAACCAGGGGTTTATGACACATGCAAAAGAAAAGGGGCTGCTTACCAGAGGGGTGACGCCAGAGCACAAATGGTGCCAACTCAGTCACCCGGTCTACCCGCAGTGGGGGATGTGTCTCGGAGTGGAGATGTGGAGTTATCCTGCCTGCCCTAGGTGCATAGAGCAGGAGCAACGGGCAGCGTCAATCGATGCGCTCGACTCCCTGATTGAGGCAGTAAAGATACCCGAAGAGTTCCACAACTGGAGCGCAACCGGGACGGGTTCAGAGCGTGTCGTGCTACCGGTCGATGACAACAACCGGAACATGGCAATCGAGGCCCACAAGTTTGCACCACCGCACTGGATTGTCGCTACGGGCTCAGTCGGCGTTGGGAAGACCTCGTGGCTTACCGCTCTGTTTATCGACCTCCTGGAAAAGAGCCCCCGGCGGTATAAGGGGTCGGTGTGGACGACCGAGACTCAGTTATTCAACAAGGGGTACATGGTCGATGGGCCCAAGGAGCGATCCGCTTACATCAAGGGGCTGATTGAAGCACCGATGCTGCTGATCGATGACCTCGGGATGTCCAGGAAAAGAGACGCCCTCACGCCCTGGCAGTACGAGACGGTGAACACGATCATCACTGAGCGGCACTCTCGGCACAGAATAACGCTGATAACGACGAACATGATGTCCTGGAACGCGATAGCAAAACGCTACGGGCAGCATACGATGTCCCGCATTAGGCAAGCGACCCGCAAAGAGAAGCTCGTGCCGATGACTGGGCATGATCGAAGGGGGCGGGGATGAGTAAGTTCGGACATCAGCAGAAGGGGGGGGCAGTGAGCGGACAAAAGGAAGCGAAGTGGTCGATGTCTTTCTCTAAAAGAAAGGCCTACCGGAAAGAACTAGAAGAACTGCCGTTAGGTAAACTCGAGTTGATGTACAACACTACCCACGAGGACCACCCAGAGTTCCGTGAGGAATACATCAGACGCCTAAGATTCGAGGTCACTAACCAGAGAAACGCTATTTCTCACCAGCAGACCAAGTTACGAGAGCAGAAATCTAAACACGCCAGGATCAAGCGCGAACTGATATGTCGGATTGATAGGCTGAAGAAGACTAACCACCTGCTCACTCTCGAGTCGTTCGAGAAATAACTCACAAAAAAGAAACGCCCCCGCCACCCAAGGGATCACAGGGTAGCGGGGACTTCCCGGCTGGATAGTTCCGGGCGGTAGCCTATTAGCACAAGGATCTAAGCATATCCACTAAGCAAGGGTAGCTCATTTCACAAGGTAGACGATGGCCGCGGTGAGAAGGCTCCCGAGTAGCGCCCCACCCGCTGCACCTTGCTTCCAGTTTACCACGGGTCCACCTGGCGGCGAGTCGGCTACCACGGCTAGCACTCTGCAGCACTCCTTGCCCTGAACCGCGATCTCAAGGGGGACCAGGATCCCATCGCACTGGGCAGGCTGCAACTCATCAGTGACGTAGCTCTGCTGGCAGGGTGTTAGCAAAAGAAGCGCAGACAAAAAGAGGGTCATTACTTCATGCCCTCATCGTTCAGGATATCTACCATCGCCTGCCTAGCACCCTTGTCGTCAGGCTTGGCCTTGATCTGTTGTAGGTCCTGTGTAGCCTTCTCGATCTTCCAGGTCAGGTCACTCTCGCGGGTGTCCTCGATCATCACCAGAAGATACATCACGGTAACGCCTAGTCCGAGGACCAGCACCAAAAGCAGCACGGAATCCACGCACTAGATCCAGAGGCTGTACGTGTAGGTAATCGGGGCACCACCAGTGTTGCTCACGTAGACGTTGGCGTCCTGGCCAACAGTCAGCCAAACGCTCTGGTTCGGCTCGATCGGATGACCCGTTACACTAGGGGTAAAGGACCAGTGGATGGTAGACGCTCCAGTGTTGCTAATCAGCAACGAGTAGGCGGTAGCACCCGCGACCGAAGAACCACGGCCATAAAGAAAGTTAGACGCTGCGGCGAGGACCGTATCTTCCGCCGTCTTTGATGCCTGATTCGCAACGGGGGCGTTGGCTTGCACGAAACTCTTACTCATTACAGTGACTCCAATGCGGATACGAGGTCCGCTTTTTTCATTCTGGAATAACCAACAACATCGCTGTCGCGGGCTATCTTTCTTAGGTTCGTTACCGTCATAGCGTTGTAATCAACAGGCTCTGGCAACTCTTCTACTACATTCTCTGGCGGCTCTTCTCGCGCCCATTCCGGGAGCGTCATTAGCTCCAGTGCTTCGTCGTGGCTGATAGCCTTCGACAAGGGAAGGTGCGACTCTTTAATTAAGAACTTGGATTCATCAATGGACCACGTCACCCAAGGGAAAGTTCCATTATCGACCGCTGCGGAGTAGGTCAGGTCACCATACATAGAGCGGCAGGAAGCGGGCATCTTGCGATTCCACTGGGACGCGTTGACAACGGCATACATCATTGGTGCGCTGCCAGTCCTGCGTTGTAGTTCATAAGTACCTCGTCGGGAGACAGGATCCGCTCATAGACTCTGACAGTGTCAATATCGCCATGGAAGGGCTGAGAGGTAGCTAGCGGAGCAGAGTAGAGCGTTGCCCCGATGCCGATCTGTGATGGGGAGTACGGGTACGCAGACGATGAGGCCGCGCCCGTATCGTCTACGCCGTTGACGTATAGAACAGGAGCGCTCCCCGTGGCCGCGACGCAAACAACATGGACCCAGGTGCCCACAACAAGAGGCGATAAACCATCAGCCCGGATTGTATTGTTTACCTGAAAAAATAATAGCCCGGTATTGCGCACGCCCAGTGATAAAGAATTAAGCGAAGCGGCACTATGTAACGAGATAACACGCATCGTCGCCGCTAGCCCCGAAGGCTTGCACCATGCCTCAACTGTCGCGGTCGTCAGGTCCGCGGTGATCGGGAGAAGTGGAGGCTCGCCTACACCCCCTTTCACATAGGGCGGGGGGGCCAGAACATAATCGCCGACCCCATCGAAGAAAGGCCACGTTCCACCAGTGTGATCCTCTCCGTTGTATCCGTTAGGTGAGAGGTCATTCCAGACGGTGCTGAATGAGTCGTTCGCTAGGCGCGCAACGCCAAGATTCGTCGTAACCCGTGCAGCGGGAACCCTGGAGGTGGTGCTATTTCTCGCTCGAAGCATCGGTCGACGCCCCCAAAACTAGGAGTTCAAGCTGGGCCTCGATGCGGGCCTTGTCCTCAATGCCGACACCCACGATACCAGCAACCAAGCCGACGAGACTCAAGCCCACGGCTGCCCAGGCAGGCATATCAGCCGGCCATTGCAACTTGGCGACCATCGGCAGCACGACAGCAATCCACGTCCAGTGGCGCTTGTTGCTCATCCATCGGTTCTTCTTCAGAATGTCGTTCATTTGTTCTTCCTATAATCCCAGTCCCGAGCGCCTCTAACGCCAAGACCAACGTGAATGAATGTGTCGTACCTGCCAATGCGAACGTCAGGGATCTTCTGTTCTGCTCGGAGTCGACGGATCGTTTGCCAGACGTAACCTACATTAACACCGGCAAGTGGCACAATGTCCGCGGCAAGGCCCTTCAAGTGGTCGCTACTCTGGGAACCGCCGACCGAGGAGTTGTGGCTCTTACACCGGAACCCCGAGGTTATACTCAGGGGGCAGGCGACCTCGTCTCGGATCCGTTGGAGGACCCAGGCGGTGAAGCGCATCTGTGCAGCGGGGGGTCTGCAACTCTTGTCACACTTGCAGACAAACTCTCTGGGCGAGAAGTTGGGTGGGTATCCGTAGTAACTCATTTAGTCCTCTTCTTTCCCATCAAAAGCCTCCACTTCTCGCCAACCTCTTCGTGGACCAGTTTCGACTCTTCGGCAACAATCGAGGCGAGACGCTTCACGGTAGCTAGCCTCTCCTTCACACTTTCGCCGTCTCCTACAGTAGCTGCAGTCTCAAGCCGAGCGATCTCAGCATTCATCGGCGCGAGGATAAGCTTCTCTTTGTCCTTAATGAATCGGTCGACCCTCCCCAGGTCCCCGGCCAGCGCCATCTTTGACCATCCGAGGCCCAGGATACGCCGAACGGACCAGCGAGCGAAGTCGTCCCGAAGTTCGGGGCTCTTCTGTCTTCCCAGGTTAAAAGTTGAGAGGTCGCTCCCGCCCATCGCCAAGGCAACGTCGATCACCTTCGTGGGCAGTTGGCCGATGGTCATCGATAGAATCTGATTCATTATCTTTGTATTGCTCACAGGGTTTCCGAATCGGTCCTTGTTGTCGTTATTGAGCGTCTCGAATATCTCCAACAGAGGCGAGCCAGCGGTCCCGGCGATCCTCATTGCGTCGCCCGTGGTGAATAGACGGTCAGACTTCAGCAGGCGCAGTAAACGCTTGTCCTCCTCTGAGTTCATAGAGTCGCTTGCATTGAGAGCCTTGGCTCCCGCTGCTGCAAGGCCCCGCAAGACCCTGATCCCAGGTTCAAAGATATCGATCCCCTGCAGGCTTCTCGTATTCATTACATTCGGATTAGATGTAGCGGCGAAGAGGGCTCGGCCTGTGTCGCTCCCTCGGAACTTAGAGATCTCCTCAAGGAACGGTTTGTTGTCGTGCATTTGAGTCGCCGCGGCCTGGATGATAGCCAAGCGGCGGACGCCTGCGTAGGCATTGGCAACAGCACGATCCTTAGCGAGTGCGCTATTCGTCGTCTCGAACAGGGCATCGTCGAAGAGCGTGTGAGAGATGAGTCCCTTCTTACCCGGTGCGTCCATAGCCTTCCACGCCCAAGTCAGGAACGGGGCGACGATCGAAGCAGGCCCAGCGTTACGCAATACCCTGAGGAACCCCGGCACCTGGGAGTAATCGAAGAATAGGTTGGTCGCTCGCATCCGGGCCCTAGCCGCGATGATGCGCTTAAACTGCTTGTTGGACAGTTGTTTGCCGTCACGGAACAGGGCAGGTTGACCGTCGCGTCCAATACCCTTCTTGATGATGGTGCGGGCGTTCGGGCTAGTAGGGATCGTTATAGTATCCCCAACCTCCAGACGCTCAGTGGCATCGATTAGGTCGCTCGCTGCCCGCTTTGCCTCGTTGATCTTGTACCCCTGGTCGCCCCACCGATAAGTCTTCCCGGCCTTATCATTGTACCACTGGATTCCCCGGACGACCTTCTTCGCTCCCTCTGGAGTTCGCTGCTCGATGTCTCCGAGGAAGCCCGCTGCCGCTGCACCGTTGACCTCGTTACCAATAATGTCTGTGTCGATCAGGCCCGACTCGTCGACGATCTCAAAGAGCATCCTGTCGGCTGCCGATACCGAGAGGGGGTCTTTCTTGTACTTCAGGTAGTCCGCAGAATCTCTTGCGACCTCCTTGATCAGCGAGAGAGGGCCCACACCCCGGCGGATTGACTGAAGGCCAGCGTTGGCGGTGAAGTTGTTGATATGTGTCGAGGGGTTAGCGACGGTTAGACCCGACTTGATCATCGACGACACCTTGCCCCATACACCCATCTGCTGCAGCGCATACTTATTGTGCCACGCCATCGTCGACGCCATTCCTGGGGACATGAACCGGTCCATGCTTGATGGATTATCCAGACCCATCTTCTTCGCCCTGACCTGCATCCCGTCGATCGCCTTCTGGGCTGCCTCGGCAAAGCGACTGTCGACTGCTGCGCTCTGCCTCTCAATGAGTTGGTCGTACGTCAGACTCTCGATCTTTACGGAGCCGTCCCTCTGGACAACCGGCATCTCGACGACGCCTGGACTAACATACGAGTTAAACTCGTCAGCGACTTGGCGGGAGTGCTCCTTGAAGGTTGCAAGCTCGGCGCGGGTCATTGGTCTACCGAGCGAAGTCTCGAGGACGGCTTGGCCAACAGACATCCGGCCTTCGACATCTGCAAATCTAGCGATAGTCTTGTCTATAGCGGCGATGTCTTCTGACATCCTGTTGGTTGCCGAATCCGCACTCTTGTCTACCTCGGTCATAGCGTCTGAATACTTGGCCCTGATCTCGGTGATCGCAGCGGTGTCGCCAGACTCGAGGTGAGGCTTGACCTCCTCGTCCATTTGCTTCTTGAGCGACGCCTTCTCTTTCACCGCCTCGTCGCTGACGGTGCGAACGCCCTCACCGAACTCGTCACGCAGGCTCCTCAGGCCATCCAGCGTCACGGGGGCTTCGGCGATAGTCCGTGTAGCGTGGCCCATCTCACTCCCACCGACGCCCTCGGGCAGCCATTGGGGAGGTGGCTCGCCGTGGAGGATTGAACGTTTTAGAGTGCGGAGGGCAAATGTGCCGGCGCTCATACCCTTCGGTGCGACCCGGTTCATCTCGGCTTGCTGGGCGGCGTGTCCAATCGTGTTGATATTCTCCTCGAGAATGCCCCGCATAACTTGACCCTGGATCTCGGCGATGCTGGTTTGGTCCATCCCATCAAGCGCCTGTGCAAGGACTTTCCCGGCGTCAATGCGCTCAATCCCGTTGATGGAGATATTCTCTGGAATGGCAGCGACCAGGACACGCTCGGTCATGGGTCCGTCACCCAGGCCGGCGGTCGCTTCGTCCACCTCTTTTAGGATATCGACGTACCGGAAGGGATTCTGAGAAGCCTGGAACAACTCCTCCCGGACGATAGGGCGAAGTCTGGCGGCAGTGTCCTTGTCCACCCCCTCAAGGATAATGTCCTCCATGATACTGCGAACGCGGTCAGACTTCAGCAGGGTGTGACCACCTGCGGAGGCGTCGACGATCTGCCGCATGTACTTAGCCACGAACTCCGGGGCGAGCCCGGCGTCCTCGGAGAGTATCTCGTTCATGTCTGCGAAGATCTTTGCCGAAGCCTCGCCAAGCGACGGGACCGGTAGACCTTGATCCTCCGCACGGATGACCTTCTCTGCAGCCGTCTCAGCGAGAGACTTCTTGGTTCGCTCAAGCGACCTGCGGCTCGAAGCGGGGAGGTCCATCCCCGCGCCTGCGAGCATCCCCTCGACCGGAGCCATCATCCGTTGGGCCTGTGCCGTTTCGGCTGTCACCGACCCAGACGTTGTAACGTCTTTACTTGGGCGGATTACGGGGGTGTCGACGAGAACCGCTGTATCCCTGCCTATCTCCCCTTCTTGGACACGCTTCGCTAGCTTGTCAGTGGCAGCAGATAATCCACCGACGGCTCGAGGAGCCTGTACTAGCGCCTGCCTGACCCTTTGCTCCCGCAAGGCGGAGGACTGGGCGGAGGTGTCGGATAGGAACCGGGATGCACCAGCGAGCGCCTCTGCTAGTTTCGGGTTCTTTCTAATAACGGACGCGCCCAAGCGGCCAGACACGGCAGTCGCTGCGCCAAGTCCAGGCATTCCGATAAGCATCCCGGCTGTAGCACCCTTTGCCGCGGACGATAGGACATGGTCGACCCTCAGGCTCTCCATGTCCCTCGTGGTCCGGTGGACCTTGGTCGGCTTGGATCCTTTTTCGCCGATGTCGATAACCTTCTTGCGAACGGTATCCTGCAATAGAGGGATCTCAGTTTCCCCTATCGCTCTCTTGAAGCTATTTACGGTGCTAACCAGCTTGTTTAACTTTGGATTTTCCTCGATAAACTTCGCTACTTTTGGGTTGGTCTTCGCTGCCTTGCCAAGCCGGGCGAGGGGGCCAGCGATAGTTGACAGGAACGTAAGCGGCTTTGCCTCGAAGGCTTCCACGGGATTCATAAACACGGCGGAGGTGCCGCCAATCATACCGCCCACGAGTTCCTCGCCGGAGGTAAAGGGATCAGCATCCGTGAACCCGCCAAGGGTCGCAAACATCTGGGGGATGGCGGACACAATCTCGCCAGCATCCTGGATCGTTCTCTCGACAGCGGTGCTGTCCTTCATGCGCTTGGCAAACTCTGCCTCTTCGTCAAGATGCCCCTTCACCGACGGGACCTCTTTAGCCCTCTTTACCAGCGGATCGGCCACCTCTAAAATCTTGTCCTGCCTCTTGCGGGCGGCGCTGCTAATAGATGAGGCTTGTTGCTGCCGGGAAAGAAACTGCTCGCGGTCCTCGGCAGATAAGGTGCCCGCCCTTGCCTGGCTAATGATGCTAGCTTGCTCCTCTTCTGACGATCCTGCACCGCTTGTGGTGAGTAGCGCCCTCTCTTCTTCGGTGAGGCGTTCGAGAGCCCTGGTCTGCAGATCAATCTGCGGGGCGAGTACGGTAGGCATAACAGCCGACTCAACGAGGGCACTAGCGGCACCGGAGAGAGCCTTCGGCAGGGCCCGAGGCTTCTGAGCGAATCTTGTAACGTCCCTGGCAGAATCCATGAGACTCTGGTCCCGAAAGCGGGTCACGTCCTTAGCGAACCCCATGAAGCCACCATCCGTCTCGCTAGGCTCGCCTGGGGCGGGAGGGGCGGCACGACTAGCAGCAGCGGAAGCGATGGCGGATAGATCCTGATCGGGATCGACAGTCTCGATTCCTACGCCGTATCGGCGGCTAAATGCCGCAGAGATGTCGGCGGAGCTTACGCCCTTATCAGCAGCTTCCTGGACGAACTCCCTTACAGTCGTCACTTCTCACCCGCTGCTAGTATAGCGTTGACAGCATCCGCGCCCGCCACTGTCTCGCCGCTAGGAGCGGGAGTATCAGCAGCAGCAGCGGGGCCGAACGTGGACAGGTAGCGGATGAGTTCTTTTTCGTAGGGATTGGGCTTCCCAAGTAGCTCGGCAGCCCGCTCGCCGTAAATCTGCAACCACTTATTTGAACCACCATCCCGCGTCGAGAACTTGGTGAATAGCGTCGTCGCTTTCTGGGCATTACTTCTCTGGTGGGTATAGTACTTCTTTGCCCCTTCAAGTACTCCGCTACGCAGCATCGCCTTAGCGTTTTCGCTAACCTCCTGTGGGGTGTCCCCTAAGGCAAACTTCTGCTTAAAGTCCTTGGGCACGACGCCAGTCTTGACCGCTGTCAGGATTGCGTTACGGTGGCGTGAAATCCCGGCTAGACCCTTTCCGGCTATGTCTGCAAAGTTGTCCGTATTCAGGCGGTTCTGAGCCCACATTGCAGTTGGTGCTTTCCCTTTCTTAGGCCCTCGTCTCGCTGCTGCTGCTGCCTTCTTGGCGTCGGATGCAGCTTTATCCTTGATCGAATTGGCGCGGGCGAGAATGAGCTTCGTGTTTGCTTCCATACCCGCTCGCTTAGTATCTAGCAGCGGGTCAACCTCCTCTGGTCGAAAGAGTTTGGGCATCTGGTCCGCTACCTCTTTGACAAACCGAGCACTAGCACCGCCAGTCGCCCGCTCTATAAGACTCCGAGGGGGTACATAGACGTTGCGAGCCCAGGTCATTACGTTCGCCTGCTCCTCCGGGGTACGCGCCACGGACGCAACAGACATAACGCCTGCTCGCTGCCTATGGGGTTCTTCCCCAAAGATCATGAGCATATCGACCGCTCTCTGCCTTTCGGTTTTCGGCGGGGGGGCTGGTTCGGCTCTGGGCTGGACCTCTTGCTCTACGACCACCTCCGGCTCTACGACCACTTCTGGCTCTACGACCACTTCCGTTCCTGGTGCTGCGGGGGTAGCGGTAGGCTGCGTCAGGGAGGGGGAGGGTTGTTGCTGGGCAGGGGCGACAAGGCTCTCGCCACTAAATACGACCTGCTGTGGTCCGGCTTCAATGATTCCAGCCGGCGTCTCGATGAATGTCGGACTGATATTGAGGCCCGGAAGCACCGAACGTAACTCGTCGATCTTAGCTCTAGTCTCGTTGCGCTTGGCATCGATATAGCCTGCTGCTTCCTCACGAGGCATCCCGGCTCGGACGTGCGACTCAATGGCTGCGACGAACTTGTCGAAGTCTGCCTTTATGGGGCGGAGAAGACTCTCACGCTGTCCTGGGACCCGTTCTGCTGCTCCAGTTGCTTCTCTCCTGGCAGCAAGATCACTGGCCTCGATCCTAGCGCGGTTATTAGCAGCCTGGAGTGGCCCAATAGCCATCACCGGGGGCCTCTCTCTCCCAGGGACAGCAGCAGGCTCCGCTGGTGCGGCAGGAGCTTCGGCAGCCCCCACGCGC
>Ga0209756_1002883_pt1 | contig 14415 bp, 14 predicted proteins | sample ETNvirenome_6_85_FD_184071 | JGI IMG/M metagenome (GOLD analysis project Ga0209756, IMG submission 184071) | Marine viral communities from the Pacific Ocean - ETNP_6_85 (SPAdes) (version 3) | ecosystem: Environmental > Aquatic > Marine > Oceanic | place: Pacific Ocean | collected 2013-06-19
CATACTCTCAGCAAATGCCGATGCATCAGATCCCGCGTCAGGACTCAAACCAAATTTATCAAAAAAACTACTAGCCATTAATATTTATTCCAGACTTATATTTTTTCTATGTCATTAATAAGTTTTTCAATCTCATCCTGTAATTGAAGAGATTGATCCGTGAGATTTTTTACTTTTTTCTTAATCTTTGGATCATTCATAACCTTTTTTCTAACGATCTTATCTTTAATACGATCCCCTATTAAGAACGTTATTAAACCAGTTGCAATACTATTCCAACTCATTCCGAGAAATTTTTCATTTAACTCAGATTTTTTCATAATACTTTTCTCCTTGATATATTTTATCAATTATAAATATCAAAAACTCTTATTTTCTAAACTTTGAAGACGCTTTTGATAACTTTTGGTTGGGGGGGTTTTGAACTTTTTCCATCTCTTTGTTTTGAGCATCAATAGTTTTAGACAATTTGTCTATAAAATACCGCCTATATGGCACAGGCATATTATAAACTTCAGTAAATGTAAAGCTTTTTCCAGAATATACTAAATAGAATATCTGGTCAAACAGAACGGGCCTATAATTAGGCCCCAGGCCAAAAAAAGTTGATCCCAATGGGAATTTCTAATTCGAATTCCTTATCCGAAGATTCTGAAAAATAAGTAAATTTAGTTTCCAAATCCGGCATGATTCTTAGTGCCTCATTCCTTAGTGCTGCCGAATCTATAGCTAACAACTTATTATCTACAAAATCATTAATTGCTTTAAAGGTATCATCTCCATTTACTGAAATAATCATATTTTTCAATCTGGTAGTTACTTCTGCAGATTGTTTACCCGATTTCTTTAGAGCTTTCTGTTGATCCTCTATTCTCGACTCGTCTTGATGTGTCAATAATTTAAAACACACACTTACTTTTGAAGCTGGTAGTAAAAATTCGAAACGATTTTCTCCCGAAGTATAGTCTTTTTCATCTATCTCTTTATTCTTGACTTCTGATAAATCTATAGTTATTTTCTGTTTTTCTCCCGTTTCTGGATCAATGACTTCTGCTTCATAATCTTTTCCGTAACCCAATACTCTTGCAGCATATAAAATAGCGTTTTTATCACCAATTAGTAAATCGTTATAATTTACAGGGCTAACGATAAGGGATTTTAGTACCTTATCTATAACAGTACCCTTCTTAATAAAGTTTTGATTGCTTAGAATATCCTCTTCCTTGGCAGTCATATATTTCATTTCTATTTTGCCGCTAGATAATGGACTGTTTTTTGGATATGGATATCCCTTACTAGGGAGATCTACTTCCTCTGTTGGAAATTGAGATTCTTTTACTTGCTCACCTTGATATTCTTGAATTAATTTCTCTTTTAACTCTTTATTTTTTTGTTTCTTTGGGTAATCGGGGTCTACGACTCTCGACATAACTTTCTCCTTTTAAATTAAATATATTAACCTTTCTAATAAATATTAAACCATTTAAATTTTTAACAATAAAAAACCCCTAAAAATAGGGGTTAATTAGCAATTATCAATCAAGTGAGGGAAATTAATATTGCAATATCGCGTAATCATATTTTAAAGTCAGTTCAATTCCTAAAACATCATTAGTAGACCAATCTAAATCGGCCGGAGCAACTCCAGATGGCATAGCCCCTTTTAGAGTCCATTCCTCAACTTTATCACCAACAGGTCCTAAGACATTGATCGTTACATCCTTTTTATAAAAGTCAGAATATCCAAATCTTCCAGTTACTGATTCATAAGCCAAACGTACCCACTCCATTACTGCCTGAGCTCCTGATGGTACAATGGGATCATATAGGGTAACTGACACATCTCCCCATTCAGCCTTTCCTAAAAGCTTTCTATATGTGTTCATATGCTCAATTTTAATATCACCAAACGTAATATCGGGCCTAGAACACTTATTACATATAAAAGAGGGAATTCCATCAATGTACAATATAAATCTATTTGAAACTTTCGGCTCAAAAGCCGTAAACATTATCTCATTTGGATCGATTAACTCTGCCATGTTTTTATATTCCTATGTATCGTTCTAATATAAATATCTATTTTTTTATTTTTTAATCCTCAAAAGATGCTCCCGTAGGCATTATATTGAAATCTACGACTATAAATTCTGCTGTCTTGGCTGGTTGCAGATATATTGCACCCTTCATTATATTCCTATCAATTACATCCGGAGTATTATTTGTTTCGTCCATTACTACTTTAAAAGCATATAATCCCTGTCTCTGCTGTACAGATTCTAAATATGGATTAACAGTAGCTAAGAATCTGTTTCTTGTAGCAGTAGTATTTTGCTCAAAAACCAAATATCTGGCAGTAGAAGCCACGAATTTCTTTAAATTAATTAACAATCTTCTAACATTAATTCTATCCAATGCAGTAGTCTTTGATTGAAGAGTCTTTTGTCCCCAAACTGTTATTCCTTGTCCTGGGAATATAGCAATAGGATTAACTCTACCCTCATAAAGATCATCTCTCTCGTCGTGGGTTAATCTTGTGTAAATATCTGTTGCAGTTGTTAAACCACCCCTATTTAATCCTGCTGGAGCATACCATTCAGCTGCGATCTGATCATTAAAAGCAAATACTGCAGGCAATAATACTGACGGCGGTACCCAAACATATTTATTGATATTTGTATCTCTATATTTAAGCCAAGGGTACCAAGTAGCTGCATAGCTAGTGTCCCAATTATCTGCTTCTGTTGTTGTAGTTGCAATACTATCTGCCAATGCGATAGAATCCATTATATAGAAACAATCTCCTCTATCTTCACATACATCAATTGCTTTTTGTGATACAGATGAATGTAATCTAGATAATACCCCCGGTGTCACAATCATATTAAGATCAAATTCATCTTGATTACTTATTGCGCTTATGGCTTTCTTATATGATTTTGCTCCTGTTGAATTTCCATTAGTTAAGTCAAAACCCTGTGTATTTGCTGCAGTAATACTAGATCCAATAAGCTTTTTAGTTGCTGGATTCTGACCATCAAATCCACTTTGAAATGGTATTGTAAATTTCCTAGCATTTACTGGGGATGCACTGGCTGATAATCCCACTCCTGCACCAGTTGATGCACTGGCGTGAACTTTTAATGTTGATAAGTTAAAGGCCTTATTGGCTCCTGCTACTCCTGCAGTACCACCACTTCCCCAATCTACGGGCATCAAATAATTTATATTATCATTTGATGTTTCAATAGAACCATAATCAAAACCATGATTATAATTCTTATTGTAGGTACCACCTGGTAAACCATTACTAGTCTGACTAATCCTGAGTGATGCCGATGGTAAAGTTCCAAAAGCTGTATGTACTGCTTGTAAAATAGTAGAATGTCCATAAGGTACTAAACTCTTTGGTACAGAACCATTATTGACAGAAGCATCTGGGGAAACATAAATATATTTGGACCCATTTGGATAATCCCCATTTTTGATCAATTTTCCATCAGATTTGATTGTAATATATTGGTCCCCAATAACTCTTGCAAAGTAATTTGGAGAATCTGGATTTATATTCAACTGGTTCCATGTTTCAAGATTTATTGGTCTCTTATCGGTATCATCCCACCTTCTAACACTTAAGGTAAAACTTCCATAATCACTATTTGCAATTTCACTTGCAAATTTAACATTAGATATTGATATTTTTATATCTCTATTTGTTGCAGTTCCATGAGCTCTGTGGTACACAGTAAATAAATCGGTTGTTGTTAAGCTAGTATACGTAGTAGCTGGATCTGCTCCGTGGTGTTGGGATGTTATAGTTGGAGTAAATGCTGCTGTATATTTGGGATTCTCATCATCTCCTCCTGTGCCACCATTAACATATAGAGTTGAACAAGTAACGAAGGAAGCAGATTGAATACTACCAAACGAACTAGATAGAGTATAAGGAAAGTTGACATATAAATAAGCCGTTTTAGCTGTTTTTGGACTATTAGCAAAAATATTTCCAATATAAGAATCATCCGTCTTTCTTAAAGAACATGAAACGGCAGTTCCATCCGTATCTGCAGAGCCAGATAATATCCATTCCATCCTGGCTGGAGGAACAGATGTACCAAAGTCTGACGAAGCCGTTGTCTGATAAGAAGCTGATGGAGAAAAGGCAGTAGCGCAAAAATCTCCTCCTATTTCACCATTAGATGCATTTGCAGATGGTGACAGAACAGCAACAGTTTTTTGTCCAAAGGCACCACTTCCAGAAGCTTGAATAGCAACTGGACCAGCAGTATAACCACCCATGTCCAAAATTCGAACTACAGTTACTGTTCCTGCATTTTTAAGATATTCTTTTACGGTGTAAGGTACATAAGTTTCCTCGCTTAATCCACCAAACATTTCTTCATAATCCTCAAAGGAATCAAGAATAGTGGGTACAAAAGCTGGGCCTTTAATCGTTGGTCCTATAATTACTGCACCAATTTCACTTATCCCTTGGGGGACAAAGGATAAATCATTTTCCTGGGTAAATACACCAGGACTAACTATTTTTTCAGCCATTTAAATACTCCATAAATCAACAATTAGGTATATTATATTCCAAATATAAATATCACTAAAAAAGTCAAAAAAACAATTATGCAATGATTATGAAGGTATAAATTCCCCAGTATCTATATCTAGAGTTCCAACCCCATATTTTTTCTGCAATTCATCTGCTTGTTTTGTTTCTCGATCTTTTAATATTTTTAAATTTTCCTTTATTTCTTTATCTCTTTCTGATAAAAAGATCTTCTGTAATTCTATCTGTCCCAATTCATGAGTAACAGATTCATAACTATCTCGGATTTCTTTTAATTCATTTATTTCTTCTTCCGAAAATTTAACTTTTTTGTCCATATTTTTATTCTCCTATAGAACTTTTATTCCCCTGGAACGGGTAAATTATTAATATCACTAACAACTACTTCTGACATCACGAGTTGTCTTTTTGTCAGTGATCTTTCACTCGCATGTCTTAATTTCTTTTGCAATGCTTCTGGTATAACATATCCTCTCATATCAATACTAAATGTTGTTTTTACCAATCTATCATCCCCTGCTGAAACTTCAACAGTGTTTGTAAAATCCCCAAGCTTAGCTGCAAATTTAAATCTATCTGGGTTTCCCCAATACATATCATCCGCATATTGAATAGATTCAATTATTTTGTTCATTTGCACAATTAAATCGGTCCAAACTATACATTCATATGTCATATCCAAATAATCTGGAATTACCACCTTATATTGTTCTTTTACGGGCTTCGCTCCTATTAATACCGAAAAATTATCATACCTATTTATTTGAGTTCTCTCGTTTTCAAAGGTATAATATAAATTATTTTCCTCATTATCAAAATGCCTAGAAAGATCCTTTACTTTTGCTATTCCGGTTCTCTTATACATTATCAAGGGGAGTTGAATCTTACCATCCTTATCTCTATAGAATCCAGATTTTTGTACAGATTTCCACCTTTGGGAATCGCCATAGATGATGGGAACTCCCTGAACCTCTCCATTACTATTTTTTACTTGTGGCTTTATTACCTCATCAAAATAATACTTGATAGTCTCATCTATATCATAGATTCCAATATCAAATTCACCAATCTTATCTTGGTCTCGTCTTACCTGATTAGCTCTATTTAGCTTATTTCTGGGATCTCTTTGTGGTGCTGGTATTTTCTTAGCCATTTATTTATTCCTAACCATATAGTCCGGGGTTTCCAACATTAGTTCTTTCTATTGATAAAGCACTTCTTCTTGTCAAATGAGTGGAACAAATTATTGATACATTAGATCCAAATTTATCTAATGTACTTCTAGAATATTCCTTAGATTCTTTTGTAGTATCTGGATTCTTATCTAAAAAGAATTGATTCTCAACAACCGAATCTATTTCATAATAAGATTCATTCCATCCTATAACATCTCCGACTTCTATTACCAAATCAGAAGTATTCTTTAATATCTCCCTAGCAAATGCAAAAGTAGATGCTTGGGTAACATCAGGACCAAAATCCGTATCAGGCCAATCTGGATTTTCATGAGTTATTAATGCAGGAACTCTAACTGCTGTCAAATAAATCTTGTTGGTATTAACTTCTCCATATAAATTAATATTATTATCGGGCAAAGAGGTTTTAAAAACATCAACTTGTGTATCTACCCAAGTGTACATTATTTCTCGGGTTAAACTATTAAAAAGCTTTATATCTCGTATTCCACCGAATATTGCCATAATTTTCTAAGCCACATAAATTGGATATGGGTTTCTTCCCAAAGTCTCTTGTTGAAATTCTGCTATTTCTTTTTCTCTTTCTAACATATTTCTTCTGCTAGTTGCTTCTAAATCTGTTCTCAATCTCTCAATTAAAGAATCTTTTTCTGTTGCTGCTTCACTTCTAAGAGTATCACCATCTGTAGTAACTCCGCCACCAGGTATTGGGATTTCCCCATATTTAGATCTGATTATTCCCAATAATTCTTTTGAAAGAGCAAACGTATATTTTCTGATCCATTGTTTACCTGCCTGATTAATCTGAGAATAAGTCATTGTATTATATGGGATATTTGAAAAATCACTAACAACCCCAACCCCACTAGATCCAGATATAGGGGATTTATCTTCATCTACAACATAATCAAGCCATAGATTGTAATTTCCATCGGGTATTGGGAAAATCCTCAATTGATTATTAACCAATTCAAAAGTATAAGAAGACTTCCTAACCAAATCATTAAACTCTATTGCTTGAACCCTCAATAAATCAGCATATATTGGCATTAAAACATAACTTATTGCTGGACTCATAGCACCCCAACCAAAACCATCCAACATACCCTGTGAAGTATTCCCTGTTCCAACATATGGATCAAAATATCTAGTTATTGCAGGCTTAGCCTCATAATGAAGTCTTTTTACCGTAATAGATTTTCCACTTTCGGTAACATCTGATACTAGAGCATTTAAATCATAGGTTTGAACATTAGTAGTTACTGCAATCTTTTGTCTCTTCCAAGAAACCTTACCACCGACTCCGGCTTCTGTTCCATATGTGTCACTCAATCTTACAATATTATTTTGTGTTGGAGTTATATTCCTATGAGACAAATTAGATCCAGTGCTCTCTCCCTGTAGAGTAAATAAATTATCCTTGATATTCTGATAATTGACTTGAGCGCTATATTCATTAATGGACTCTTCAAAACAAGCAAAAAAGCTTTCTTGTTGAAGTTCTATATCAACCAAGGGATATCCAAGTCTTTTCCCACACCAATCTGCCACCTTTTCAATATCAGATTGAAAATCAGTATCTGTATCATACATTCCAAAGGGAGTATCTCCCGGAAAGAATGATGATGATCCAGGCCATATATTAGGTACTTGTTCTGCCACGCTTAATTCTCCTTATTAATAAATATCAAAATTTTTATTATAATTCAATAAGATTAATAGCCAAATCTGTCTTTTTGAGCATTAAAGTTTTGGAGAACATTCCCAGCTGTAAGAGAAGTATTGTAAACTTTAATATTTGAAATTTCCCCAGTATAGTCATAAGCTTCTGTTATCCAAGCCCCCACATATGTTGTAGGATTATCACTAGCAGGAGAAGTACCAGATCCTGCATTAGTTGTAGTGGCTACTCCATTTACGTACCATGCATGACTATCAATTGCATTTTTTACTAGAGTTGCATTATACCAAGTATCAGTAACAAGAGTAACTCCAGCAGTTTGACCATCTACATAATAACCTCCTGAACCTGCGTTTGATGAAAGCCAACATAGTATTGAACTTCCATAGGTTGCAATTTGTATTGGCCAACCATTGGTAAAAATATAATGATATTGACCCCCAGTTATATCATTAGTATTAAACCAAAAATCAATTGACCAATTATTTGATGATAAACCTTCCGATGAGAAATTACTTTCTAAAATAATATAATCATCCACACCATCAAATGCCCAAGATTTTTTATCTCCCATACTTCCCGAAACATCATTTACTAAGCTTCCTGTTGGTGTTAATGAACCACTTGCTAGATTATAAGTTTTAGAACTTCCAGAGACATAACTTTTCTTATAAGCAGCATCCCAATAAGCAACTAATCCGATGGTTTGGATATTGTTTCCTGTTTCTGCTGTTATGCCGAATTTAGTTCCCGTTCCCATGATAAATTAAGTTAAGTCGCCAACTAGGTGCCAAGTGTTTGCAGCCACTTTTTTGAGAGAAGCTCCAGAATATTGACCTGCTAAATGCATGTTATCATTTTTAGCATATACGTTAACTGAGGTACTACCTGTATGGAAGAAAAAATTACCTGCTGATGATGTTTGAAAGAATTCATATTCAGCTCCAACTGCAACTGCTTCAGATGCATCTGCAAAAATAGAACATGATGAATTACCATGTACAATATTATATTGACCCACATGAGTCATAGAGGCTGTAAAATTGGTTGTGTGAGTAGTTATTGGTCTTTGCCATCTACCTGTTACTTCACCTGTTGATAATGAGGCAGAGATTGTTACTATTGGATCATTTCCAATTTTGAGTTGATCTGACATGGTTGCTGTACCTAACTGACCTTCTCCTATAAAAATATTATTAGAACTAGCACCAGCTAAAACTCTTCCGGAATCATCCCCTATAAGAATATTATAATTACCAGTTAAGATATTTGCGCCTGCTTGCCTACCTAATGCAACATTTCTTATCCCATCAGTAAGCTCCCATAAAGCTAAATTACCTATACCTGTATTATCATCTCCGTCATTTATATCATATCCAGCTCTATAACCTATAAAAACATTATAATTGGCATCAAAAGGATCTGTCCCCATTCCTGCTTCATATCCTATAAAAACATTACTATCAGAAGCAGTAGCTGAATCCCCCATATTCATACCAGCGGCATATCCAATCATAACATTTGAATGACCAACAGTATTAGTTTCTCCAGCTTTAGAGCCTATCATAATATTACTAACACCTGTAGTTAAGTCTTTTCCTGCAAGTGCTCCTACTATAACATTATTAGTAGTAGTTGTCATTGCTACACCTGAACCTGAACCTATGACAGTATTAGATTGATGTCCCGGGGTTGCATTAAATGATCCAGAAACTAAGAGTGAGCCTGTTAATTGAGAGTCAGCTTTCGAGTGAAAGCCTTTTTTTATTACGAATTCGTTTGCCATATCTTTTCCCTATCCAAGATTATGTTAATATTTTATTAAGGCATTGAACCTGAAGACCAAGCTTCTGTTGCCATCAAAGTCAAGCAATCAGCATGACTACCACTCCAAGTAGGAACCATACTTCCTGAAGGAGATATAAATGATGGCCAACTTTTTGTTTTCCACTTTAAGACGAATTGAGTTTTGTCTACTGATTTTCTAACTGTATCTGCTGATGTTTCCATTACTTGGGAAAAATCTACACTTCCAATTTCTGAAGTTAATGCTGTTGCATATGTTCTATCTGAGTAATTCATTGTTTTTTCTTTCTATTATAAATATATTGAAACTATGTAAACCTTCCTTTTAAAGCGTTATAGTTGTGTAGGACTTCGGATGCTGAGAGTTCACGATTATAAATTTGACAATTTGATATTTTACCATTTGTACATTGAGCATTACTGCTAGCATATCTTCCTATATCTAAAGGAGATGTTGTATTAGACATTGCTGTGTATGCTTGATCAGCTGAAACAGTAGTGGCTGCTACTATTCCATTTATATAAATTTTTAATCCATCAGTAGCATCATTTCCCCCAACCCCACTATAAGTTGTTGATATATTATACCAAGTACCTGTTGAAAATGTAGAATCTGTATCAATAGATTGTTGATTAGCTCCTCCAGCATTCTTAAGAAAAATTCTTATTTGGGAGGAATCATCCGTTAATAAAGCCCATTCTCTTGTACTTCCCCCACCATCTTTTGAAATTAAAGATTTCCAACTTCCTATTGCATCCCAATTAATCCAAACATTTAAACTAAAAGGACTATCATTAGAGCCATCTCCAAAAGAAAATATACTATGGTCCCCACAACCTATATAAGAATCAACCCCATCAAAGTCCCAAGCTTTAGGAGAACCTAAACTACCCGAAGTATCATTAATTAAGCTACCCGTTAGAGTTAAATCAATTGTATTATAAGAAGTAGTAGAAGATTCAATATAACTTGCTCTATTACCTGCATCCATATTGAATATCAAGCCATCCGATACTATACCCGTTGTTATTGATCCAAATTTCATTAGCTAAATCTTCCTTTTAAAGCGTTGTAGTTGTGTAGGACTTCCTCTGCTGAAATAGCTCGGTTATAAACGTGGAAGTTTGCTATATTGCCCAAACTATATGAACTCCATGCCCCCATATACCCTAAATACCATTTTGTAATTGTAGCTGTATTATTACCACTATTACCACCTAATGACCATCCCCCAGGATCAACACCATCTATATACCCTCTTTGTCTGGTGGCATGACTTCCTTGTGATGCATCATAAGTACAAACCCAATATTGCCAACTATTCCAATTAGAAAAACTTCTACTCATCCAACAACCAGTAGCCCCCCCGGTTTCTCCTATATTAAAAACAATAGTAGTATTATTCCAAGTACCGAAATTCATTCTTGCATAGGGATGAGTATCTTGATAACCAGAAGACAGAAAATCATTAACTGCAGGTTTGGCCCACTGACCTATTGAAAAGGTACTTACATTACTAATATGAGCTAATATATCTGTTGAACAATCAATATATTCATCCTCACCACCAAAATAAAAGCTTCCTCCATTTGATGAATCAAAGGTTGTTCCATTTTCTAAACTTCCTGAACTTGTAGAAGGAAGAAAGGTATTATATGCTGTGGTATTATTTGGGATATAACTTGCCCTATTAGCTGCATCCATATTGAATACTAATCCATCCTCTATAATACCTGTTGTTATTGAACCTACTCTTCCACTCATGCGAACCTCCCCTTTAAAGCGTTATAGTTGTGTAGGACATCACCAGTCGATAAAGTACGATTATATACCCGAAGATTTGCTATTTCACCCTTCCATACACCATCACCAAACAATGAACCATCTCCAATTTGATAATTTCTTTCTCCTACTGTTCCTGCAGGAATTGCACTTGAACCTACTGCACCTCCTGTTGATGTATCATAAGTATGAACCAAACTTCCATCTATATATAGTTTTTGTGTATATAAGTTTACAGTTAACGCTATATAATGCCATTCGTCATCAAAAATAGAAGACGCATCATAGCTAGTTAAATCATACCAATAATTTGTACCATCCCCCATATTTGCATGAAATTTTCCATTACTTCTAAATGCTATACTAGCTCGCCCAGATCTTGCTGTTCCACCTGCATCCAAATCTCCAAAAATGCCTTCATTACCTGATATTGCACCATGTTTTACCCATGTAGAGAAAGTATAAGCTGAAATTGCAGGTATAGTCCATCCACTATTGATATAGTCATCAATACCATCAAAATTCCAACAGCTAGCTGAGGTAGGGGGAGCAATATAAGTTGGACTTGCAATAAAACTTCCTGAGATAGATAAGTCTAATGTATTATAGCAGCTACCAGATTCAGCGGTTGTAAAAGTCCTTTGAGCAGGATAACTTGCTCTGTTAGCTGCGTCATAGTTTATTATTAACCCATCGGCTATTATGGGAGTTGATATTGAGCCTCTTCGTATTCCCATAACTTTATATTGACCTTATTATTGTCTTTACTTTCCATATATTTGGATCTGTTGAATCAGTTATGGCTACTAATTGGGCTTGGCTTGCAGATATTATCACTTGAAAATCAATTCCTGCAGTTGAACCAATATCAGTTGTTGAGGTTTCTGTGTAATTTATAGTTCCTCCATTCCATACTGACATTATGTTTCCTACTCGCGCATTCGATGCAGAAGTTATGGTATAATCAAAGAATACACCGTCGTATGAACTAGTACTTAGGGCATACACGGAAGCCGTTGCCGAAGCAGAGGTCGCGCTTATAACCGCAGTAGTATACAGGGATTGAGGTGATTTACCAAACCATAGTTCACCTGAAGCTGATGCTTGTAATATTGGTAATCCCGTTCTATCATTTGTAGTAAATAACATTCCATCAAGATCATCATCAACTGAGAATAATGTTCCTTCACTTCCTATTACATCAAATACTGTTGAACCTGAACCATATATAGCAACGCTTCCCGAGTCAAAGTTTCCATAAATTAATGGATCTCCATTACCATGTCCTATCCTAAGAATATTAGATTCTCCTGCTACGCCTAAACTGCCAGAACCTATTGTTATATTACCATTGCCTGTAGTTTGATTATATCCTGCAGAATATCCTACCGCTATATTACCATATCCAGAATTAATACTATATCCTGCTTTATAACCTAATACTATATTATAAAAGCCTGTAGATGTCATTCTTCCGGCCTCTGTACCTACAGCAGTATTATAAAATCCTGTAGTTAGAGCTCTTAAAGCAGCACCACCAACACCAGTATTTTCCCCCTGGACACCCGATGCTCCCATACCTGCTGTATATCCTACAAAGGTATCTCCATTCCCAGCATAAAAACCAGCATATTCTCCTATAATAACTGTATTGGATAGAGTTTCGGTGGCATTTTCGGCTGCATTTGGGCCTATTATAACACTACTATCAACTTCTTGAGTACCTGCTGCATTGTGACCTATAACAACATTATCATTATTATCTGTTATACCTGCTCCTGCACTAGTTCCTAGTATAACATTAGAATCTGCTCCGGCTTCCATTAACACACCTGCGCCTGATCCTAATACTATATTATCTGAGTCTAAAGTAAATGCATGGAATGAACCTGATATTTCTAATGAGCCTGTTATTTCAACATCACCTGTTGCTCTTGGGTTATCAGCACTTCCTGACCATAAACCACCACCAGATATTCCTGTTAGATTGCTACCATCTCCATAGTAAGCACCACTTGAACTTATATCTCCAGAAGCTGTTATATTACCTATAAGTGAAATTCCGGTTGTTGTTGCAGCTCTACCAAGTGAAATATCTGTATGAGTAGTATTATATCCTAATCTGAGTTCTGTATCATTTAGTACAGATAAAGATTCAATATTTTTTATAGAAAAAGTATCTCCTCCTATATCACCACTTGAGCTTATGTCTCCAGAGGCTGTTATATTACCTAAAATATTTAAATTTATTCCACTTCCACTTAAAACTAAAGAACCTGTTATTTCAACAACACCTTCTCTTGTTATTATTCCACTACTACCAGTCCAAAAACCTGCAGATATACCTGTTAGATTACTTCCATCACCATAATAGCTATTTGCTTGAATATTACCACTTGAACTTATATGTTGTGCCGAAGCTGTGCTATAGATATGGACATCTCCCGTTAATAGTGAACCAGAGATTGTAGTTATTGTATTTCCATTGCCTATTCGGAGTTGATTAGACATTGCTGCTTCGCCTAAACTACCAGAACCAATTATGATATTACTACTACCATCCGTTATATTGTATCCTGCCTTTCTACCTATAGCAAGATTTTTATCGCCATCATTTATATTATATAAAGCGCTTTCACCTATTCCTATATTCCAATCAGCAACACCGACTGAATATCCTGCACTATACCCAACAAAAATATTATAACTTGTAGCATCAGCTGCTCCACTTCCCCTTCCTGCGCTACTTCCTATATGAACAACCCCAGATGGTCTTCCAATTGCTCCAGCTTGATCGCCAATCATGACATTACCACTTGTATTAATTGTGTCAGCCCCTGCTTGATAACCAATCATTACATTTGAATCACCATTGGTTAAAATTTGGCCGGCCTCTGTGCCTAATATAGTATTATAATTAGCACCTGCAACCATTACAGGACCTGCACCCGATCCCAAAACAATGTTGTCTGAATCTAAAGTAAATGAAGCAAATGAACCTGAGATTGTAAGTGAACCTGTTATTTCAACAGCACTTTCTCTAGTTATTTTCCCTGCACTACCAGTCCAAAAACCTGCAGATATACCTGTTAGATTACTTCCGTCTCCATAGTAAGCACCACTTGAACTTATATCTCCAGAGGCTGTTACTGGTGCACTTAATGTTATACTTGAACCAAGAATATCTGTTTGAGCTGTGGTATGAGAAATATACATATCTGGGTCGACGTATCTTGCGAATTGAACAGCGTTAGAATAGAATCTATTTCCATAGTAATGACCACTTGCACTTATATTTCCTGATGCTGTTATATGGCCAACGGATGAACCACTTGTCCAGATATTTCCTGCTATATGTAGTGTTGCTCCC
>Ga0209756_1002884_pt1 | contig 14413 bp, 18 predicted proteins | sample ETNvirenome_6_85_FD_184071 | JGI IMG/M metagenome (GOLD analysis project Ga0209756, IMG submission 184071) | Marine viral communities from the Pacific Ocean - ETNP_6_85 (SPAdes) (version 3) | ecosystem: Environmental > Aquatic > Marine > Oceanic | place: Pacific Ocean | collected 2013-06-19
CTGAATCTCAAAAATTGAATGAATTTGGGCAAAGCATGGCATTCCAAATGAGTGAAGATGAACCTGCAGTATCTGATATTCTCAAAGCATTAACCAATCCAGACCTATTGAAAGATGACGTTCAATTGAAACCTGTGAAAGCAGCACATCGAATTTTTGACATTGATGATTTGAAACAACTACGTGGATTCAGTGATGATTGGGTAGTCACGACGTGGGTAAAAGGTCATCGAGCAATTGCACGTAAAGAAGGTGACAAAATATCTGCACAATACGCAGATGGGTCATACTGTTCGTTATCTGAAGAAGGAAAAGAGGGATTGAAGGGAGCGCACGATGACGATTTCGTATTGGATGTCATTATTGGAAAGAACAAAAACATCACCGTGATTGATTTGTTAGAACATGATGGTAGAGAACTATACGAAGAACCTCTCAAAGAAAGATTGACTAAATTGAGGTCTAGTTTTGAGAGTACTGACGCTGTGCATATGCCAGCCCCATTCAATACACGGCGCACCGATGATGAAGGGTTGATACAAGCCATCAATAGTTTAGCCGAGGATGATAACGATGGATTCTTGTTACGTGATGCTATTTCTACATACATGAAAGGTGAACCTCGTCATCCAAAATGGGTATTACTACGCAAACAAAAGGAAATTGATGTCATTATCCTTGACCGTCGTGGACGTGGACCCTACACATACCAACTAGGTGTAGGCCCAATCAATCCTGACAAAGGTAAGGCGTTGGGCAATCGTGCTGTGGAACGTGATGGTAAATGGTTCATGGATGTTGGAACACTTACACGTGAAGAAAAAACATTCAATGAAGGTGATTATGTGCAAGTGAATGTATCTAGCGTATCACATCGTGAGCGTGATGGTGAAGATGTGTACGATATTCAAACCCGTAGCATCATTGGTGAAACAAGCACTGAAGCCACAGATAGTGTGGATACGCTCAATCTATTGACTAAATCTTACGCACCATTACTATGGCCGCATGATGTCATTGTGAATACAAATGATGTTCAGGTCTTGTTACACGGTGTACAGGATACTGTCATTTACAAAATGACACAATGGCCCAATGGTTGGGCATTGCATGAACCAATGAGCCTATTAGGTGACCTATCTAATAGTGACTACAGCATTCATTTGTCTGAAAGTCTACGCCCATTCTGGGAACCAATTGTAGGTATGACGATTAAAGGTCTTATCAAAGTGGACTACAACCCACGTGATACTAAAGACAAAACACGTGATGAGAAGGAAGAAGATGAAGAACGCGCACACGAATCTGGATTCAAACTACCGAAACCCAAAAGGATTGATGATGACCAAATCCTAAAACCAGAAATGACTAAGATGGTTATTGACGCATTGACGCTAATTGATGGCATTATCACTAAAGAAAAGGCCACATGGACAGGCGCACGTGGGATGGGTATTGGATTAGGTACACCAGATAGCGCACCACGTGGTCCGACTGAAATTACACAAGATGTCAATACATTGGACTATGATATGAGGCAACGTGATGACGAAAGAACTGACAAGCCTAGAAAAAAACCGGCTAAGATGCAAGGTGAACCTCACCCTATGACTGCTTCTGTCACTACAGATGAGGGCGAAAAGGCCAAAATTCGGGTCACAGACGAAGAAGCGACCCTAGAAATACAGCCTGAGAACCCATTTGAGTAGTATCGTAGTATCACAGGTGGTATCATATACCATTACACTACGTGGGTAATCCAGTGGTTCTAAGTGCCGTTCGTGAATTTGACCGCCCAGCAGGGGCAGTCCTGCTCAAGGCGCAGTCCATTGATGACCTCGTTATCGCCGGTTATGCCAGTGTCGAACTTGTGGACAAACAAGGTGACCTCATCACGACAGGTGCGCTCAACAAGGCGTTCAGGAAGTTCATGGCGAACCCACAATACAGCAATGTCCAACTCGCACACTCCAACATCCAAGTTGGTGAAGTCATCCCTACCTACACAGACACCAATGGACGTATGTGGAAGTCAGAAGTTGATGATACTGGACTATTCGTCGTTATCAAACTACGAAATGACATCGAAAAAGCACGAGAAGTTGCATCTGAAATCCGCAAAGGAAATCTTCGGTCCTTCTCTATCGGTGGACAGGCATTCAAACGAGTCAACAAATCCGATGGGATGCGCGGCTCATACCGTGAAATCCAAGATATGGAATTACATGAAGTCACTATTTGTGAAAAAGGAATCAATACAGAGTCAACATTCAAAATTTTGAAGGAGGACACCAACATGGCAGAAACAGAAGTTGTGGAACAGTTGCACAATGTTCTAGAGCGTCTATCCAAGCGATTGGATGATAGCGAGGAAGGCAAAAAACCTGCATTCCTTGAAGGAAAAGACGACAAGGACAAGGGCGACGACAAGAAAGAAGGCAAGTCCGATAAGGACAAAGATGAAAAGATGGCATATTCAGAAGATGATGGCGACACAGCGAACAAAGGATTCGATGACGTTATCACAACTGAATACCTCAACTGGATGGAGAACACCCTGAAAGGCGCAGGTGTTGATACGGGCGCGGCCCGACAGCACTTTGACAGCGTGAACAAGGGATACCGCCCTGAAGACAAGAGCGACCACCGAGGCCAACCCCCATTGGGTATTGTTGGCGAAGGTATCAGCGCACCCAAAGCCAATTTCGGCAGTGGGAAGCCTAAGGGTAACAAGTTCGCTATCCGTGCATCACAAGATGCATGGAACCCACCAGCGGGTAACAAGTTCGTCATCAAAGAAAATGTGACCCGCGCGCAGGTCGAACAGGCTTACGAAGTCTTCAAGGCAGCAGCAATGGAACAACAATTCAAAGGCGAACTCAATGAAGCATTCAGCGAGCGACTCCATAACGAACTCGTGGCAAAACACAATCATGAGGAGAAGGCAGCATACGATGCCCGAACCGACGTGGGTAGCCTACAAAAGGCAGTTCTTGAATTGGCAAATCGCATTGACGGCATTTCATCCGGTGAAGGTAGCATATCAATCCGCAAATCTGCACCATCAATTGACATTCCCACAACGGAAGCATTGGCTGACATCAGTTGGTCCGATGTACACAGCCTTGCTAACAAGGCACTACGAGGGGAGGAATAAATATGGCACGAGATTATATCCGAACAATACAGGACATGGAGCGGTACTACTATGGCGCAGGTAATGTAAGTGGCTACTCATACAGTGGCGCAGACATCCTGAAAGCCGATGCACCTCTTCTAAGCACGACAGCAGGAACATACCAAGCGATTTATGGTCGCAAGGTCTGGTCACAACTGAACCAAGAATTCAATGCGTTCAGTATTCTACCCAAGAAGCCTTGGGAGAAGAGTGGTTGGAGAATCATTACCGCGAAACCATCCTTTACCAAGGGTGGCGGTGTTGCGGAGAATGCAACCCTGCCTGACACAACCAAACCAACCTTCCTACACGTGGCTGCAAAGCCCAAGACGGTTGCACACACGTTCGATATGAGCGAAGTGGCAATCTTCCTTGCCGATAAGGACGACGGCCTCGGTGACATCCGACAGGTCTTGAAGGAAGAGATGGGCAAGCACCACGCAGACCACGTGAACACAATGCTCACAACTGACGTGGAAACACCAGCAGGTAACGATTTCGAGTCTCTTGACCGATTGACAACCAACCCATCAACCATCAACAACGCGAATGGATACGTCAGTGCAAATACTGACAACGATATGTATTCCATTACACGCGACAGCGGTGGAGATGCATGGGAGGCTGCTGAAGTCAGCGCATCAGGAACCAGTGGTACTGACCGAACATTGAGTCTAGACCACCTTGATACCATGTTCCAGCAAATCTGGACTCGTGGTGGTAATCCGAAGGTCATGTTTACTGGCTACGACACACTCATGCGTGTTCAGCAACTACTACAGACCCAACAGCGCTTCATGGAAACCAAGCGTGTCACCCCATCGTTTAACGGCGTGAAGGGTGTACCCGGTATCGAAGCAGGATTCATTGTGGCAACCTACAACGGTGTCCCAATCATCCCAAGCAAGGACGTTCAGACTGATAGCATCAGTCGTATCTACTACCTCGACACGGATTATTTGTGGTTCCAAACCGCAATCCCAACCCAGTATTTCGAGAGCGGTATTGAATCCGGCGACCCGTTCGCTATCAACCGCCTCGGTCAGGAAGGTCTGTATCGAACAATGGGCGAATTGATTGTGTCTTTCTACGGCGCACAAGGGAGTGTTCGTGACCTTCAGTGAGGGTCGTTGAGGAGAATTACAAGGAGTTGAAAAAATATGGCAACAGAAACATACACAAGAAAAGGATTGACAATATCGTTCGATGATGGCGATTTTACCACCGGAACTGTATCAGTTCTTTTGGACCTCGATATGCGAACAGGAACACCAGTAGATGAAACTGCATGGCTTGACGGCGGTGCAGCAGCCGGTTCATACCCCGGCGGACTTGCTGGATTCCAAGCAAAGAACACCAACACTACAAATGCTGGTGGAAACCTACGAATGGTAACTATTCAGGCGACCCTAGCAGACACCGCTGAACAGACATTGACTATCAGTGCAGGTGCTTCAAAGATTGTATCAATCATTGGCTACACCTATGAAGGAACTGATGATGCACTAACATTGACTTTCACCAACACAGGAACTGCACCGGCTACAAAGACTGGTGGTTCACTACCAGCAATTGTGGCTCACGGTGAAACAGCCGCCATCTTTACAGTGACAGCAATGGTACTCGGTTGAGGTGATTTATCTGCCTAAAGTGGTCTATGATGGTCCCTTACCAACCCAACGGGTTGGCTGGGGAACCCTCATTCGCGGTCAAGTACATGAGGTATCGCAAGATGCACTTGATACTTTCCGCCATAAACTAACCAATTGTCGCATCTGGGAAGATGCATCGGCAACGGTTGAATCAGTGGATGCCGGACTTGATGGCATCCCAGATAGCGGATGGACACGCAATGACATTATCTCTTGGCTGACAGAACAGGGTGTATCTACACGTGCAGGATTGACAAAAGCGCAATTACTGTCACGTGTGGATGCACACTTGAATCCTGTCGAAGAGGAGGAAGTCAGCGAAGAGTCCATAAGCGAGGCTTCACAGGCAGATAATACAGGAAGTGATGAATAATGGCTTACGGAAATACAACAGATATACGCACACACGTCTTAGGTGACCTGTATATGCTTACAGGGACATTTACAGATGGTGGCAAAGAAGTATCATACGCTGACCATCTAAGTGAAGTACTAGCGGCAGGAGGTCATCTGACTTCTTTGACAAGCACTGGTATCCAAATTGATGGAACTGAAGCAGCGAACCAAACTGCCCTAACAGTGAAAACAATTGATGCTAGAGCGCATCTAATTGCAGGACAATCTGTATATGACGCCGCTGGTGTCAGAAGAGGTATTGTCGCAACTGTGGACAGTGCCACACAAATCACCATTACTGGTGGCGGTGGCACTGGTGGCGGATTGGCTGCACAATGGTTGAACAATGAGGTCATCTATGTGCTTGGTGCAAACAAACCATCGGTCACATTGATTTCAACATCATTGGATGTATCAGTTGATGAAACAAACAAACTCATTCAGTTTGAATGTGGGAGCGTACACGCAACAACCCACATTACTTCAACTTCAGATGGTCGCTGGTGGATACTCGGGAAACGCTGATACGGGGTGATACTCCGTGCCATCGTTTATCTCGGTTAGATTACCAGCAGCAGGGCCTTGGCCCGCAATGGTTCGCATCAACAATGCGGCTGGATACGCGGCAGGTCATACTGCGGCAATGGTCGTAGATGACTATTTGCCCGCTGCCGCGACCGCAGCATCAGTAATTCCCGATGGGATGGAAATCTGGGCAAAGAACGCAGTACAAGGTAACGCTGTTCAGTTCTTGGGTATCCAAACCGGCGCAGGTGCAACAGCATCACGTGTCGCAGCCGGATTGAATTTCGCCGTTGCAGATAACGATGAATTGTATGTTGTGGACCCAGCAAATCTAGCATTTGCATTGGCTAGCGGTAGAGGACTTGTCATTGCTGACCCAGCAACTTTTGGTGCAGATTTATCTGAAGATGGTCGCGGTAATATCATATGGTATTTCCATGATATAGCATGATGGTGATTAAATGACAGGTCTATCTCTCAAAGATATTGACCGTATGAATAAACATGGATGGTCGAAAACCCAAGAACTCAAACCAGCCGAAGAAGGCATTGCATGGGAAGACCATTCTGTAAAGCAACAGAACACCCGTAATCGTCAGATTGCTGATGTATTGGATATTGGTGCTGGCACACGGTGTAAGCACTGTGGTATGCTACACTTTTGTTGGATGGCACAGTGTGGCGCGTGTGGTCTAGATATGGATTACAACCTCGGTAAGGTCGAGGTGGTCCGATGATTCCAATAAGGGGGGCATGATGTGAATGCCCACAGTGTTTCAACCCGGTGAACGCGCACCACAACCCATTGACTCAGATGCAGTCATCTATACGACGGCACAGAAGGTCGGTGAACTACTACAGATTCCACCAGCAGACCCGGTGGATTTGACATTGAGTGCATCAGCGACAGATACAGAAATTGAGATTTCACCTATTGATTTTCGGAATACCGGATTTGAAGTAGGGGATGTCATTGAGATTGAAAGTGACGCATCACTGGTTGAAACAAGAACCATCACAAATATCAATTTGAACACTGGTAAGGTTCGATTGGTATTCACAGGTGGATTATCGTATGCACACACTACAGCGACCAATGCTACAGTGCGTAATACTGCGATATTTACCAACGGCAAACTACGTGGTGTATCACGTGACCATGTTGATGCCTTGATTGTGCGCCATCAAGACCGCATAGACAATATCTGTAACAACTCATGGCGACCTATGTTACAGGTCGCTGAATACAAGGTTTTCGACACATACAAACCATACCGACGCCGATACTATACAGATTATGTCGGAACCACACCACTCTTATTCCGCAATGTTCAACAGATTCTACGATTAGAGGTCTGGCAAGGTAACGATTACAAGGAATTAGCAGGTGCTGAAGTCCGATTGAAAATCCTTGACCATTCAGCATTGGCTAGTGATGGTGTGTATCTATGCCCCGGTGGTGGTGGCATATTCACTTTGAATGTAGGTGCAGATAGTGATACATGGAATACGTCATTCGATAATGGGACAACTGCACAACAACTAGCAGACCTCATCAATAAGGATGGGCGCAGGAATAAAAATGCTGTAGCATCATCTACCAACTACACATTGGAAGATTCGTATGCGTCAGGTGGTACAGCACAGGCAAAGGTTCACAATGAATTCTTGGCATCAGCCAATGCCGATTACGGTAATGCACGTGTCAAAATCAGCAGTATGCGACGAGCGCAAGGTGGAACAGAATGCACTATTGCGGCATCAGACCTGACAAACATTGAGTTCAGTCAGCATGGTAATGCTACAACAACCTCAACCAGTGTCGCAGGGGCTGTCGTGAATGTCGCATCTACGGCTGATTTCAAATCGTATGGACTCATTATGGTAGGTAGTGGCACATCGGTTGAGGTCTTATCCTATACGGGTAAAACCGTAACGTCGTTCACAGGATGCGCCAACGTCAAAGGGACGCCATTGACGACGCTTAACACAGGTGGAACGACAGCATTTCAATACTGTTTCGCAATTGACTTCCAAGGTTCAACCGCCACAGGTGACGAAGGCCGATTGAAGGATTGGTGGTTCGACCCTGAAATGGGCATTATCTATTTCAACAATTCATACCCATTCTTTGAATGGAATGCCATTAAAGTGACGTATGTGTATGGCGAGCGGTACGTCGAAAAGGCCATTGAGGACATCGTAACCAAGTTGGTTGCTATGGACTTGATTACGGCTGATGACCGTTCAGTTCTAATTCCCGAAGGAACCACCAACATTGACCTAGGTTCCAAGTACCAACTATTCAAGCAGCAAGTTGCCGAGACCTTGCCACGATATGTGGAGGTGGTTACACTTGACTGATATTTTCAAAGACATTCCATATTGGATGAAACAATGTCCTTCGTGTGATGGTAGTGGTGACGCAATAGAAGGTAAGGATGGCCCAGATGATGAAGACTGTCCTCAATGTAATGGTGGTGGAATCGTAGAAAAGGGATTCATTGCCCCAATTGACCACGCATGGGCCTTGTTGAAGAACTTCCCTGATGATTGGCAATCTATTCGGAATCCTAATATTATTGCAGATTACACCTATGATAATTTTGATTCTGTGTGTGATGCCTGTAAATCACTCGGTCAAGAAGAATCATGTACTGGCCCAGAATGGTCCCATGATGGATACCGTGATGGTGTCCATGATAATGGTGTAGACGAACCAACAGTTATGTCATTCTGCCATCATGCTAGAGAGCAAGCATTAGAAGAACAGAATGTAAAATACAATCATCCAGAAGGTTTCTCAGATACATGGGTTGAAGAAATGAACTCCCTCGACCCTGAGCATGAAATGTATTATGGGTGATACCATGACTAATCCAATTGACCACGCATGGGCCTTGTTGTTCAAAGAAGATATGCATTTCAACGATGAGCAATTTACAGAGGCTGCAAACTTATTTCAAGATAATAATTCGGCTGAACAAGACCTTGCTGCATTAGTTAGATTAGTCCGTTGGTATGCTCATTTTATTGTTGAAGATGCAGAGCATCCATTATTGAGTTTTGTTGATGAGATATCTGAAAGGCATGGTGGTATTTGATGATGCACCCAATTGACCACGCATGGGCCTTGTTGAAGGCTGCACTTCCAGAAGGAGTAACTCTACGTTTTGACCCAAGATGGTATGATAATGAGCGAATAGGTGAACATGAAACTAAGTGTCCTATCTGTGGCACTGAAGACATCAATGATTTTTTCACGCCTGAAAATCAAGAACAATGGGATATGGATGAGTACGATTATCCAGAAGGTCATCCATTATGCTATTGGTGTTGGAAAGACTGGATGAAGCACCCTAAAAATCAAGAGGCACTTGAAGGACGATGGGGAAGATGAATCCAATTGACTACGCATGGGCTGTGATGAAAGCCAATGAAGTGACGGTTGATGGTGTCACATATGTGCCTCAACAAGGTGGCACACAACAAGGTGGCGCACAACAGGGACAGCCACAGGAAGAGGAGGCACAACAAACATTTTTTCCACGATTTGATGTGAGTGGGCTACAGCAAGACTGGCAGAATCGTGACGAGAGTGGCGGTGGTCTGATGGGTGCGGCCAAAAATTTAGGTCGTAGAGCATGGCAAGGTATGAAAGATTCATCTATAGGACAATCGTTAGGGCAACAAAAAAATATGTTTGACCGTAATGTTGGCATCAAAGATAAGTGGAATAATATGCTACAAGGGCGAGAAGCAGAACAGCAACAACTAGCCGGACCTAACCCTGCAGCAGATTCTCCATTAGATACTGAACAGCAACAACCATCTTCTTTTCTTAATTTAGCGGGAGATGACGACGACCGTGACGCATGGTGATTGAATATGATGGGCAAAGACACAATCGAGAATATGCGAGCCAGTATTATTGAGCAAAGAGATGAAGGATTATTGATTGACCCAGAACAACTTGAAATTTTATACATACGGGAATGTGAAGCCCAATCTGAATTATACGATGATGAAACTGGTGGTAAGGTCTGGTCATATGACAATGGTAATATCGTAGATGAAAATGGAAATAGCGCCCCTGCAGATATACAAACTGCTATCCGCTTACGGGTCAAACAACGTAGTGCGAACGAAAGCCATAAGGCAGATAAGATGTTGCGACAACTAGATAGGATGGAGGACTTGGCGTGACCGCAACGTGGCTAGAAAGCATTCCGCTATTGGAAAGCCTGTTTAACGCAGGTTGGAATCGTGCCAACACAGGCCAACGTAAGCCGGTGATTGCTGATATTACAACGGTGGACCCCGGACGTGGGAAGCGTTTGGACATCCAACGACAGGATGCTGTGTTGTTCTATGAAACTGCACACAACGAAGAACAACCTGAATTGCTATATGACTTTGTGAACACTCGTATCAACGTCACAGTGGACATCAGAACTACAATGAGTCGCGTTCAATTACAGAATATGGAGAATGAGGTGCGACGTATCATCCATGCCAACCGTCGAGGTGATGGTGTGAACTTTGATAGACTCATCTACAAGACCAGAACTGACCTGTCTGACCGCACAAAAAAGTTGTGGCGATACACATTTCAGGTTGAAATAGTCACATTCGCAGAATTGATACCATGAAAACACTGATTAACTGAGAGAGTATCGGAGGTAGTGAAGCATATGCCATCAACAGTGTATAAGGGCGACCTGAGCGAGGTCACATTTGGTAAAGAAAGTGGATTCACTATGGTATCTGCTACTAGTGCGAACCATGCAACAGGGTATCCTCAAGGAGGTATTTGGACAGCATCAGCCGGAACAGGTGACACAACAGTATTGACATTCACTGGAACTCATTCAGCAGCCGCAAATACCCAACTTCATGCTGGAATTCTCAAGTATCCAGATGGTATGTTGATTGGGGCAAACCTTACATTTCATGCAACCGGCAACTTCGCAACTGATGATTACGCTACATCTGGTCAAGTATTCACCATTGTAAAACATCTAGTGGATACTACAACCAAACTCACAATTTCTCCTGCGGTGAAAAATGCTACCGCAGTATCCAATAACAGCGATGGTTTGCACATCCATACGTTGGGTGTCCCAGCACCAGATATAGGAATGACGTATCACGCCAATGCAAGTACTAGCGATGAAGCAGTATTGGCTGACCAATTCATAGGTCTGGCTGCAACAGTCACACTACCTGACCTCAAGAATACCATTGAGCGACAACACGTTGTTGGTATTGGTCGTGATGTGGTCGTACAGGTGGCTGGTAAGCAAACAACCGAAGGTGGAACCATTGAGGTTATGATGAATAATCCACGATGGCTATACTACGGATTGGGTGGTTCGGCTGTGAAAGATACAAGCACAGGTTCAATCGCAAATCCTACATTGGATGCTGCGTCAGGTGTTGGAGATTCAGTAATTATACTGAATGCAGCCACTAGTATTGCAGTGGGCGATTATGTCATGATTGAAGATACTAGTCCATATCAAATTCCAAGCGATAATCCAGCAACGGCTACCACTACTGGTAGTGGTAACACATGGCCGGATAGCACCGCTGCAACCGGATTCAAGTTCGTTGAAACCAATGAAGTGCGTCGTATTGTAGGGTTCCAAGATGGTACATTAAAAGTTCTATGGTTAGATTCACCTTTGGAATTCGGCCATGCATCTGGTAAGACCTGTCGTATTATGCGATATGATACTGCATCAGCAAATGGTAGTCCTGATGTGAACAAGGATACCTTAGCCATTACCAATCCATACACACACGTCATGTATAGTTCATGGAATCTTCCATCATTCTGTATAGAACACAGCATTCGCAATCGTGATGTTGGAGCATATCTAGGTGAAACAGGTGCGGCTAACTTACCGGGTTCAGCGTCAGACGCCAAGACCTTGACACGTCTATTCCGAGGATGCAAAGTGAAGGACTGGTCACTGAGCGCCGATGCTGATTCCCAAGTCAAGTTCACCGCCAACTTCGATGCACTGTCCGTGTACACAGATACCGGACGCTTAGAATCGTCAAATAAAGGTGACAGATATACAGCACATCGTATGTTTGAAAATACAGCAAACAGTGTGGTGAATCGTAAGGTTGCAGGTATCGCACCTTACACACAGAAGCCATACCTGTTCTACAATGGAACCATCAAGGCATTCGGTCAAACGATTGCCCGCGCCACGAAATTCACATTGAATGGTAAGAACAATGTCACACAACATTGGGTCATTGGTGGTACAGATTCCAACATTTACAGCACCACAAGCACAGGTGAGGCACAAGTTCCATTCGCAGGGTCACGACTCCCGAAACTAGCCGTTGAGGGTAAAACCGAATACGATTTGGAATTGGAAATTATCATTGATGACCCACTTCTATGGCACGAACTACGCAATGCAGTCGAGCGAGATTGGACTGCACCCGTAGAACTCACCCTAACCAAGCAGGGAACGGGTGCAACACGTGAATCTATTATCATTACAGTTGAAGATTACATCATGGAAACAGGGCCAATCCCTGTGCCAGAAGATAAGGGTGTCATCAGAACTGCTGCTAAACTAATGTGCAAACACGTTAAGGTGGAAACCACTGGAACACTCATAGGATTGTGATACAATGGCACGATTCAGTATGCATCCCAACGACCCAGACCGCAAAGCACGTCAATTAGAGATGGCACAGATTGACATTGTACCGCTCAAAGACCCTGTAGGTGAGGTCTTTGACCCTGAAGCATCCAAACCAACGGATGACCCATTCCCCGAAGAACTGCAAGACTACAGTTCTCTAACCGTACCAGAATTGAAAGTATTGTGCGCCGAGCGCGGCGTGGCAGTATCTGGTATCAAAACCGAACTCATTGAGCGATTGAATCTCGATGATGCATCCGATTCCATTGTGGCCCCCGTTGAAGAAGCGGCAGTCATAGAGGAAGAGACGGTCCCTGAGGAATCAGCAGCCGTCGAAGAAACCGTAGAAGGTGAAGTAAGTGAGTCAGGAGGAGAGAACAGTGGCGACCCCACTGAATGAAAATAGGCAAGGCGAACAGATAATCGCAGACAAAACGGCACTACTAGTGAAAGGTGGTGTTACTGAACACACAATTCGTGTGGACCCAGATAACGAGTCAATCGTTATGAAAGTGAATGTCCGTGAATTATCGTTCATAGATATGCAGAAGGCAATTAAGTCGTTCGTATCCATTGAAATGGATGGCGGCATTGATATTGACCTCGCTGGATATTGGCGACACATGATGGAAACGTGCATTATAAGCACTGAACCATCACTATCCGTGGTCGAGATGTTAGGTCTCAGCCAATTTGCAGGGCAGCAATTAACGGCTGTTCTCCCACAACCACAGGACCTATTAGCAGGCCCTTTGGACGATGGCAGCAACGAGTAGAAGAGACATACCGTTCGATGAAAACCCCTGCCAGTTCCGATATCTCATTCATGATGGATTCATCAGTCTACTTTGTTGCTAAGCATTACGGGTTGAGCATACCCGAAGTGCGCGCTATGACTGAACAAGAATTTGAAGATTCATTTGCGTTTGGTGTTGCCGCTGAACGAATTAAAGCCGATGAAATGGAGAAGGCGACCAAAGATGCCAAAAGCGGTACTAAGGTAGGGCCTAGTGAGGGGCAACCCTTCCCGTATGAATGAGGTGTGTGAATGGCAGATACATCCAAGAAAACGGCACAGGGTATTGGCGAAGTACAAAAGCAATTGAATGCTCAAGAAGTTGCTCTTGGTCTAGTGGAAAAACAGACCATTAAATGGCACAAAGCGATAGTGAATACACCTATTTTAAAACAAGCCATACAGTTGAAACGATTTGTTGGAGGCATCATGGGAACGCATCGCGCTACTGGTCTAGCAGCGAAAGGTCAGAAAGATAGTAATAAAGGGGCGCAAGAGAGCCTATCCACATTTCAACAATTGTGGGTATCTATGACCGCATATGGAAAAGCCGCCGAGTTCTCTGCAAAAGGAACTAGCACATTGGGTAAGGCATTCATGAGTTTGATTGGAAGTGTATTATTCATTTTCGGCATTCTAATGTTGCTTGTCCTAGGTCTGGGTATCGTGGCTGCAACAATGGGAGATGTGAATAGTCCATTGGCTCTATGGCTATCAGACTTCCCATTATTGGGTGATATATTGACAGGGTTTCAGATTATCCTGACAGGTGAAGATGGTGAAAGTGGACTGGCTGGTGCAGTGAGTGTATTCAAAGTAGCAATGTTGGCCGCAGGTGTATCACTGGTCTTATTTGGTGCGCCTGTGGCTATTGTTGTAGGCACTTTGGTTGCGATGGTGGGTATATTCCGATGGGTCCAAGGGCAAACGGATAGTACATTCCTTGCTGTCTTAGCGGCATTGACTATTGCTTTCGTAGGTCTATGGGCATTACTGACATTGATTGGTGGTTCAGTCGCATCATTCTTCGCAGCATTCATGCTACCATTTGCTTTGATAGTGGCAGGTATTGGTCTATTCTGGGCAGCATTGACAGGTAAAATTCATTGGGGATGGGGTATCCTTGGTGCAATTCTGACAGCAATTGGAGTGTGGTTATTGGCGGGTGTTCTAGGATTTGCTACTATTGCCT
>Ga0209756_1002890_pt1 | contig 14385 bp, 22 predicted proteins | sample ETNvirenome_6_85_FD_184071 | JGI IMG/M metagenome (GOLD analysis project Ga0209756, IMG submission 184071) | Marine viral communities from the Pacific Ocean - ETNP_6_85 (SPAdes) (version 3) | ecosystem: Environmental > Aquatic > Marine > Oceanic | place: Pacific Ocean | collected 2013-06-19
AGAGAACAGACCTTCAGGTGGAGAAAACAGCGTGTAGCGGCCACTGATGAGTATATTAGACCCAAGGACCGTACAAAAAACAAAGAACTACTTATAGGAAATGAAACTCCTACTTGAAAATTGGCGAGAGTATTTAAAGGAAGAAGCACCCAGACCCTATACAGTGCCACATCCGCCTGAGTGGATTGAACATTTTGGTAAGAAATTGGTCCAGGGTTCCTTTAACGTAACAGATCATGAGGTTGGCCATGTAGCGCCCGGGCCCTTTACAAAGTTTGATGATAGTCGCACTGGTTCGCATACTGCTGGGGATCCATCGGGTGTTGGTGGGGGCAAATATAATCTAGATAGCCTTTTCGGGCCCATGTTTGGCAATGATAAGGAAAATCTACTTAATGCCGCCCACATTGAATCCCTTGGCGGAAAATATATATTAACAGCTAAAATAAACGGTAAGTTTGCCAAAATGAGCATCAACGATCTAAGAAGTTATTTTCCACAAACACTCGAAGATGGTACCGATGTTAGTGGGGCTATGACGAAGAGCGTTAAAGAATTTAAACAATGGCTGATTAATCAAGGGTATGATGGTATATGGTGGCACTCGCCGGGTTTGACAAATAAGGCCGGCCTATCGGCACTGACATCCAATGCGCTCTCAGTGTTTAGCGCAGCTAAGAATGCTGAGATTACAGCCTATCGGAATCTTGAGACCGGCGAGATTGAATGGGAGAAGGGGCAATGAAACTCCTACTTGAAAATTGGCGAAAGTTCGTTAATGAAGAGTATGAACCCATCACAACCCTTCGCATCTTCGACTTCGATGAAACAATAGCCCATACGAGGTCAGAAACACGCGTTAAAGCCCCCGACGGCTCCGAAGCGACCCTACGTGACCAGCAGGAGTTTGAAGCCTATATGAACGCAGCTGCAGCGAAAGAAGGAATAGAAGCTTTTGACGCGGTGGATGCTTTGATGGAGCTTGGATATGACATTGACTTAAGTGATTTCTCAATTGTTAAAGATCCAGAAGAAATTACGATCATCACCGATATTATGCGTGAGTTTCCTCCGGACTCCAAGACATATATTATGACCGCTCGACGGGGTAAATCTTTGGGGCCCATTTTGGACTATCTTGAGGAAATAGGAATTGATTCTAGCCAAGTGCGGCCTATCGCCACCCAGGGAGAATCAAAGGGAGATGTGATCGTTCACATGATCGGACAGAAACTAATGTCCGACGGTAAATCCAACATTAATCGCGTTGAATATTATGAAGACTCGGGTAAAAATATAGATGATGTCTTGCGCAAGGTGTGTGAGAACCCAAATTTAGACAATATTAAACCATTAGATTTTGAACTACTGATCAACAAAGTTATCAATAATGAAGGGCGGTATAACATTCAACGGATCGAATGTGGTCCTCCCAACTAGTTAAGAGCGTGGAGGGCCCCGTGTGGAAGACATTGAAATTAGAGAAAATTCGTTTCCGGACGAGACATATCAAGTGGGAGTGGATTTTGATGGAGTCCTTCATAAGTGCTCAAAGGGATTTTATGATGGAACAATATACGATCCACCAATTAAAGGCTCACATAACGCATTGCGCATGCTATCAGAACAATACGTTATAATCATTTATTCTGCGAAGGCAAAGTCGGATAGACCACTAATTAATGGTAAGACCGGAATAGAGTTAATCTGGGAATGGTTAAAGGAGCACGATATGGATCGATTTGTAAAAGAAGTAACGGCAGAGAAACCACGAGCAGTTTTTTATATTGATGATAAGGCTGTCAGATTTGATGGTGATTGGTCAGATACTTTTGAAGTTCTTGAGGCTCTTGGTTATTACAAACAAGGATTAAAGAACAATGGCTGATACAAATGGGTGGGAAACATATTCGAAGCTTGTGCTGCAGTCGCTTGAGGCCCTGTCTAATGGAATTGAAGTGCTCCGAACTGAACTTCAAGATGTCAAGGGACAGCTAACCGAATTGAAGGCAAAAGAAGATCGCATTCAAGATTTAAAGACTTGGAAAGAAAAAATGGATGATGTTGCATCTCCGCCTCAACTTAAAAATGCTATTAAAGAAATTGAAGAGTTAAAAACTTTTAAAACCAAAGCAGTAACAATATTTACGGTAGTCCAAGCTATAATGGCCATGGCCATGGCTTGGTCGAAGATGTTTTAGTTACACATTATTCAAATATTATTGTATTATTTTCTATAGAAAAAGAAGAAGATATTTTTATAGACCTTAATAAACTCTTTATTTTGGCCTTGGAGAAGAGAATTACCATATAGCGAGGACAGCTTTGTTGTTGTTAATTTCTATTTATAGCAATGACTATAAAGAAGAAAAACCCGTCACCACGGCAAAGTCGTCTAAAAAAGATACTCAAACAAGTATCAGGGGATGCCTCTAACATAGAAGGAGACCTAATACCTCAAATGACAATAAGAGGTAGCGGCGTTGTTTATTGTTATGAGCCGTCCGCAAGAGAGTTTGTTAAAGTTACACGCGGCACTGCAGTATTTGTAGTCGAAGAAGAAAACAAGGTAGGAAAAATATTGATATATACTTGCGAGGGGCTTTTAGTTGAAATAGAGACCGCAGAAATAGAACACATAGGATTTGATTAATGTTATTTACATTCGGAACTTTTTGGAAGGGATTGTTGACTTTGCTCGGAGCCTGGGCTCTCTACGGGGTACTTGGGTTTGAATTCACAGTCGTTTCAATATTGTCCTTAATTTTAATTACTCAGTATAATAAATCTCCAATTTGATCTAGCAAGCCTAAGTCATTGTTGACAATCAGACTATATACAAGCGATGACAGACAAGAAGAGAAAATACTATAGTCACAGAGAAGAGTATTCGGCTAAAAAGGGTCAGCTCGTATATCTTTTACGTTATCAAGATTCAGGGGATGCGGCGATTAAAAACGAGGGCCCATTTGATAGCGAGGATAATGCAAAAGATAGATTAAGTGTCCTCTTGAGAAAGGGCATATGTTCTTGGCTAGTTACTTACAATGAATAAAAAAAGCGCTTTCGGCGAGACGGCCTCCAAAGCTTTTACTGTCGGAGACATTGTACAATGGACAACATGGGATTCGGCGGCAGACAAATGGAAGCCAAATTATGGAGTTTTGCTTTCCATACAAAACGAAATCAGATCAAACAGACTTGTTTCTATTTCCAGAGTTATGCCCTTGCAGGATCATGCATCAGAGTTGGAATTTTTCACTATGAGCCTTAGAATGGTTTCCCATAGTGATGAGATAGAAATTGACATATAAGAAACTACTTATATAAAAACGCAGGATTTTATAATGATCGACACATTGATGCCCTTAATTAAGCGTTTTCTTCCGTATGCAAAGAAAAAAATGGGGTTTAGAGATCCGCCGCGGCTATTTTTGAAAGGTGACGCGAAAAACGCAACTAATCCACTAGGCAAGACCGGCTTTTATGATCCAGAGGCCAAATCAATAACATTATATATTACTGGCCGCCACCCAAAAGACGTCATGCGCTCGCTTTCGCACGAGTTGGTCCACCACACACAATGCTGCAATGGGCAGTTTGATGACGTAGGCGAAATGGGTGAGGGGTACGCACAAAGTGACGAACATTTACGAGAAATGGAAAGAGAAGCTTACGAAACAGGAAATATGTGCTTCCGAGATTGGGAGGACAGCATAAAAAGTACTATTTACTTTGAACATCTACAAAAAGGAGAAAACAAGATGTCTACAAAAGATTGGAAAAATAAGGAATTAACTCAACTTCTATCAGAAGCTTGGGGATTCAAATTCAGCACTCTTCAAGAGTTTGATGAATTTAATGGCAAGGGAGAGGTCCAAGAAGAGGGGGCTGATGATACCGAGGTTCAGGAAGAAGGCGGAGCAGCCGCCAGAGCCGGCAACGAGGATAAAGACGTTGGTCGTGACCGCATGCATGCAGATCGCGTACATGAAGGCGAAGAAGAGGAAGAAGAGGTAGTCGAAGAAGGGTGCCCGGCAGAAGAAGAAGAAGAAGAGGTGGTTGCATTGGACGAAGCTGAAGAAGAAGAGGAAGAGGAAGATTTAAAGGAAGCAATCAAGACGCTTCTAGGAAAGTATCTTAAAGGATAATACCATGAACGGTAAATCTAAAAATTGAGCTTAGATTTGAACTTAAAAAGCTTAGAGCTAAATTTATACGAAATCTATTACACATCCAAAAAATGGAGGATGACTACGTGTCTTTAAATTCAGAATGGAGAAGCTTTCTTAACGAAAGTTTAGATGAAAAAACAATCTTTACCTATATTCAAGGTCTCGAAGAAATTATTTCCAATCTTAAACCTCGTACAATGACCGAGAAGAGAAGAATGTCTTTGGCTAAACAACATGTAAGGGAAGTTAAGCGTTATGCTCGACGATTACAAAATGAAAATCAAGTTCTCCAAGAAAAGCTTAATATATTAGAAGAGTCTAAAGGAGACGAATAATGGGTGGTGCAGCTGGCCACATGGCTCACCCATTTGATTTGGGATGGGTTGATAACGGCTCAAATCTTATAGACTTTTTTGAAAAGGCTAAAGCCTTCGTGGAAAAGAAGGGTGCCGGCGCAGTTAAGATTGACGGCGTTAATGTGTCCTTTAAAATGGTGGAGACCCCCAACGGACATGAATTCGCTGTTGATCGCGGATCTCTAAAGCCAATCGATATCGAGGGGATCACCATGTCCCGCGTAGATGATCGATTTCCGGAAGGGCATGGCATGCGGCCGGCAATTAAAACCCTTTTGGCGATCTTGAACACGGCACTCCCGACGGTTAAGGGTGAACTAGAAGAGTTGGGAATGTGGGGCGACCCATCCTTATTCCTTAATACCGAATATGTAGAAGGCACCACCAACGTTACAGAGTATGATGAAAACTTTCTTGCCATCCATGGCTTAAACCAGTTTTATCATAAAGTACACAGCCGCAATGGTCAAGAAAGACCCGGCGCTGAGCGCCCCGAAGGAGTGAAAGCACCGTCGGTCGAGGCGCCATATGATCCGGCCACGATGGAGAGCTTAATTGAAAAACTTAACCCCATCGCAAACAAATATGGATTTCAAGTTTATGGTTCGGTACCAACAGAGAGAATATCTGATTCAGACATTGATTTTTCGTCAACTTTATCAGAACCATTCACTGTTCGTATTTCAGACGATAGGGAAATCACCAAGTCATTGAAGGAATGGCTCTCAGAGGCCTCTAATCCGCGCTACAAGACCGTTAAGTTGAAGAATGGTAAGAAGACTCACCCACTTCATAAAGAGCTATACAAAGCCATTCTCGACGGTTCTGTTCCCATAGTAGATCTAATCGAAGACGCTGATGCAGAAGCAGCTATATATGGCGCCATTATGATGCATGCAACTCGTATGTTAGGCAATGATGTTTTGCGCGGGCTTACGAGCCCCATGGGTGATGTTATGAGTCATGAAGGTGTTGTGATGCGCGATGAAAAATTATTTGGACCAAACCCGGTCAAAATTACCGGTGAGTTCATTCTTGGTGGTATGGGTTCTGGATTCCAAGCGGATACTTCGATCACCGAAGAAGACGACGAAGAAGAAGAATTTATCGATATGCCAGATGAACCAGAGTTTGAACTCGGGGCGGAAGATGAAAATGCCGATCCAGTGGGCCCATCAAGAACTGTGGCCTTGGTTCCCGGCGCGTTTAAACCACCTCACAAGGGGCATCTTGCAATGGTAGAAGAATATGCTAATGAGGCCGACGAAGTGGTTGTTCTAATTTCTGCTCCACTAAAATCTGGCCGGAAATTAGAAAACGGCAGAGAGATTACTGCCGAAGACTCCCAAAAGGTGTGGGAATTAATGACGAGCCATCTACCTAACGTGGAAGTGCGCGTATCTCCCCACGCATCGCCAATTACTGCTACGTATGATTTCATAGGCAAGGATGGCCCGGTAGAGCCCGGAACAGAAATTATACTTGGAGTTAGTACCAAGGGTGGCGATGCCGAGAGATTTCGGGAAGCACCCAAATATGTTAAAGATGGTGTGCAAATTCGAGATTTAAAGTCAGCCGCCGTACAGCCAGCAGGCCATTCTGCACAATATATGGGGCTATTAAATGTGTCTCCGTTTAAAGACGAACTACCGAGTATCAAGTCCGGAAAGGATCCCTTGGCATACCATGCTTCTGACATGCGATACTTGCTTGGCAAGGCTGAAGAGGATGAGGAGGCCATCGAACTATTAGAAGACTTTATCGGCGAAGATAAAATATTTGATTTGCTCTCGATTTTCGGACTAAACACCGGATTAAACGAAACATCAAGCGCCGGCGGCGGTGGTGCGCCGGGAGCACCGGGTGGATTTATTGGTATCGATGTCGAAGAAGAAAACGAAAATGAAAGGATAGCTAGTAAAAGTAATATGACTAAAGCAGAAAATATTGATTTAAGCATCGTTGACAACGTGATAAGACTAATTATGGAAAAGGGTATAATGAAATGAAACATGAAGAGAAAGTTCTTAGAGAGAATATAAGGCACATGATCCGACATGTCAAGCAAAAAAAGTTAAATGAAGAAGATGATCTTCGGAATGTGATTCGGAAGTTTGTTGATCATGAAATTAACTTGATGGAGGCCTCTGTACCTGATGTGCAGCCTACTCCGAACAAATCAACCGGAATCAACTTGTTAGAAGAACTGCTTAAGAAGATTATACCAGTTTTAGAAGTAGATTACAAGTCCCTTACGACAGATAATTCGCAAAGAGAGTCATTTAGATCACATATCATCAATGCTGTGGTCAACACTCTTACTCCTGCGAAAGTTAATACTGCCGCTGGTGATGGCGACGATAGCGCCTTGCATGAAGAAATCGAAATAGACCTAGGCGCCGATGATGGCAAGTTCATCGATATTCGCACCGATGCCGAAAAGTCTTCCGAGGAAGATCAGGAAGAAGACGATCCACGCGATTCTTTTGGTGCCGGCGTTGAAGGCGACGAGACCGGCCGTAATGTTGCCTATCAATGCTTTAAGAAGATTGAAAGTAGCATTATCGATTCTTACGAACTTCTCAGCAACGAAGAAGATCAAGAGTTATTCTATGATTACCTGATTGCCAATCTTAAGTTGTATTTTGACAAGTTCGAAGAAGAGTTATCCTCCGCAGTGAGTGAGCCCACCAACCAAGCCTATGATATGGCTAAGGATTCTGCCGAAACTGGCGCCGGCGAAGCGGATGCTGAAGAACTGGGTCTACAAGAATATATTAACTCTCTGTAAAAAGTTACAAAAAAGTTGCTTGACAACTTGACGGCCTGGTGTTACACTATAATTGTGTTCTGTAAATGAAAGCTAAAAGAAACATCACAACTGCTAGCAAAAGCATAATTAAGAAATTAAAAGATCAAAATAAGATCAATGACAATATACTAACACATATTAACAATATGTCAATAGAAGATTTGTTGGCAGTGAAACTAGAACTAGCCTCAACTCATATGAACAACAGATTATATGGATTTGATATTTGGAAGCAATCTAACAACATTGTAAAAGAAGCATTGTTGAAATTTGCTATTTCAACAACCAAATCTAAAAAAGATGCTGCTAGATTTTTAGGTCTAACTTATGTAGAGTTTAAAAGAGTGGCATCTAAATACAATGTAGATAATTTCTTTACAGATGATATTTGAAAACTAAAACTCATTCGGTATAAAATATATAATATAACGTGTGGCTCCATATCTATTATGAGCCTCCATAACCAGCGAGGTTGAAAAAAATAAACTATAGGTCAGCTGTGGTGAGCAAAAGATCCACATCCGAATGACATTTTTTATAAAAAAGGCTATTTATTGTACGAGGTACATATGAAAACGTTATTTTTTATACTCGGTATGCTGGTTGCATGTGGACCAACAGACGTCGAGATTAAAGATGGATCCGGCGCCGAAATACAAATCGGTGCTGAAGATCACACAGGTTCCCATGGGACCGCTGAAGAAGAAGAACTAGAACCAGTAGGAGTGATTGCTGCCGACGATTGCCAACACATAGAACTAGGAGATAAGGCATGCAATTTTCGTTTAGCCGATCAAGACGGCGAAACATGGGATTTATATACACACTTGGGAGATGTGATAGTTATTGATTTTTCTACAGTATGGTGTCCGCCGTGCCAGGCTGCAGGCCATTACACCCAAGCCCTTCAAGATGATTATGGGAGTGAAGACGTGCAAGTGGTTACCGTTTTAATTGACGGCGCAACTGGCGGCCAAGAACCATCAGAGCAGGAAATAGATGAATGGGTAACTGTTCACAATATCACTACCGCACCGGTATTACAGGGCTCGCGCGATAAAATGTTCGATCCGACGGCCGTTGCCGGGTATGCGCTAGGAGCTTTTCCGACTTATTTGTATATTGGGAGAGATATGAGGTTTTACGGAGGCCATGCAGGCTTTAGTGATGAATATGTTAGACAAAAAATTGAGGAAGGTCTATAATGTGGAAAATTTATAAATGGAATGGTCATTATATACAAGGTGACTTTGTAAGCAAACATACCAGTGAAGATGCGGCACTTAAAAAGGCTGCAAAAGAAATTGGATTTACTTTTGCTGAAAAATCAAAAATAGGAAAGGAGACTCTCATTTGGTTGGATGACGAAAAGCATACGCCGATGGGAGTTATCGTAAAAAAAACGAGGGGGTGATACAGGTTTCGACGGGGTATTGAAAAAGTCGAGTGCAAGCAGGTTAGATACGACCTTAACAGTTCAAAAACAATAGTTGCAAATAACAACACACACTTCGAATCTGTCCGCTTAGCGGCATAATCGGGAGGCTGCTCAAAGCCTTCTATCCAATTTGAGCAAAACAACAGACAAGTTGTAAAAATCAAACCACCCATCGCAACAGGGTAGTAAGCGATGTGGAACAAACTACCTCCACTTGGCAGTATGTGGAGTATAACTGTCTAAGCTTGTGAATGACTTAACTTTGGACGTATTGCGGACGCGGGTTCAATTCCCGCCACCTCCACCATTTATTATTATGTTTAGTTGGTTTAAGAAGAAAAAAGAGGTACCCGAGAACCTCTTTTTAGAAAGAGAAGCTCGTGATGCCATAGAGGAATCTTTGTGGGAAATCAAGGAAGAATACGATTTACCTACAGAAGAAGTTTTCAACATGGTACAATCAAAACGAAAGAATCTTGACTATATGCGCAAGAATCTATCAGAAAAAAACAAATAAGGAGAATATATGTTTAAAAGTGTTAAGGAATATGTTGACTTGCTTCATAAGTTCATTCAACATGGAACGGATTCGGATATCTCACTATCGACATGTGTGCCTGGAAAGATGGACACATCCGATGGGGACAATTTGGACACCCTTAAGGTTACTGAACTCAGGGCCCTTGCTAAGCAAAAGGGCCTCAAGGGTTACACTGGATTAAGAAAAGCCGAATTAGTAGAAATGCTTCAACAAAATTAAATTTGTTTAATATGTACTAATGTACAAGAAAAACAAGGAGTTTGGAGGTTTTTGTGTTTAAAAAAGCGCTTTTTGTGTTCATGATGGCTGGGTGTCTTAAGCATGCAGCCCCTGAACTATCCGGAAAGGCCGGCATATATGGATTTGCGGGTGAGAATTTTTTCTCAACCAACAGCCCATGTCTGGATGGGGTTATAGTAGGGATAGATCACAGTTGTGCTGTTCCGATGGAAATTGAAGAAGAGTATCCATATATAATGATACAATGCACCCAGGTGCGACCCGAAGCAAATCCATGGAATAAATACAGCATTTTGGCCATAACTAATCCAGCCATAGAAGATCCGCCGCATGCAACAATGCTGTGTGTGGATCCATACGCAAGGGTTTACGTGCAGAAACGTCCGTAAATAAGAGAGTGGAAATAAGGATAGCATTTTATAAAGGACAAGGCAATTTTTTAAATAAGATTGTTCGTTGGTGGACTAAAAGTATTTATAGTCATGCCGAATTGGTGCTGCCGGATAGAATTACTTGGCTTGGGATTAGTCCCTTTTTAAAATCGAAAGTAGCTAGCAGAAAAAAGTTTATTATAGAATATTCTGATTGGGATTTCGTAACCTTACAAGTAACGCAAGAACAAGTCGATATTATTATGGAGTTCTTTGAAGATACAGAGAACCATAGGTATGATTGGGTTGGTATGTTGTTGTCACAGTTTCTTCCTTGTAAAATTAAACATCGGGCCCGCTGGTATTGTAGTGACTGGATTGCATATGCGTTAAGAATCTCTTGTGTTTTTGATTGGCGCATAATTAAAATCTACGACCGGTCCGATTTGTCGCCGGCAGCTTTATATGACTTAATAATGGACACCAAGTATGAAAGCAAGAAAATTTAAAATAGATGAATGGGTTGACTACCACCGGTTCCCAGATTCAAAATTTGAGGCTCTTAAGAACGACTGCACCCGGGCAGTGATTCTTGAAGTGCTGGACAAGAGGGAGATTTATGATTATCGTATATTCATTGACGACGGAACATCAACAGTCAGAAAAGTAAAAGAAGAAAACCTATTTCCCGTTAACAAAACTAAGTAATATTAGGATGGACTTTAAAAAAATAAAATATTTGCTACCCTTGTTGGTATTCGGATGTAACGCAGATTACAGTATAATCACAGGACACGTAGAAGAGATTCAGGAAATACATCCCTCAGATATTCATGTAGATTCCTTCATTCAGCCATCCAGACCAGAACAGATTGACGTGTTGGTTTTGCTAGATACTTCATGTTCAATGAATGACAATTATGCCCAAGTAAGCACGGGAGTAGAATTGTTACGAAATGATTTGAATGCTGTAACTAACGATTATAATATTGCCTTCATTAATACATCTTTGCGGGATCCGTATTTTGTAGGCACTTTCGATAATACCAGTTCGATTATTGATTTTATTATAGCCCCATGGGCCCTCGGCGGCGACACTACCGAGGCCGGATTTTCTGCTCTCTATGATTTTGCGAATAGTATGCCAGAATCAGTAACCTTTTTTAGAGAAACCGCGGATAAGTTATTTATCTTTATCTCAGATGAGGAAGAGCAAAGCGGAATACCTACCAATATATTTGCCGACTGGCTTAGAACAGAGTTTAGTGGAGCACAAAGAGATGTTGTATCTATTGTGACTGTGCCCGATAGCGAGTGCGAGTTCACAGACCTCAGCGCTAACGTGGGATATAAATATATCGAGTTGGCTCAGCATTATGGCAAAGATGGAATTGATATCTGTAGCGATTGGGAGTTATGGCTTTCTAATAGCACTTTTTTGGTAGGCCCTGTTGATTTTATAAAATTAACCTACACACCGGTGGAAGATAGTATTAAAGTATATATTGACAGGTTTGAAACAGAGCAATGGGAATATGACGATGAAACCAATACGGTGAATTTGTTTCGAAAGCCCGCGGAAGGCTCTTTGGTTGAGGCCGCTTACGTAAAAACAATGGAGTAATAATGAGCCATAAAGGAAAACACCGCAGGTTTAGAAGGCGCCGAAAGGTCGGCTCTAAACGACGTCGAAATCGTCGCATCGTCCGCGGCAAAAAGAAGTAGGATTAAAATATGAGTGAAAGAGAAAAGCCCACTGTTCTGGTGTCTGGCGGTTTTGATCCCGTACATGTAGGTCATATTCGCATGATTCGCGATGCTGCCAAGCATGGAGGGGTCATTGTTATCGCCAATTCTGATGACTGGCTACATCGAAAGAAAGGGTTTAATTTTATGGACTTTAAGTCTAGATATGAAATTCTTGATGCTATCAAAGGCGTCATTATTGTTGATTCGGTCGATGATTCTGATGGGACCGTATGTGACGCGTTACGCCGCCATAAACCAACATATTTTGCAAATGGTGGCGATAGAGGAAAAAACAACACCCCGGAAGTTTTGTTATGCAAGGAACTTGGAATTAAACTTTTGTGGGGCGTAGGTGGTGACGAAAAGGTTGAAAGTTCATCAGATTTGACCAAAAGAGCTAGAGAATTTGATGTACCGCCAGATCGCACAACTTCCAAACATTCAGAAAGATAAATGTTTTCCATTTAGGGTTGACAGAACACCCAAAAGGTGTTAAGATATATTATGAGAAAAAAACATATTATATGCTTCTTGTCTGAGGTGGGCCACAATAACTTTTGGTATCCAACATCTACAGCTGCGTTGTTGGCACCAGATTGCGATTATGAAAAACTACAATGGATCGCCGGCGCATCGTCTCGCGATCTTTATGCGGTTAAAGTACTTAAATCGTGTGTGTTACCGCTAGAATTTAACAAACTTGGCGCCAAGGTTTTGGCGCCCCCCGAGAGAGATACATACACCGTAGTATGGATTAATAAGTAATTTTGCAACAAAGGAGATTAAATGCAATATTATCCACAACATTATTTTGGATTTGCCGTTAATGGCACCGTAGCCGAAAAGCTACAATTAAACGAAGCGTTTGATGAGTACGAGATGAGCTATGATGAAGAAGAATTCTTCGATGGCTTTGAGAAGAAATTTGGTATTGAACCATATAAATTCGCCGACACTACGTATGAGCGCGGCGGATATGTTCAAGGCCTGAGTGGTTTTGATTGGGACAAAACATACATTTGTTTCGATCCTACTCAGGTCGGTGGCCAAAAGTGGACCCAGATGATGGAGACGCTTGAGGCGCTTAACATTGTCGTCGAAGAAGGCCATTGGTCAGAGCTTGGCTGAATCAGGTCTGATGGGGTGAAGCGCCATTGGCAGGTGCACCGGGTTGTTACCCCGGCCGTTGCAGGTTCAAGTCCTGCTGCCCCAGCCATATATATGAAGTACAAAGTGGGCGATGTTGTGCTAGTCGAATCACACGCAGGACCAAAAGTTCGGGTGCGCTTAAAAAAGCGTATTTTAAAGCCTAAAGACTTTTGGGGCGCCGATGGATGGGATGCACAAATAATATATAAAAAAGATGTTGACGCTTTGCGCCAACATGGTGTACCATATAAGAAAGGTGTAAAACCTATGGTGTTTGTATTTGATTGGCAGATGCTCAAAAAACAAAATAAGAGAAATTTATGATTAAGAAAAAAATTGGTTGTGTATTTTATCATTACGGAAAAAAATACAAACACTTGGCTGCAAACGCTATCAGTAGTTTCAAAAAGTGGCATCCTGATGTGCATGTCTATGAATATACTAATAGAAATTTGCCTTTGTCTGTTCGGATGATAGAGTCTGGCATACGCAAATATTTTCTTGCACACGAAGTAATGGAGAGGGAGCAGTTAGATAAAGTAATAGTGCTTGGTTGCGATACCATAACGACTTCTCGTCTCGATGAATTTGTTGATAATGATAATGCTGATGTATTGTGTACTTTAGATTTCGTTAACAAGGCGGCCCTACCATACACCAACAAGGGAAAGATCGAAATAGCCTCACCCTACACCTTCTTCGTTGAAGGGGTGAACGTTCCACCTGATGTGAAAAAAACAAAAATATTTGAGTATGCTAATCAGCCCGGGCTAACGGTGGAATGGGGAGACGAGTTCAAGAAACTTACAGAGAATTACGAGCAACTCTATAAACAAGACAATATATGGGTAGACCACTTTTTTGTAAACGCAGATGTTGTGTGTTTTAATAATTTGAAAGCGCTGAGAGAGACAATCTTTCTATGGAAAAATTATGCTGCCACATCGAGACAAAAAAAAGAATTGGTGAAAAACTTTCTCTTAGTTGAGGATACACTCCCCGAAGACGAGGTTAGATCAATTCTTTTTCGTTTGAATGTGTCCGAACTACGCGCATTAGAGAAATATTATTATTTGTCTGACCAAGGCGCCCTGAATCTTTTGGTATCCAGAATAATTGATGGCCAAGAAAAGCGTTTTAAGGTGGATCTTGTAGATGGCCCAACTACTAAAAATATAACATACAACGTAAGAGCACTGGGCACAATCAAGAGTTCACACAAATATTTAAAAGATTTTAAAATAGAAGAAAACAGACTCCTCAATCATGCCGAAAAACATGTTAAAGTGTGGCATTACTGCGCGGGATTTGGAGGTCTCCCAGAAGACGAATGTGCCTCCTGGCTTCAGGAGATTAATAATAAATTCAAACCAGAAGTTAAGAAGTTCTTTGTTGATGAGTGTGATTGTTCATATTTTTTTGAAAAAGCGGGTGTAACTCAGCGGTAGAGTTCCACGTTGCCAACGTGGTTGTCGTGAGTTCGAATCTCATCACCCGCTCCATTTTTGTTCCCCTAACTACTTATTGTTGAACAGGCAACATATGTCAATAAAG
>Ga0209756_1002895_pt1 | contig 14372 bp, 19 predicted proteins | sample ETNvirenome_6_85_FD_184071 | JGI IMG/M metagenome (GOLD analysis project Ga0209756, IMG submission 184071) | Marine viral communities from the Pacific Ocean - ETNP_6_85 (SPAdes) (version 3) | ecosystem: Environmental > Aquatic > Marine > Oceanic | place: Pacific Ocean | collected 2013-06-19
ACAATTTTCATGCCATTTCGAGCCAGGAATGGTATCATCATCATAAATCGCAATATATTCCGTATCCGCTAATAATGCTGCGGCAAAGCGTCCATAAAACTTCCAATTATAATCATTATGAAACACTCTATCGGCTCCTAAACGTTTAAAATCAAAATCTTTATTGTCTTCGTGATAATTTACCCACACCCATATCTGTTTCGGTGGATTTGTTTGATTCCTGATCGCGTCGAGTTGCATCTTGAGATTATATGGGCGGCGGTAAGCATTTAAAATAACAGTAATATCACTATTAACAATAGAATCATCGTCATATCTTTCATTAAAAATATTCTCCTTAATCTTATTATATACCACAGTACGATTAAACCGTACAAATTCAATAAGCTCTCTACCTTTATATTTTTTAAACCAATCTTCTGAAATACATCCATTCAAATTAGTGGTTTGCAACTTGCAATCGAGCATTCTTGCTTCAAGTAATACTCTATTAAAACTCTCTAATACTCGCGGGATGTACATATACGTCTTATGTGAAGATAGTTGCTCGATAAATTCAGAATAATTCTGAGAACCAATTAATGTATAATTAATGTTTTTATCCTTACATCTATTCACTGCTGCTGCTGTATTCTTCGTTGGATTGCTACTATTAACAATCGAAACATCATCTTGCTTCTCATTATCAAAATTCTGTTCGATTATTTCTAATTGTTCATCTGTCCACAAACTCATTCCAAGATTCACAACATTATTAATCTTCAAATTCTTCTGAATGACTTCTGAATGTATTTTTGACTGGGCGAATACATTTTTTGCGCTGGCATAGAATATCCTATTAATAATTCGAGAAGGATGAACGATATAATCTTTATACCCAGACGGATCCCTTTCGATAATATATTTATGATCATGCTCTAAGATACTATATGAATCTGGATATTTGATTAACTCCTGTTTCTTTTCCTCGGAAAATGCTACAAAGTTCGATATCACAAAATGAAATCCACACTTACGATATAAGCTAATATGTTTTTCGGTAATATCTTGACTTTTAAACTCAACAACTTTAACGCCGTCATTGCGCAATAAATCAATAAGGATGCTGTCATATATTTCAGCACCCCCTTTAACATCGCTAGCGAAAAAATCAGCAATAAATACTATCTTATTCATTATTCAAATTCTATCATCTTTTCTTCTTGTTTTTCTGTATTCATCCCCACAGCAGCACATACAGCAGCAACCATTTGAGCATTCTGATTCTCTTCTGAGAGGTTTTTGTGAAGGCGCTTGGAAAGTTTGACTGCTGTTGTTTTTGCTTCTTTAAAATTGGCAAAACATTCTCTCATTTTTTGTTTTGCTGAATGTTCTCGTGGGTATGCCCACATTGAATCTTTGATAATAACACCATCCCAAAGCACATGTTCTGGAATTGGTTGTATATCATATTCTACATTATAAAATTCTGACTTTCCTGTTTTCTTATTTACAAGAAAATCTAAATGTCCTGACCAACCTGGAGCAATAATTGGCATTTCTGAATATGCTGCTTCGAAAATCGGCAATCCAAAACCCTCACCGTGTGTTAAAGTCAACAATGATTTAATTTTTGGATGCACAAATAACGAATGAATCTCATCGTCGCCCATATCACCGTGAAGAAGATATACCTTGCATTTATGCTCAGGCGCTTGTTCAATAATAAATTTTCTCAAATCATGAAACACCTTTTCTCTATCCATTAAACAATTTTTCGCCATATTTGTTTTCACAATTAATCCAACTTCTTCATCTTTAAATTCTTCGATGAACCATTTAATTGTATTTGGGACATTTTTTCTTGGACCCATTTGCGCTAAAACTAAAAAATTAAAATCAAATTCTAAATCTAAAGGTAGTTCTGGGGTGTTTTCGAACTTCTTAACGGGATAATTCACTGTTGTAATGGGCGTTTCTAGCCGCAATTCAACCGGTTGATTATTCTGTTCGTTTACTCCAGTATAAACTGAATTTACATATGTATTTTTTGAATGATCTGAAACTACTACAATTCCATTCATTTCATTGCCTTTTTGGATCCATTGATGTGATACTTTCGTTGTTTCCATGCCGGCAGTAAATCCAACATTTACTGGCGCTATGTTTTGCCATTCATTTGGAATGGTGATCTGAAAAGATACATCAAACTGTCCACCATGTTGAATGAAAGCAATTGTCTTCTCTATCGTTGTATCAATCCATCGGCGCTCTTCAGTATCCTCACACACCCAAGATGTTTTACCCCACTCTATAGGTTGAATAAAAATATCAAATAAATCCTCTCGTGAACGCAACGCTCTCAGAGCAAATCGTGATTGCTCGCCATATCCACTACGAGTATGAATTGGTGCTTTAATTAATATTTTCTTCTTCATGCTACCTCCATCAAATGCCAGCGTTTAAAGTTTTTTCTATTTTTCCACGAACCATGCCTCTCAGCAATATCATCCATAATCTTTACCCATCCCTGTTCATATTGTTCAAACCCATAGTTATCAATAACATGTTTTATTCCACCAGTGGACATTTTAACATACGCTTTCTTGCTTACTTTCAGCGCTTTCTTAAGGGTATTAGTAAAATCTTCCTGGGACATTCTATCTTCATAAATATAAGGTACCTGAAGAGAACCGATAATTGCTTTTGATGCCGGTTGAATACCCCATCCAAACCAATCTTTACCATCAGTAACTTGCTCCTGTAAACCACCAGTCATATTAACAATAATTGGTGTACCGCAGGATAACGATTCAAGCGTTGATAGTCCAAAACCTTCAGCATCGCTAATGTTAATCGTGAAATCTGCAGCATTATACATCGATGCAAGATTAACTGCATCAACCTTATTTGTCGATAACAACACCTGTCCATCATTAACACCAAGATGTTCAATGATGTGTGGTAAATCTTGTCCATGTTGATCGCGGGCGTCTGTGTGCATTAACAACATTGCTTTATCGTGCCCAACTTCATCCAAGAACTCCTTAAACCACCAAACCAAAGTTCCACTTTGTTTTCGGCGGGCATTTCGGTTATTCCAAAAGAATATCTTCTTGTTTGGATTCTTATGGTTAATAGTGCTATTTAAAATTCTTTCTCTAATCACTTGTGTCTGTGTTTTTTCTTCATCTGTTTTTGCCATTTTAAACACACGAGAATCTACAGCGTGTGGATGATATACAGAGGACACAGTTGGGGCAACTTCCTTTACAACCTCGTGAGTCACCTTTGAAATGCAAACAACCTCATCAGTCGAACGATAAAAAATACCATTGTACACCGGTGCTGGGAAATTATCCCAAACATGATAATATATCATTGGTATTTGCGCTCTCACTTCATTTTCAATTTCCCATAACCAACCAAAAAAACGTGGATCAGTCATAAACCAAAGCATATCTGGTTTTTCTTTTTGCATTATAGAACGAATCATTTCATGATTACCGTATCCATCGATTGGAAAAATACGCCATGCTTCTCCGTATGGATCAACTTGTTGAGGTTGATAATCTTTATGCTTCACAGCACCTCCCAGGCAAACAAACTCATAGCGCCCTGTCTTTAAGAGCGCTTCAATCATATACTTCGTCTGAGTGCCAACGCCGGAAGGCGAAAGTGGGTGATCCGCTAATACTAGGATCTTCTTTTTATTTGTCATTAATATTCCTCATGGACAATGTTTTGTGTGTTTAAATTTACATTTATAGCAAGACATTCTATTCTTGATATAACGATTCTTTTTGATATTGTACAACGCCTTGTTCAAAAGTTTAAGAGCATTTTCAGTTTTTCTTGGGCCACTGGTGACTCTAAAAAACTCCACCCTATTATATTTTGCTGTTCTTTTTAAGAGAGCAAAGTGGGTTTCTATTTCTTTCGGATCGACTTTAGTAGCTTTAGCAAAAAAATGCTTGTACAGTGTCAATTGATAAGTAGTTAATTTATCACTTTTCCGACGAGCATCCCAACCCCACGAACAAGTCTTCCAATCAAAAATATGAACCTTGCCATCTGGCGTTGCCACAATAGCATCAATAAAACCCTTAAATTTGTATTCTTCTTCACCTTCTATAGATTCTTGGAGTGGAAACTCAACTGCTAATACTTCAAAATTGTCAAAGTATTGTTTCAAAGCATTTTCAATTTCTGGAAGAATTTGCTTGCCTTGCGTCTTCATTTGTTCGACAAGTTTATCATCAACTTCCACATCGTCGTCTAAGCTGACGATGTTCTCTTTGAACTGCTCTAAAAAATATTCATCGTCATTGATGTTCTCTTTTAAAAGCTTCTTCTCACAAACACTATGGATAGCAGAGCCAAATGCAGTAAAAGCATTTCCTTTGAATCCATCAATTTTATCGATTCGTGTTAATTTGTGATAAAAGGCGCAAAAATCCCAATCCTTAAGCGCCGAAAATGATATATGTGACATAAACACCCCAAGTCATTCCACATAATATAACACACAGATCTTTAGTTGTCAAGTTTTTCCTCATTCTGGAGTAAAAATAATTTCTTATATAACTGCGGGCATGTCTTTCTTAAGAAGTTATGATCATCATTTAAATAAAATTCTAAAAATCCTGTCGCAAAATATTCCTGTAAAGAAGTTGGAGCATATGCGGAAATAAACACACCTTGCGATATCGATGATAATTTACCATACCCTACAGTTTTGTACAAAAATTCGTCAAACTCTTTATTATATTCTACATCCATAAAGAAATTTAAAGGTGCTTTATACCCCTTCGCCCAGAGCATATCGTGAAGATATTTTCTCTTTCTCAAGAATTCATCTTTAATCTTCTGATCAGCATAAACTTCATATCCGTATACATTTTCAACTGAATGGGCTAATTCATGGATAATTTTATCAAACATCCCTTCGGTATCTGGTTCAGCATTTGTGATGTGCAATGTACCATCTCTATAGAAAGCACTAATATCTTGTTCTTCGAATTCTTCAAATTGTCCAATAATAATCATTTCTATTTCTGATCGAAGATGAACTGGAACAATATCTTCTATTCTTCCGATAATTTCCTCAACATCAATATCATCATTAATTAGAGCATCTTTAACATACACATGAATACCACCAGGGGTATAAAAATTATTCAACTGTTCTATTAAATTTGCTTGTGTGTTCTTTAAATAATCTATCAGCATCGTCTAATCCCGTTTGGTAACCACGGAGATAATTTTCTTCTGCCATTGCATATATAAAATCAGGAAACTCAACCGCTAACATCTCCGCGATCATATTAACTGTCACTTCTTCCTGATCCATTTTTCTTCCCACATATTCAACTAAATATTTTTTCAGATCTGAATCCTTAATCACTGGCATTGCCAATAATGGATTTGTGTGGGCTTCTTCTTCTGTTTTTGTTTTTTCACTCATTTGTTTTCTTTCCTTATAGTATTTTTGACGCTAATGTCGCTAAATTAGAACGTTCGCCTTTTCTGAAGGTTACATGTCCCGATATTGCAAATTGCTTAAATTTCTCAACTGCGTGCGCCAAACCGTTTGAAGTCTCGTTCACATAAATATTATCAATTTGTTCAATATCACCAGTTAAGACAATTTTTGTTCCTTCTCCTATTCTCGTGATAATTGTTTTGATTTCGTGCATTGTTAAATTCTGTGCTTCATCGATAATAATGAATGCATTTGAAATGGAACGTCCACGAATATATGTCAAAGCTTCTATTTCTATTTTACCCTTATCTATATACATTTGTAAAACATTTTTATCATCTCCCAGTAAAAACTGCAAGTTATCCTGTATTGGCATCAACCATGGCAACATTTTTTCTTGCATCGTACCGGGCAAAAAGCCAATATCTTTACCAAGCGGCTGAACTGGGCGTGAAACTATCACTCTAGAATACGGATTCTCACGCAAGCCAATAGTCTGTTGTAATCCTGCTGCAATTGCCAACAAACTCTTTCCACTTCCAGCTTTTCCGACGAGAGAAACCAGCGTCACTTCAGGATCCAAAAGCAAATCAATTGCGAAGGCTTGTTCTTTGTTTCTTGAGTAAATTTTCCAATCAGGTATCGTCTCATGAACAACTTTTTTCAACGGTGTCTGGTGGTTGCTGAAGCGCGCTATAGCAGACTTTTTATCATTAGCATTGGACACCATTAAGACATATTGGTTAGGGTGAAGAATTCCTGTTATCTCATCTTCGTCGATGAAGATTTTATCATCTTTATAGAACCTATCTATTATCTGATCATCAACGCTATGAACAGTAAAACCAGCATAAAGTTCCTCTGATGATACTATTACTTTATCTGTATCATAATCTTCTGATATCAACCCTACGGAATCACTTATCACCCTCATATTGATATCGCGAGATACGATAATCATTTTCCGTTTCGGAAACATCTCTTGCACTGCCTTTGCGGTGGCAATTATAATATGATCAGCGCTTTGAATATCTAAATCTGGAGGGAAAACACCGGTATTCAAACAATCATATGACATTACTTTTAAAATACCTTTTCTTTTTCCCAGTCTAACGCCTTTCTGAAGACTTCCTGTTTCTCTGAGTTCATCAAAGATACGGATTATCCTTCTGGCATTACCGCCTACAATATCTTGTCTCTTTTTATGATTATCAATTTCTTCAAGCACTTTCAGAGGAACAAAAATATCATGATTATCAAATTTGAAAATTGATTCTGCATCTGTTAAAAATACACTAGTATCTAACACATAATTCTTTTTAATTGCCATTGGATCCCGTTAATGGTTCATATTAAATAGTTGTATTTTTTTTGTTTTTCACTTTCTTTACAATCTCCTCTTCATATATAAAAGTATTTACATCGTTAGGAAATTTAAATGGTATATGCCATTTTTTTCTCAACACATCAACTTCTGCAGAATAAATCAATTCTGCTTCCCAACCTGCAGGCGATGGCCAGTTCATTTTTTGTCCTTTAAGCGATTTACTTTCTATTCTCTTCAATAAACGAACGTGTATCTTTGGCATCTCTTTACAGCAATTGGATTGAACTAATACAATATCTTTTTCTTTAAATTTTGTCATAATAAAGAATCATTCACGTTCCTCTATCAAGCGTTTATCTATCAGAATGTCTAATTGTCGCCCTAATTGGTGTAACTTCTTTGATGTCTTGTTTTTCTTGGCGTGCTCTTTTTACCAATTCCGAAGAACTTTCTGCTTTGTTAACCCCACCAACACCCCAAAGCATCTCAATTCCAAGCGACTCGCATACAGCTATTTCTGGAGTGTTTGTTTTTCCTCTATCGCCACCGTTCGCAAAATATGTTGGCTTAAGACGTTTAATAGCTTCGCAAACTGTACCATCAGTATCATCAACCGAATCTACTAGTACGACACCTTTGATAGAATTCAAGACTTCCCTTCTTTGTTCGAATGTCATAAAAACAAATCCCTTTTTGCGGTATAACCACTGATCAGAATTTGCTACAACAATAACATCCCCAAATTTGGCTGCATCTAAAATTAATCTAATATGCCCAACATGAACCGGATCGAATCCTCCCGACACAAGAACAGTTGGTGTATTCTCTTTTTCACTCATAATATACTCCTATAGTGTTTCTAAGTTATTAATAATATAATTCTCAATTATCTCAATTGTCTCTTCGGGAGAACCTGTTTCAAAAGCCCTTCCTTGTGGTTGCAGATATTTAAATATCTCATAGTCATTGCCGGTGGATCCGCATCTATCCCCGACAAACCAAAAATCCCAATCTTGTTCATCAAAGTGTCTGAATACATAAGTCTTATCCCACCCTTTTGGGTAAATATCAAATGATGTATCTCCACCAAGCTTTACGACAACTGGAAAGTTTCTTTTTTCTAACTCTTTTTCTAATTTATCTTTAAACAATAAACGTGTGCAGTGTTCAAAATCTATTTGCCTAAACTTCTTTCTATCTTCGTGTATTGCATTTCTACCGATTGGACACCAATTAATCGTTGAACCTCTATTTTGAACAAAATGGCCAGTAAGCGGTAATTCTTTAAAATTCTGCACTATTTCTGCCTGTAATATACAAATAATTCTCATTAACTCTGTAAACCTCTCGGAACCAAGAGAATCAATCATCGATGCTTTGTTAATTCTGTGAAATATCAATTCTTCATCGCCGCCCTGTGGAATTACATATTCCGTGCCGTTGCAAGGAAAAATATGACAATTTCTTTTAATGATAGGATCATTTAATACACTCCAAAGTTGTTCTTTAACGTATTCCAAACCACTGCCAGTAATGAACCCTATTTCTGCATGCCTTGCAAGTTCGCGCAAGACAATCAACATATGTTTGTCAATAGGCCGCCTAGCATCTGTCAGCGTGCCGTCAATATCAAACAACACCAATGTATTCTTTATAAACATCATTTCTTACTGTCCTTTTGGTGTTACCCAAATACTATCGTTTTTTTCTTTTAACTCTTCGCGCTGCGAGCATTCGCATTTTGTTGTCGTCACCATCGCAACACTAGCACTCCAACCATTACAAGATGATTCGCAAGATTTAATAACCTCTACATTTAACTGTCTTGAATGAATATAGAATACGAATATTGCCGTTGCACATATATATAGCACTATTTTATTAATATCTATTTCTAGATTAGTCAATTTGCCTTCTTTTCACCCAAGTGTTCGTTTCTCTGTCATAAACTAATACATACCTGGATAATTCATCTATTATCTCATTTCTAAAAGGAAGCACATTGTGCATTTCAGATGTATAAAACGGCACGTCATCAGATATTGGTGACTGCCTAGATTGTAATATATCATCTACATGTTTGTTAAGCTTTTTTATTTTTATTCTTTTTTCTTCTTTTTTTCTATTCACTATAAACATACATAAAACTGCTGAATAAGCAATAATATTGCAAACTATTAATGACCACCAAATTATTCCATTATTCATAAACCACGTAACCTACTTCAATTAAAGAACCTTCTGCTGGTGGGTAATCCAGATAAACCGTATTTGTACTAGGTAAATAATACCATTCTTCTATAGCAACTTTATCAATATACACCACAATGCTCTCTTCTACAGGTACATAATCTAAATTAACATAGTCAATCGGGCCTGCAAGAAAAGTGCTATCTGCTAACCATGCCTCCCAATCGCTACAAATATCAATACCTGTTTTTCCGTAATACGCAACAAGGTCAATAAAACTCTCACCAATATTATACGGAGACTGACATTCACCATTCTTCGTTACAATAATAGCCACAACATCACGTTGAACGTCTTTATATCGTGACTCTATCCATTCATGCATAATACGAGCAGTAATGCCGCTTTGTTCATCTTCATCTGAAACAAAAATAAGCAACTTGTCTGCATCTTCACGAAAGAATTCTTCTGCTTCTGTCGTTGTAGTAACGAATCCATATAAAGCAGAAAATGCAATTTCATAAGTATCATCTGCCAATTCATATGGCGCTAATAGCAAATCTATCGATGTTGACATCACATCGTATGGACCAGAAAAATAATCTTCTTTAAGAGAAGAATTAATAAACCCTATCTTATAATCATACGTGATACTTTCAATATCTTCTCTTAGTATCTCAATTCCACGACTAACTTGCTCAAAGTTATCCGACATTGAACAAGATGTATCCAAAATAACTAAAACATCTAATTGTTCTGAGTCATATGGTTGTGTTAAAGATTGTATTACAACTTCTGTTGGTTGTATCTCTTCAACTATCACCGCTGCTGGTTCTACAACAGAATATTCATTTCCACAGCTTATGAAAAGAAAAAATAAAAGTATTATTTTATAATACATGCAGAAGCGCCCTCTTATCTTCCAATAATAAGTAGAGCTATAAATCTGTTTTTTTATCCACAATCAAACAACCATGGTTTATCCAACGTTCATTATGATATTCAAATCCATGATAATCTAACGTTTGTTTAACTAATTCTTGCATTCGGGAGGAATTACCAATGATGATTTTTACTGGAAGATCATTTAAAAATACAAAATTACTAACAATTCTATCGACAGCATCGTGATAGTGGCCATGTAAATCTAGTGTTTTAAGTTTCATTGAACTCCTTTAAATAAAAAGAGCGTAGCCTAAGCTACGCTCGTAATGTTATTATACTACTATAAAGTTATAATGTTAAAACACCATTTTCCATTGGTACAGAAACTGTCCAATTATCAATACATGGGTGTGCCGCAATCAAATTCCCAAATGGTACTGCCACTGTTGTTTCCAGTGTGCAATAACCGCGTTTGTAATCATATTGCTCCACTGATGATTCGATGAACTCTTGATCATAGAAGTTTTCAGTGATCACTGCTGCAATATATTCTTGAAATGTGCCATCTCGTTCGTAGTCGTCAAGGTGACCTTCTTCACGCATCACAGCAAGAACATTCCCACAATATGGCACTTCCGCTTTCAATCCGGGCGTTGCGACGAGATCTGCGAACTCACTGATGACATCGGTATAATTAATTGCGTCATCAACTGCAGTTTCATTATGTACAAACACATCGCAACCTTCTTTGTAGGTTAGAATTACATTAGCACTCTCAGTAATATTTAGTTTTTTCAATTTTTCAATAATCGACATTAGTATAGTTTATCCTTTGTTGTTTATAGTGTTTAAAGAGTGAAAGTACCATCGGCCATCGGAACCGAAACATCCCAAGACCAAGAAAGTTCCGGTGACACATCAATCAGTTCTCCAAGCGGAATTTGTATATTTGCGATTAAATCGCATTGGCCATCTCTGTGATCAAAGGCATCGATATTATAATCAATAAACGCATGGTCGTCAAAATTAGCGTGGTCCAGAAGAACATCTTTAATATAACTCTCAAGCGTAGAAACGTCTTGGTTATAAGCATCAAGCAAACCTTTGGTACGCATTACTTCTAAATGGCTATCCCCGGAGGCAGTAGTTGTATTCAGACCTTCAGTGGTGATTAATTTAGCCAATTGCTCAGGGATGTCGGATTGGTTAAGTGCTGTCTCGGTTTCATTTTGCATACAGACCAAGACATCGTGGCCGGGTTCGTGATAACTCAAGCTTACCATGGTTTCTCTGTCGAGATTTAAGGTTTTTAATTTTTCAATTTTTGACATTAGTATAGTCTATCCTTTGTTGTTTATATATTATCAAATTAATGGCAAAACACCATTGAGTTAATAATAAACCATTATTCACTTTTTGTCAAATTAAATATAAAAAAGATTAATGGAGCGGGCGACTGGGTTCGAACCAGCGACAATCACATTGGCAACGTGAGACTCTACCACTGAGCTACACCCGCAAAATGGTGGAGTGCAGGGGAATTGAACCCCTGTCCAAGATATATCAAAAGTTAAGTCATTCACAAGTTTAGTCAATTTACTATCACAAACTGACAAAGATAGATAGTTTTATCCACATCGCTTACTACCCTGTTGCAATGGGTGGGGTTGATTTTTACAACTTGTCTGTTGTTTTGCTTAAATTGGATAGATGGCTTTAAGCAGCCACCCGATTAAGCCGCTAGTGCGACTGCTTCGAAATGTGTGTTGTTATTAGCAACTATTATTTTTGAACTATTATGGTTGTATCTTACCTACTTGCACTATTCTCTCTACTTACCCTGTCGAAACCATTAGCACCCCTTTATATTACATTCAGCGTGTGGATCTCTTGCTCACCACCTGCTAATCTATTGTTTTAATTTGAGCGATTTATCTCACGCGACATTATAGATATTTTCGCGTCCCTACTTTTGTAATTAAAACGCTGAATGATTTATATAATTTCAAAGATTAATCAACAAGGCGGCGCTTTTCTAGAAAAATACGTTCTTTGTTGATGTTGTGTAAGTACTTTTTTTCTTTTTGTTGATGTTTCTAATTTATTTAGCGTACTTATCATCTTCTCTACATCAATAAAATTTACTTTATCAATGCGATACCAATCTGAATACTTGTCATATCCTCTAAGGTTTATTACACGCTGTTTGTCCATCTCATATGATTCATCATCGAACCAATTAATTTTAACATATTTCCATATATTATCTGTCTTTTCTTCAATAACAGTTCCAAATCGGAATGTATTCGCAAAAACGTGACTCACTGATTTTCCTATTAAACTCATTCGCTCTCCTGTTGGTAAAAATCTTTGTTTAATCTTTTTGTTGGCATTTTTCTCCATAAAGCAACAATTAAATTATCTGGATTATCACTTTGTGGATATACAAAACCTACCATATTATAACGCATCTCAGAAAGATTTGCAACCATTTCATAAACATTTGGTTTTTCATGATGGTATGTTTGTTTATTTATCAAAAGCGTCTTGCCTCGATGACGCTGCTCTATCCACGCCAACCCATCGGAATCAGGCGTCTTATTACATATATGCCATTCACTGTATCCCTCGGAAGATGAACATTTTTCTGCTTCTTCATATTCTTCAGCAAAACTTGGAATACTTTGAAGCATGTAATCTTGTACTTCTAACGGCGCGGATAACTGAAAAGGATCCTCTGCAACTGGATATAACTGCGATGGATTCACTTTCACAGCGTAAGGGTGTCCTTCAATTCTTCCAATTCCTGTGTCTTCTTGTCCCAGTTTTGTAAAATAAAAAACTCTAGGACGGTCCCATGTCCTATATTCTTGAGTTGTATAGACTTTAAGATTTTGTACTGCTATCTCTGGATCTAGGATTTCAATATTTGGTACACTGGAAATGTGATAGAGAATTATATTCCCTTCATTGTCAAATTCTAATTTATTTTTAATACTAGCAACTGCTAGCGGTGCTTTCGCTTCACTGAGAAAAGAATTCCACTTCTCATTCCAATGATCAGATAAAATTTTCATCATTATTAAAAAAGTCCTTTACTTTATACTCTTTAATTAGTGTTTGAAATTGTCTATCGGTTAAACCAAGAAATCTTGCAGCATCTTTTTTTGAATTTGTTGTAGATATGGAGAAATTCAATACTGCTTCTTTAACAATATACAGTGTTCTTCTCCAAATGTCAATACCATATAATCTATTATTTATTAATTTAGCAGAAAGTTCTAATTTAATAGCTATTAGCTCTTCAAGTGTTAGAGAATTAATAAGTACTAACAGATCATCATTTACTTTATTCTTATTTTGAAAGTATTTAATAATGCTTTTATTCTTATTAGGTGTTCTTTTATTCATATTATTGCTTTCTTAAAATAATAAACACTTCCAAAACAATTATAATAAATGTAATCACCAGATTTTAAGAGTCAAGTACTTTTTTAAATTATTTTTAAAGCCCAGTGACAGCCCCGCCGCTTACACCAGCATCCCAAAATGCTGTTACTAAGTCTTTGACGACTGATGCATCTCGTCCGCCGGCGAGCATTTGGTTCATCCAGCCCATTAATTGACTATAAGTTGAGCCAACAATATCGGGCAAACTGGATAACTGTACAATTTCTTTAGAATTAAAGGCGGCTGTTAGCGCTTGCTTTGCTGCTTCGCAAGTTTGAGCCAATTGCGGACTGTTTTGAGCTATTGAGTTTAACATTCCCTGTATTACATTATATATGTCTGGTGTCATCATCTGCCCGCCTGGAAGTTGAACTGCTGCCATTGCAGCCCCCGCCGTTGAACCTGCACTAGCCAATATCGCTAGAACCACTTGCCAAGTTATAGCAAGAATGATTGATTTTGCAATAAAACATAAAATTTTATTTGCCTTACACCATGTCTTAATTTTATCTAACAAAGTCTTTATTTTTTCCAAAACTATTTCTGCGTTTTTGCCGGCTTTGGCCACTAGGGGCTTAATCTGTTCAAATTTTTGTTTTAACCATTCGGCAACTTTATGTAAAGCCGATTCAAATTTTGCTTTAAGTTCGCCGGTTAAATTCTTGCCTGCTTCAAACCCCTGGCTTATTATATCTAAAAGCCCCTCAGTAAACAATTCATTGCCTTCTTCAATCATTCTGGCTTCCCAAATATTTAAATATTGAACTTCAGTAATTAAATTGTTGTTGTATTTTTCTATAATAAGCTTAAAATCATTATTAGATGTATAATTTCGCCAATTTTCCATTATAAGTTTCATTTTATTTATCCTTTATAACTCAAATTCCAATTCTTCTTCTTCACCGCCTTCAGCCGGCACTTCTTCAGCGCCTTCCATTCCAGTTTCGCCTGCTTTCGCAGTATCATATGCCTGATTGGTTGGTTCTTCAATTTGTCCAGCAAGTTCATCTTCAAATTTATCAAAATACAGTTTCAAATTAGCAACCAAATAATCAT